>OLQV01001166.1_pt1 | contig 20765 bp, 15 predicted proteins | sample 1672371 | NCBI WGS metagenome assembly OLQV01 (sample SAMEA3136676, study PRJEB25190) | human gut metagenome
TAGTGAAATCCGACATCCGAGCTGTAATATCCGTTTATGTTTTCTCTGTAAACTTCCCTGATTTCTGTAGAACAAATCTGTATTCTGTGGTACTCTAAGGAAAGAATTTTATTACAGAAAGGAAGATTTTATTATGCTTCAGGACGATTATATACTTCGGCAGATACGTGAAATGGTTCACGCTGTCATGAAAATGCTATTTAATGTCAGTGCAACAGAACTCACTCCCGATGTACTGGAAGACCAGGATGTCAGAGATACCCTCAATGGTATGCTTTCACTTCTGGAAGAAGGAAATATAGACCAGGCAGAAAACCAGCTCTATGATATTACCTGTGACGGAGACCGCCAGAATCTGGAAATCGGACTTCTCTTTTACTATACCCTTAACGGAAAATCTGACGAGTTTCTGGAAGCCCATAATTTCAGCAGGAAAGAGATCATGACCGGAATCCAGGATCTTGCAGAGAGGTACAACCTTAGTGGCATTGCAGAAGCTTTCCGTACGGAAATCCTGTAACATCAGTGCCCAAAATTTTAAATTGGTAAGTACTTCATAATATACAAAGTATTTTTTTCAAAACATTGCACAATTTTACCCTTTAATGTTATAATAGTTTATCAAAAATAACCAAACCGGAAGGGGAGAATGACTTATGGAATCAAAAATGGTCAAAATCAAAGCACGTTATGACAATCGTATTGAACTGAAAGTGTACCCGGGACATTTTGCGACACCTCAGTCTCACATCACCCATTACATGGATCTTACAACCATGCGTACCCGTAGTGCAGAAGCCCGACGTATTGCAGAAGCTCTTGCAGACAATTATCAGGTATCCACACCAGTTGACACTATCGTCTGTATGGACGGACTGGAAGTAGTAGGTGCTTACCTTGCAGAAGAACTCACTAAAGCAGGTATCCATTCCATGAACGCTCACCAGACTATCTACATTGTTTCTCCGGAGTATAACAATGCAGGTCAGATGATCTTCCGGGATAATATCCAGCCAATGATCAAGGGCAAGAACATCCTTGTCCTCAACAGCTCTGTTACAACAGGAGAGACTTTATCACGTACTATCGAAAGTGTTCTCTATTATGGCGGTGCTATCCGGGGTGTGGCTGCAATCTTCAGTGCAGTTACCAGCGTAGCAGGACTTCCTGTACATGCTATCTTTAATCATCAGGATATCCCCAACTATGCCACATATCCGGCAACCAACTGTCCTCTGTGCCGCAACAGACAGAGACTGGATGCTCTGGTTAATGGTTTTGGATATTCCAAAATCTGAAAAAGGACTATACAATGAACAAAAAAGAAATCTCAGAAATCAAGAAACAATTCACTCCCGACAACTGTGCCATTACCAGAATCTGCGGATGCTATGTTGACGGTGAAAAAAACAAGAAAACCAAGCTGAAAGAAGCATTTCTCTCTCTTTCAGAAGAAGAAATGTTTAAATATTTTGATATCTTCAAGAAAACTCTTTCCGGCACCATAGGCAAAAACCTGATCAATATGGAATTTCCTCTGGAGCAGGAAAAAGAAGGTGGTACACAGGAATTTCTGCTCCGCCTTCGTGGAAGTAAACTTCAGGATGATGCAATTCTGGATGAATTCTATGACAAAGTGATCCAGTACTATGATTACGGCGAGAATTATTATATTATTCTGATCCACGCTGTCTATGATATTCCAGGCAAGTCCACAGACGGACAGGAGATGTTTGATTCCTCAGACGAGATCTACGATCATATCCTCTGCAGTATCTGTCCTGTGAATCTGTCCAAAGCAGGTCTCTGTTATAATGCCGAGACTAACAATATCGAAGACCGTATCCGGGACTGGATCGTGGAAATGCCGGATCTGGGCTTCCTGTTTCCGGTATTTAATGACCGGAGCACTGATATTCATGGAGTCCTTTATTATTCTAAAAATGCCGAGAAGCTCCGCAGTACTTTTGTGGATGAACTTTTTGGCTGTACAGCACCTCTTTCTGCGGGAGGACAGAGGGATTCCTTTAACGCCCTGGTAGAAGAGACTCTTGGAGAGGACTGTGCCTATGATACAGTTATGAATATCCATGAAAAACTGAACGAATGGGTGGAATCTCAGAAGGATTCTCCGGACCCGCCTGTTCTAACAAAGCCGGAGGTAAAGCGTCTTTTTGAAGAATGTGGCGTAGAAGAGGAAAAGCTGGAGACTTTTGACAAATGTTACGAAGAAACTGCAGGTGCAGATGCCACTCTTATGGCTACCAATATTACCAACACCCGCAGAACAGAGATCAAAACTCCTGATGTAGTGGTTCATGTAGATCCGGATCGTGCGGAACTTATTGAGATCCAGAATATTGAAGGACGCAAATGTCTTGTTATCCCTATGGAAGGGGATGTGGAGATCAATGGGATCCATGTTTCCACCGGAAATTCTGACACTGTTTCCAATAATGACCCCTATGCTTCCGATACCACCGACGAATTTTAACAGAATTTGTAATGCAAAACAGCCAGACCACTTGATATGATCTGGCTGTTTTTATTATTATTTTATTGCTTTTTATTATTCGTAGATTCCGTTTACAGTTACATCAAAGACAGCTTCTTTGCCTGCAAGGTCCGGTGAAGCCGGGTATTCATCCGGGAAGGTAACGGTTACTTCTACTTTATCTCCAGGATGTGCGCCTACCAGCTGGTCTTCAAAATCATCAATATAACTTCCAGATCCAATCTCAAGATCTGTACCCTTGCCATTTGTGCTTCCACCATCAAATGCTGTTCCGTCGATCTTACCGACATAATCGATATTTACAGTATCCCCATCTTTGACAGTAAGGGAAGTATCTGTGCTGTATGCAGTTGCTTCTTCTGTAGCTTCCGGTGTCTCAGTTGCGTCTGCTGCTTCGGTTGCCTCTGGTGTCTCGGTTGCATCTGCTGCTTCGGTTGTCTCTGGTGTCTCAGTAGCTTCTTCTGTGGCCTCCGGTGTTGCTGTTGCTATGGTATATTTGTGGTTATCCTTGATCTTAAGAGTCTTGAGGACTTTCTTGTCTACAGTAACATCTGCATCTTCCAGCCATTTGTCTGTGGTTTTTGTATATAGATCATCTTTTCTTGTGTTGATGATGGATTCTTTTTTGTTTTCGGTTGCTGTTTCATCATTTTTCTTATCCAGTCTTACTACATAGTAAGCAGAGTCTGTCTCGATCACATCCGGTCCTACTTCTCCGTCATTCAGGTTTCTCAAAACATCCAGTACTTCATCCGGATAAGAAGAGGCAGATGCATCTTCATCTTCTTTGTCATCAGAATCCTGCACGTTTGCATCAAAGGAACCGGTAAGAGCACTGTAGGATTTATCTACAGACTGTGCTGTTTCGCTCATATCTGCTGTAGGATCTTTGGTCATTGCATCCAGGATTTTCTGAGCATCTTCTTTCTTTGTCTTGATCTCATCACCACTGAGATCAGCTGTACTGATACTTACATATGTGAAAGAAGACTGCTGTGCTTCTTCATCAGAAACATTGGTGTCTACATCTGCTACAAGCGGATCATGAATACGCTGTTTGTATGTTTCCAGTTCCAGGTAAGTCTTTACCTGGTCTTCTGTTACAGCCAGATCTTTCAGGGTATCTTCTGTATTGGCTGACATAAACTGAGATGCTGCTTCTGCAATGGCAGTCTGGTCATCCTCTGTTACCTCAACATTATAGTCGGCAGCCTTTTCCTTCATGATATACATCAGTTCCAGATCTTTCAAAGTCTGCTCTACAGCCTGTTCTCCATAAGTCTTGCCTTTCTCAGCATCCTGCTCCCAGATAGAAAAACTTCCTGTGGAGCCGCCCATAAAGCTGGCATACATAGCCTCTGTCTGTGCCTGATTCTCACGAGCCATAAGGCTTAAGATTCCCATTGGAACCTCTGTTCCATCTACAGTTGCAACAGTCTGGGTACCGTCTACGGCCTTATCACCACAGCCTGTCAGCATTCCTGCAGCCATAATTCCTGTCAGTGCAGTAACGGCTGTTCTTTTTATCACTTTTTTCATTTTTTCCTCCATTGTTGCCTGATATCATAGTTGGCGGTTTGAGCCCCAACATCATACATAAGTAAAAGTATAATATTTTTTCTTCTAAAGGGCAAGAAAAATCATAAAATTATCACAATTTGCCGAGACAAAATCCTGTTATTTTTTACTCTTCTACCATCTTTTCCAGTGCAAGAAGAAATTCCGTCAGACTGTCCAGGACTTTGCCTTCCGGTGTAAGGATAAACTTCACTTCCTGCTCATTTTTAAACTGAAGCCCTCTTCTGTATTTCTGAAGAAGCGCCGGCATTCCTGCAGGATTCAGCTGTGCTTTTTCATAAAGGGTGATCTTCAGGTCACGACCCAGCTGTTTGATCTCTGTTATATAAACCCTGTGTGCCAGTGCCTTGATCTTTGCGATAGTCAGAAGATTCATAACTGCTTTTGGCAGTTCTCCAAAGCGGTCCAGAAGCTCTTCCAGCATATCATCACAATCCTGCTGGTTTTCGATTCCTGCAATCCTTTTGTAAATATCCAGTTTCTGATATTCGTTGCTGATATAGCTGTCCGGGATAAATGCATCCATGTTCAGGTCAATAGTGGTCTCAAAGTCCTCCATGGTGTGGATTCCTTTGGCTTCTTTGACTGCTTCACTGAGCATCTTGCAGTAAAGATCATAACCTACTGCATTCATATGACCATGCTGTTCTGCACCCAGAAGGTTTCCTGCACCACGAAGTTCAAGATCCCGCATGGCGATCTTGAATCCGCTTCCCAGATCTGTGTACTCCCGGATTGCAGCCAGACGTTTTTCTGCTGTTTCTTTCAGCATCACATTTCGCCTGTACATAAGGAATGCATAAGCAGTACGATTGGAACGTCCGATACGCCCCCGGAGCTGATAAAGCTGTGAAAGTCCATAACGGTCTGAGTCATGAATGATCATGGTATTTACATTGGAAATATCCAGACCTGTCTCTATGATCGTGGTGGACACCAGAACATCAATTTCTCCATTAATAAACGCATACATCACAGATTCCAGTTCCCGTTCGCTCATCTGACCATGAGCAAAATCAATCCTGGCTTCCGGCAGAAGTCTGGATAGTCTCAGGGCAACATCTGCAATATCATTTACTCTGTTGTATACATAGTAAACCTGGCCGCCTCTTCTCAGTTCTCTATTGATGGCTTCCCGGACAGTTTCTTCATCATACTCCATAACATAAGTCTGAATAGGCACTCTGTCCATAGGAGGCTCTTCCAGTACGCTCATATCCCGGATCCCGATCAGACTCATATGAAGGGTTCTAGGTATCGGCGTGGCAGTAAGAGTAAGCACATCAATATCTTTCTTTAACTGTTTGATCTTTTCTTTGTGGGCCACTCCAAAACGCTGTTCCTCATCAATAATAAGAAGTCCCAGATTTTTATAAACCACATCTTTGGAAAGAACTCTGTGAGTACCTACCACAATGTCCACCTGACCTTTTTTCAGATCGTCGATGGTTTTTTGCTGCTGAGAAGGTGTCCGGAATCTGCACAGGAGGTCTACCCGCACAGGAAATTCCTTCATTCGCTGTACAAAAGTGTTATAAACCTGCTGTGCAAGAATAGTAGTAGGTACCAGATAAACTACCTGACGGCTTTCCTGAACTGCTTTGAAAGCTGCCCGGAGTGCCACTTCTGTCTTACCGTATCCTACATCTCCACATACCAGTCGGTCCATGATCTTGGTACTTTCCATGTCACGCTTGGTGTCTTCAATGGCTGAGAGCTGATCTTCGGTTTCTTCGTAAGGAAACATTTCTTCAAATTCTCTCTGCCAGACTGTATCTGGGCCACAGACATAGCCTTCTTTTTCCTGACGGACTGCATAAAGCTCTACCAGTTCTTTGGCAATATTGCGGACTGCTCCTCTGACTCTTGTCTTGGTCTTTTTCCATTCCTGACCTCCCAGCCGATTCAGCTTCGGTGGTCTGGCAGCTTCTGCTCCTGCGTATTTTTGCAGAGCATCCAGCTGTGTGGCAAGAATATACAGGTTACTTCCGTTCCTGTACTCGATCTTGATATAATCCTTGACGATCTTGTCTACTTCTACTTTTTCGATACCTTTGTAGATACCCAGTCCATGTTTCTCATGAACTACATAATCTCCAATAGAAAGCTCCGAAAAATCCTGGATGCGCTTTCCGTTGTATTCTTTTTTCTTTTTCCGTTTTTTCTGTTCTTTTCCAAAAATATCTGTTTCTGTGATAACTGCAAATTTTACCAGGGGATACTCAAAACCTTTACGTGCATGTCCGTATGCCACCATAATCTCACCTGGTGACAATATGCGGTCTGAATCCACACTGTAAAAGGCACTTAACCCTTCCTCCTGAAGATCCTTTGCCAGTCGTTCTGCCCTGGTTCTGGAGCCGGATAACACCACTGTCTGGTAACCCTGTTTTTTATAATTTTTCAAATCTTTTACCAGCAGTTCAAAGCTGCTCTGGTAAGAGCTCATAGATTTTACGCTGAGATAAAAATGCTCTGTTACTTTCCAACAGCCCTTCTTGGGTTCCAGCGAGGAAAGAGACACGCAGTTTCTGGTATTAAGATCTTTGCACACAGCCTCCCAGCTACACATCCATTTTTCTGAAAGATTGCTGTTGCCTTTTGCTTCTCTGTTCTTTACGCTCTCCCGGAACTCTTTTTCTACCCCTTCTGCATTTTCTGTAAGGCGGTTAGGTTCATCCAGGAACACCATGGTCTTATCTTCCGGAAAATATTCCAGAAAAGTAACACCACCCTTTTCCGGCATCTGTTCTGCGGCAGGATAAACAGTGATCTCATCCAGATTCTCCAGAGAACGCTGACTTTGAGAGTCAAAACTCCGAATAGAATCGATCTCATCTCCCCACAGTTCAATTCTCCAGGGATTTTCCTCTGTAAGGCAGTAAATATCTATGATACCGCCTCTTACAGAAAACTGCCCCGGCATCTCTACCTGACCTACACGTTCATAGCCCATGGCTACCAGTCTGTCTTTCAGTTTATCCACATCCAGACTGCTATCATTGCGGAAGTGGAGAAGCTGCTTTCGGATGCTTTCCAGCGGTGCCAGAAAATCCATGCAGCCATCAATGCTGGTGACTACAGTTGCTCCTTTTCCCTCCAGAAGTGTCTGGATTACTTTCATTCTCTGACGGATCAGGAGATTTCCATGAATATCTGCCTGAAAAAAAAGAAGATCCCTGGCAGGATAATAACAGGTATTTTTGTCATAGAAGCGATAATCTTCAAATAATTCTTTCGCTTCTTTTTCATCTGCGCCAAGGATCAGGTGATATGGAAAAAGCCCGGAAAGCCCATATATCATATGTGCCTTCTGGGACTCCATACATCCGCTTATCTGAAGGACACCGCAATTCTTCTTCGCCAGTGTCTGAATTTTTTCCATCTCTGCAAGATTTTGCAGAGGCTGCAAAAATGCTTTCATACAACCCCCGATTTTCTGTTAAATTCGTTCATGGCTGCATCCACACCCTCACTGATGATCATCTCTACTGCCTTACAGGCACGTTCCTGAGCCTCATCTACAAGCTTACGGTTCTGAGTGTCAAAACGCCCCAGCACATAGTCTGCCAGATCCCATCCCTGTGGTTTGGCACCTACACCAATACGGATACGGGTAAATTTCTGGGTTCCAAGCTGTTTGATAATATCTTTGATACCATTGTGGCCACCGGCGCTTCCCTGTTTGCGGATACGAAGATTGCCTGGTTCTGTATCAATGTCATCATAGATCACGATCATTTCTGTTTCCGGATCAATTTTAAAATAATGAAGCATATCCCGAATGGGTCCACCACTGAGATTCATATAGGAAAGAGGTTTCATCAGGAGAGCCTGCTGCCCTCCGATGAGCCCTTTGCCATACATGGCATTAAATTTAACGCCGCCCTGAGGAATCCTGTGCTCCTCCACAAGTTTGTCTATGACATCAAATCCCATATTGTGTCTTGTTGCTTCATATTCTCTTCCGGGATTTCCCAAGCCTACGATCAAATACATGTCTGTTCCTCACTAATTAAAATATACCATCTCTGTTTCCAGAGGTTCGCAGACTTCTACATTGTCTGCATAAAGAACGATGCCTTCTTCCCCATGGTATTCCTGACGTTTTTCGATAGCTACTTTAGCAGTTACATCTACCCACTGTCCGGCAGTAAGCTTTGGTGCAAAAGCACTCTTGCATACATAACCAAGGAAAGTAGTATCATCTGCACAGCAGGTCATGGCAGTTCTTCCAGGTACAAAGAACTTACTTCCCATTCCACGAGGTTTCATGACTTTTGCTTTAAAGTGAACGGTCTTACCGTCGTAATTCTCCGGATGATCCATGGCATCTACAAACCAGATTCCATAATCCTCAGGCAGAATCTCAATCACCGATGCATCCATATCAAAAGGCATCTCATCTTCAAAGATATCTCCCAGCTCACCTTCTTCATCTTCAAAAATAACTTCGGCTTTCTGGTTGGTTACTTTGATACTTCTTCTGTAGGAAGGAAGTGGATCGCCTTTTTTGCAGCGGTTAAAAATAACCATATCTGTATTTCTTACCATGTCCATAAAAATAGATTTCATGTTGGACATATATACCTGGAAAGTACTTCCGTCTACACAGGTGATCTGCTGCTCAACGCCCCATCCTTCCGGAAGCTGCATTTTCTCAAAATTGCTTACCAGCCACATTCCATTATACTCTATGATGACACGTTCCGGCTGATGCAGAATGTCCATAGCTGCCAGACGGTCTGTAGTAAAGTCTTCTTCGTTTTCGATGACCTCCACCACTGTATTGCTCATTTCCAGTACAGCAGGGTCATATTCTACTTCGCCTTCTTCACAGAGGATCAGAAGGGTCTTGCCTTCTGTATAAAAGTAATCCTGCTGCAGGGTGAAGTTCAGAAAAGACGTCTTGCCACTTTCCAGAAAGCCTGTCATCAAATAAATAGGCACTCTAATTTCATCCATCAGTTTTTGTCCTCCATTATAATCCGAACAGCTCTGCAAGCTTGTCTTCGTTCAATTTGGATCCGATTACGCAGAGACGGCCTGTATATTCCGGTGCACCTTCACGGATCTCTGTTTCTTCCGGAACCATATCAAAGTAGATCCATGTTCCGTCTTCTGCCGGAAGCATTCCTTTGGCACGAAGGATGGTTCCATATTCTTCTGTGGCAGAAAGTGTCTCAAGGATTTTTTCAAGATTTTCTCTTGTGAATTTTTTAATAGTCTCTTTACCCCAGCTGGTAAAGACTTCATCTGCATGATGATGGTGATGATCGTGGTGGTCATGTCCACATCCGCATTCATGATCATGGTCATGATGATGCTCATGTTCGTGGTCATGTCCGCATCCGCACTCATGGTCATGATCGTGATGATGTTCATGTTCTTCATGGTCATGTCCGCATCCGCACTCATGGTCATGATCGTGGTGATGTTCATGTTCTTCATGATCATGATGGTGTTCATGTTCTTCGTGATGATGATGTCCGTCTTCATGAACATGTCCACATTCCGGGCATACTTCCTCTTCTTTCATCAGTTCTTCTTCCAGAGATACCGGATGTTCCATTACTTCCAGGATCTTTTTGCCTTCCAGTTTCTCAATTGGAGTGGTAATGATAGCAGCCTTACTGTTAATACCACGAAGAAGTTCCATTGCAGCCTGCGCTTTGGCCTCGTCAACAATATCTGTACGGCTCATGATGATAGCTCCGGCATATTCTACCTGGTTATTAAAGAATTCGCCAAAGTTTCTCATGTACATTTTGCATTTCTTTGCATCTACAACAGTAGTATAGCTGTTGAGAACAAGCCCTGTTTCTTCCTGTACTCCCTGTACAGCTTTGATTACGTCAGAAAGTTTGCCGACACCTGATGGCTCGATAAGAATTCTGTCCGGATGATATTTGCTGACTACTTCTTTCAGGGAAGCACCAAAATCTCCTACCAGTGAACAGCAGATACAACCGGAGTTCATTTCACGGATTTCGATTCCTGCTTCTTTCAGAAATCCACCGTCAATACCGATTTCACCGAATTCGTTCTCGATCAGAACTACCTGCTCCCCCTGGAAAGCGTCTTTGAGAAGTTTTTTGATCAGAGTTGTTTTTCCTGCACCAAGAAAACCTGAAATAATATCAATTTTTGTTGCACTCATGGTTTATACTTCCTCTCTTTCATTATTGTACAAGGTCGGATGTAGACCTTTGTACCCTGGTATCATTATGTTTAATTATACTAACTTTATGTCGCAATTCAACTCAAAATTTAAACATACAGAGAACCTGCCACCTATATGACCTGCCACTGGCAGCTTCTCTTGCATACTTTGACATAACACAATGGGGACATGAACCAGTCACGTCCCCATCTGTTTTAGTTATAATTTATATCCATTAGCCGTTGATCATGAAGCTGAGCAGTTTGTCAATGTCTTCTTTCTCATATGCAACGATCTCAAGTTCCGGGATTTCTCCGCCTGAGAAGATGTTTGCAAGAGATACATACTGGGACAGTTTGGATTTCAGATTCAGTCTGTCGCCTTCGCCTGTAACAAGCTCTACTCTTCCTTTGCAGCTGTCAACTACTTCAAAAAATTTGTCAATGTCTTTAATATGAGATACTTTCATGTTTATTCTCCTTTCAGGATCTTCTATCCTTTTCACTCTTAACTACCTTTTTCTCTGAACGCGTTCAGTATAACCCATCTTTTTGGAAAATGCAATGGTTTTAATGTAAAATAATATTCAAAACTACGCAAAATAATTATGCATATTTCCACATATCTTAATAGGTAAAAACAGCCACCCCATAGGGCGGAAGGGAATATCCGATGGAATATTCTCTGTGGTCACATTCCTGCTCTTCAGCCTTGTAAATCTCCGGTTTCTCCAGAAGGCCATGCTCATTCATGATCAGCTTGTACTGTTTCTTTTTGGGAACGCCTACCCGATAATCGCTTCTCTCTACAGGTGTATAATTTACTACAAAAAGAAGGTTGTTTCTCTTGGTAGGTGACTTCCGCACCAAACTGAAAATACTTCTGTCAGCATCATCTGCATTAATCCACTCAAAACCTTCCGGTGTATTGTCTCCTGCATACAAAGCCGGATATTTGGTGTACATATGAAGAAGTGTCTTTACAAAATCCTGGAGATCCTGATGATTCTCTTCACCTAGAAGATACCAGTCAAGTTCTCTCGCTTCGCTCCATTCACGAAGCTGTCCAAACTCCTGTCCCATAAAGAGAAGCTTCTTGCCCGGATGGAAGAACATAAATGCATAGGCAGCTTTCAGATTCTTGAACTTGTCATCGGGGTATCCCGGCATCTTGTTGAGCATGGAGCATTTCAGATGTACTACTTCATCATGAGAGATTACAAGAACATATTTCTCACTGTAGGCGTAAGTCATGGAGAAAGTCATCCTATTGTGAGCACCTTTACGGAAATATGGGTCCAGCTTCATGTATTCCAGGAAGTCGTTCATCCAGCCCATATTCCATTTCAGTGAAAATCCCAGTCCACCATCCTCTGCCTTACCGGTTACCATAGGCCAGGCCGTAGATTCTTCAGCGATCATTACTGTGCCATGATTCCTGCCAAGGACTACTGTATTCAGATGTTTGAAGAATTCGATTGCTTCCAGGTTCTTGTTGTCACCATACTTATTGGCTACCCACTGTCCGTCTTCCTTGCCATAATCCAGATAAAGCATGGAAGCTACTGCATCTACCCGAAGTCCGTCTACATGACATTCTTCTATCCAGAACAGTGCGTTGGCAATCAGGAAGTTCTTTACCTCCGGTCTGCCATAATTGTAGATCTTGGTACCCCAGTCTGGATGCTCGCCCTGTCTGGGATCTTCATGTTCATAAACTGCTGTACCGTCAAAATTCGCCAGACCATGGGCATCTTTGGGGAAGTGTGCCGGAACCCAGTCCAGGATCACGCCGATCTTATTCCTGTGAAGATAATCCACCATGTACTTAAAATCTTCTGGTGTACCATAACGTGAAGTAGGTGCATAATATCCTGTTACCTGATAGCCCCAGGAACCATCAAAAGGATGTTCTGCAATTCCCATAAGTTCAACGTGGGTATATCCCATCTTTTTTACATAGGCAGCCAGCTCATGAGCCAGCTCTCTGTAATTATAGAATCCCGGATCGTCTTCATCCTTTGCTTCATGTTTCTTCCAGGAACCCGGATGTACTTCATAGATTGCCATAGGATTTCTGTTTTCATCAAACTCCGGACGTTTTTTCATCCATGTGGTATCTTTCCATTTGTAGCTGGCAATATCTGTGATCCTGGATGCAGTTCCCGGACGAAGTTCTGCTTCATTACCATAAGGGTCTGCCTTATAAATCTCCTCACCATGATATCCTATGATAAAAAACTTATACAGATCACCGATTCTTGCTTCCGGTACAAAAATTTCATAAACACCTATAGAACCTGTTTTTTCCATTGGATTGGTCTGTGTATTCCAGTCATTAAAATCGCCCACAACCGAAACATATCTGGCATTAGGTGCCCATACAGCAAAATAAACACCTTTCTTACGTTTCTGTGTGGTAGGATGTGCTCCCAGTTTTTTGTAGATGTCGTAATGTGTTCCCTGACCAAACAGGTACTGATCAAGTTCAGAAAACTGCAACTTTTCTCCCATCCCAGAGTCCTCCCTTTTGTGCTAAAATGCACATTTATTTGCATTTATTTCTGCAATTTATAGTCACATTATACCAATCTCTGTGGTTTTCGTCAATGTAAAATCCCTTTTATAGCAGTTGCCGATATTCTTTTTATTACTGTTCACGACCTTCACAGCAACTTCTTTATATCATCAAAAAAGAGGGCAGTTCCGACGTTCTGTCATCTGTCCTCTTTTGTAAAAGTCTTATTTAGTAACTATTCAGGTAACTATTCAGAAGGTAGTATCCCGCGAGGTGTTTTGGCATGTTTTTTGCCAAAATCCCGAGACATACAAGGCAAAATGCCATCACCGAAGGTGATTAGGAATGCATTTTGACTCGTAACTGTGAGGGTACTGAACAGTTACCTATTCATACCCTGTGTCGTAGGAATCATCTCCGCTGGAATCCTCGTCACTGTATCCGGAGTCATCATAGCTTCCATCATCTGAAGAGCCATCATCATAGGAGCTGTCATCGTAACTTCCATCGTCGGAAGATCCATCGTCATAACTTCCGTCATCTGAAGAACCATCATCTGAACTTCCATCTCCGGAATCTCCTCCATCAGAACTGTCTCCACTTTCATCTGAGCTGTCAGAAGAATCGCTGCCGTCACTGACATCCTGTGCATCCTCACTTCCGTCAGATACATCTGAACTGTCAGAAGTTCCGTCTGTACTCTCATCAGAAGATGTACTTCCGTTATATCCAGGAACATTACCTGCTTCCAGCTGGCTGTCCCAGAACTGAGAATAGGTAGTATTCTGTAAAGTTACATTTTTGGCTTCTGCCAGTTCGCTGACAGTTACCAGCTTATATCCCTGTGCAGTCAGATCCGGAATCAGTTTCAGAGCTGCCTGTACAGAAGGCTCATGGATATCATGCATCAGAATGATAGAACCGTCTGTCAGATCCCCATTCATAACTGCGTCATAATCCGCTGTTGCATCCATAAGTTTCCAGTCTTCTGTATCCAGCGACCACATAAAGAATGGTTTCTGTACTGCATCATAAATATCCTGGTTGGCAGCACCATAAGGTGCTCTGGCCACTGTGGAAATCTGACCACATGCCTGCTGCAGTGCATCGTCTGTCTTCTGGAATTCAGCTTTGACATCATCAATAGACATATTGGGAAGTGTCTGGCTTGGATGATCCCAGGTATGATTACCGATCTCACATCCCAGATCTACCATCCTCTGTACCGTAGACTCCCAACTTACTACATTCTGACCCAGCATAAAGAATGTTGCATGGGCATTATTCTCTTCCAGACAATCCAGAAGTTCATCTGTGTATTCTCCAGGTCCGTCATCAAAAGTAAGGGCGATCCTTGGCTTGTGCTGCGTAGGATCATAAGTTCCGTCATCATTAAAATAATAATCGTCAAATCCCCTGGTAACCCATCCTGTCTGAACATATCCGTTGTCATCAAAAGAGTATGTATTACCGTCTATTTCCTGCATGCCTGATGCAAAATATGTACCATCTGCGTTCTGATACCACTTGCCGTTATCATCTTCATGCCATCCAACAGTAAGCTGTGAAGCCTTGGCAAGATCGCTCTTGCTCTTTAAGGGTCTCCTTACTGCTCCATCCTCATCTGTTGTCTCTGTCTCATCTGTCTCTGCCTGAACTTCTACCGGTTTGTCTGAAGAACCGCCACCAATCCGGTTGGCAATGGGTATGATCACTCCCCTTATGACAAAAATCAGAACCAGCAGAACTGCCAGTGCACATGCACCCAGACGCATCATTTTACGACGTCTTATCTGCTGTTGTTTCCTGCGCATCCTCTGGCGCAATACCTTCTTATCCATTACTTCCACCTGCTGTATTTATTATTACTGTTTTCTTTCGGTAATTTGTTATCGTTTCTATCATACTCTATTTAGGCAATAAATACAATGCTGATTCCCTTTATAATTATGTTGCTTTGTAACTATTGTTACTGTGAGGGTACTGAACAGTTATATTACTTTTTTTAATTCCAGGTGATCTGTTACAAGAAGGATATCTGCTTCTTTACCGGGAGCGACAGAACCAACCCTGTCATAAATGCCAATGCTTCTGGCAGGGTTAACAGTAGCTGCTTTTACGGCCTGCCCCAGCGGTATCCCGAACTCCACTGCCTTACACATACATCCGTAAAGGTTTGTGGCAGAACCGGCAAGTGTACCGTCTCCCAGCACAGCTTTGCGATCCCCTACAGTCACCTCCTGTCCACCCAGTTCATATGTACCATCCGGCATACCTGCAGCTCTCATGGAATCACTGATCAGTATCACTCTGTCCGGCCCGAACATGCGAAAAGTTGCTCTTATGGCAGAAGGATGAATATGATATCCATCACTGATCAGCTCTACCATACACTCCGGATCATCCATAGCTGCTCCTATCAGACCTGGTGCTCTGTGCACAAAAGGATTCATGGCATTATAAAGATGTGTTACATGATGAGCTCCCATCTTCATCGCTTCCACAGCACAATCATAATCAGCAGCTGTATGTCCCAGGGAAATACATACTTCTTTATGCATTTCCCTGATAAAATCACCGGCACCTTCTACATTGGGTGCAAGTGTCACCAGGCGAATCAGCCCGCCGGAAGCCTGATTCAGCTGCCTTACCAGATCTGCATCCGGTCTGCATATCCACTCTTCTACATGAGCACCCTTTCTGGCAGGATCAAGAAAAGGACCTTCCATGTTAATTCCCCGGATAACTGCTTCATCCTCCCTGTGCTCTGCCTGTCTCACTGCTTCAAAGATCCTGTGAAGCTTTTCTTTGGGAAGGGTCATGGATGTGGGACAGTATGAAGTAATTCCTGACTGCTTTTCATATCTCAGGATTTTTTTTAATCCGTCAGGATCTCCGTCAGAAAAATCCTCCCCGGCTGCACCATGACTGTGAATGTCTATAAGCCCCGGCAGCACCATCAGACCTTCTGCATCCAGAACTGTCCTATCCTCTGTCATATCTTCGGCTTCTACGATCTGGTGATCTCTGATATATACATCTTTTTTACAGAAACTTCCATCTTCCTGAAAAACCAGCCCGTTTTTGATGATCATTGTTCTTCCTCAGTATCTGATGTGTCGCCGTCTTCATCTACATAGGTTTCACCATCTTCGTCTGTGTATTCTTCGCCATCTTCATCCAGGATCTCATATTCAGGATCTTCGTCTCCGCCATCCAGATCGTAGGCATCTTCATTGGCAATCAGGTCGCCTTCGCTGCCTGTTTTTTCTTCTACTGTTGCATTGGCAACGATGAATTCTTTTACGCAGATAAGTGCTTTTTCTTCTGCTATTTCCTGATCGCTGAGATAATATGCGTCTTTGATCTCATCTTCACTGTTAAGGCCATATTCTGAGTAGAGAACAGAATTTATTTTATCTGCATCATCATCTATGGAAAGACCTTCTTTATTCATAATCTCCTGAACGATCATATTCTGTTCTACTCTGGCCTGTGCTGTCTCTTTGCACTGCTCATCAAAATCATCCTGTGTCATTCCCTGTGCATCCAGGAAATCAGACATTTCAATTCCGATCTCTTCGATGTAAGTCTCATAGGATGCTTTATATTCATCAATAGCTGTGTTTACATCTTCCTCCGGATATTTCTTTACTTCAGATGCAGAAAGGACTTCACTCCATGCATTATCACGAAGTGTGGAATCTGCTGCTTCCGCTGCCTGTTCTTCCAGGTTTTTCTTTACGCTTGCTTTGTATTCATCAACACTCTTGTAATCCGTATTGGCAGTTACCCAGTCTTCTGTAAGTTCTGCCTTGCGTACTGCTTTCTGAAGAGTTACTTTAAATACCACTGCCTTGCCAGCCAGATCCTCTTCGTAATAGTCATCCGGGAAAGTCAGATCCAGTTCTTTGGTTTCTCCGGGTTTCATTCCAACAATACCATCTTCAAAACCATCAATCATAGAACCTTCACCAATTGTCAGTTCATAATCATCTGCGGAACCATCTTCAAATTCCTTTCCATCAATAGTACCGGTAAAGTTGATGGTTGCTACATCTCCCTCTGCAGCACCGTCTTTTACCTCATCACCTTTGGCCTGAAGATCATAATCAATCTCCGCCTGTACATCATCATCTGTAACTGACTGAGTGATCCTGTCAAGTTTCAGACCTTTATATTCTCCTACTGTCACATAATCTGAAAGATCATCTACAGAAACCAGTTTTGCAGGTTCTGCTTCTTTCTTTTCAGAATCGGAGGAATCTTTTTCTGAAGCATCCTCTTTGGAAGTATCTTCTGCTGTATCCTCTTTGGCTTCTTTTTTATCTGCTTTTGTTTCTTCTTTTTTATCTGTTGTTTCCTGTGTAGTTGCCTTGGTTTCTTTTTCACTTCCACATGCTGCGGCTGTAAATGCCATACACATTACCAACATTGCTACTACTGATTTTTTCTTCATTTTTGCTCCTTTCAATGAGGAATTATCCATTGCTGTCTGTTTTACTGTCTGTTTCATTCTCAGTAACAATTATCCTGTTGATTATTTACATTTCCGGTACCGGGGTAGGACGTGAAGAGTCCCATACCTCTGATACGTCAAAAAGATCACTTAACATATCCGGATTGTAGTACATTCTGTACCCATCCAGATTACGTCTTCCCTGACGGAAATACTGATCTGTGATCTGTACAAAATACTGACTGGAATCTACGTTGCAGAAATAATCATATCCTGCTTTCTTGTAATATTTGAACTTGGCATTGTCAGAAGAATATCCTTCCCAATCACCAATATCTGCACCAAATGCAAAGATGATCATATCTGTATCACCAAGGATCGGTGCCACATAAGACTTCCATTTCTTGTCATCGGTCTTCAGTTCTTTGGCAGATGACTCTGTTGCATTCTTGTGTCCCCAGGTATGGCTGGCAAATTCCCAGCCCTCTGCCTTCATGGCATCTGCCACTGCTGTGGCATCCTTTACGTCCTGGTCATAATCAAAGTCGGGATTGTCATCCAGAAACTTCTTCTGATCATCCTGAAGATTCTCTCCTGTCTTATAGGCAATATCTGTACGATAACCCAAAACTCCGTCATAACCGGTCATTGCCAGAACACCCTTCCGTCCATGATAGGAAAAGTCCGGATGCTCTCTGATAAAATCATCCAGGATCGGCACCAGATCATAATCTCCTACTGACACACTTCCATCATCTTCAATATACTCGTTCTTTACCTGTCCGTTCTCGTCCAGCACCAGTCTGGATGCACATCCATCTCCGTCCATATAGTGATAATAACTTACATCATCCTGAGACAGTACGAACGGAATCTTGCCTTTCGGAACCATGATCTTGCCTCTGCTCATGGTTCCGTCCTCATTAACAGTGGCCATATCATGAGGACTTACCAGTACATAACCCTTATCATAAAGAATCTGGATGATCTTGTTGAATTCCTCTACAGTGGTCATTACCTGGTTGTAATTGCCGGACTTGGCGTCTCCGTCAAAAGCCTTGGACGTATCCCAGATCAGTGTATGGAAAAATACATGCGTGATCTGCTCCAGAGGATATTCTACCAGGGCAGACCTGGCAACCTGACATTTAGCTGCCAGATCCATATAATCCTGATTGGAATCAAAATCCTTCTGTCCCTTCAGAAGAATAATCGCATTGTCATAATCATACTGTGCATACATAGTCTGTGCCTGTGCCAGCACATCGTCTGCATCTTCGCTGTCTGTTCCATCTGCATTATTATCTGTATCAGCATCCTCTGTCTCCCCTTCATCCTGAGAAGCTGATACTACATGTCTGATTTCTGTAATTATGGCTTGCTGCGGTATTCCTGCTACAACTGCAACTGCAGCACATGCAAGAATACCGGTAAGTATTACAGCTCTTTTTTTCATTATTTATGTTCCCCTCTTTCTGATATGATCAGCCCATTGGAGGTACCGGCGTTGGTCTTGCCGGATCAAATACGCTCTTGGCGTCAAAAAGGTCCTCCAGAAGTTCCGGATTATAGTACATGCGGTATCCGTCCAGATTTCTTCTCCCCTGGCGGAAATACCGGTCACGTATCTGTACAAAATATTTTGTTGAATCTACATTACAGTAATAATCATATCCTACGCTCTTGAGATATTCAAACTTGTCTCCTGAGTAATCTGCCTGTTCTGTAAGATCCGTTCCGAAAGCAAAGATAATAATATCTGTACCTCCGATCAGGGGATCTACGTTTTCCTGGAACTTCTGTGTGTCTGTCTGAAGCTGTTCCAGCGAGATTTGTCCTACATTCTGATGTCCCCAGGTATGACTGGCAAAAAGCCATCCTTCTGCTTTCATGGCATCTGCTACTTTCTTCGCTTCTGCACGTTCTGTTTCAATATTGAAATCCGGATGGTTGTTCAGCCATTCTACTTTATTCTCGTCCAGATCTGCAGGTCTTGTCTCATAACTGCTGTCTGTCCTGTACCCCAGGATGCCATTATAACCGGTCAGCGCCACAATCCCCTTGGCTCCTCTGTAGGAAAAATCCGGATGTGCCTCTACAAACCGGTCAATCAGCGGAACCATATCATAATCTCCTACAGATACTGTTCCGTCATCCTCAATATATTCATTACGAACTTTACCCTCATCATCTACCACCAATTTGGACGCAAATCCGTCCCCATCCATATAGTGGTAATAACAAACATCATCCTGAGACAGTACAAAGGGGATCTTACCCGGAGGAAGAAGGATCTCTCCCGGCGTGATATTACCCTGGTCATCTGCTTTCGCCATATCTTTAATGCTGACCATTACATAACCTTCGTCATACATTGTCTGTGTGATCTTGTTAAACTCATCAATAGTAGTCATTACCTGATTATAATCGGCTTCTTTGTAATCACCGTCAAAAGCCTTGGACGTATCCTTGATGAGAATATGATAAAATACATGCGTCACTTCTTCCAATGGCCAGGAAGTACATGTAGCCTTGGTAGCCTCGTAATCCTTTACTGCTTTCTGCATCTTATCGCTGGATGAATAAGAACTGTCCCCTTTCAGAAGCTCGATGGCACCGTCATAATCGTACTGTGCTGCCTTAAGTGCTGCCTCAGCCAGTACATCCGCCCCTTTGGACTGGGTCTCTTTTGTTTCTTCGGTCTCACCGGTACCGGTTCCCTCTGGATTCTTATTATCTGCTGTAGTCTTTTGGGCAGAATCGTTGTTTCTGCTGCTGATAAAACCTGTGATTCCTCTGATCCCACCTGCAATCACTGCCACTGAAACCACTGCTGCTCCAGCCAGGATCATAAGCTTCTTTCTTCGTTCACGCTTTCTCTGAAGAAGACGTCGTTTCCGTCTTGCTTCTCTGCGACGTTCCCACTCTTCATCTGTTTCTGCAGCAGATGCTGCCGGACGTGGTGACGTATATCTCTTGTTGGTATTTTCTGTATTTTTTTTATTTTTACTGTCTCTGATGTTCCTCTCCATACTAACTCCCTGTTTCTTTTATTCTGTAATCCTAAGTATACCCACATCACACTTATTATAACTGTTTGCCTGATTTAATTCCACTGTTTTGCTCAGGTAAATTCTTAAATTTTCTTGCCTCTGCGTTTTATAAATTTATTTGCCTTTTCCTCAAATTAATGATAGAATATATTTCGCATAATAAACACATATTGAGGAGGGTATCTATGAGTACACTTACCATCGTCCTTCTTGTTATTCTGGTGATTTTGATCGCAGCTCTGATTGCTCTTTATTTCTTCGGAAAAAAGGCTCAGAAGAAACAGGAAGAACAGCAGGCCCAGATTGATGCTGCAAAACAAACGGTTTCCATGCTGATTATCGATAAGAAACGACTTCCCCTGAAAGAATCCGGTCTTCCGCAGATGGTTATTGATCAGGCGCCCAAGCTTATGCGTCGTTCCAAACTTCCTATCGTTAAAGCCAAGATCGGTCCTAAGATTTCTATCCTGATCGCAGACG
>OLQV01001167.1_pt1 | contig 20743 bp, 20 predicted proteins | sample 1672371 | NCBI WGS metagenome assembly OLQV01 (sample SAMEA3136676, study PRJEB25190) | human gut metagenome
ACCTCTTTTTAGTGCGGCCTTTTTTTATGTTTTTTTCTAAGTTTTATTCACACTTACTTTCTAATCAACTTACTTTCATTTTTATATTTTGCAAATACACCTTTAGGTTCTTGATTCCAAAATTTATCAATATTAAACTGATATCGTTTCAAAACCTGATCTAAATTTCTACATTGAGCTAAATCCCTTTTATACTCACTATTCGATTTACTTTTCATTAATTCCTTTACATCTCTTATATTGCAACTACGAACTAACTCTTCCTCTAAACTTCTAACTTCAGGAATACAAATTACTCGCTTAATATGACTCTGTTTCTTTAGAAAACGAATATTCTCATCCAAAATATCTGTTTGATCCTTGTCTGTATCAAACACAAGTACAACAATAGTCCCTTTTTTTAATCTCATTAACATATTCTTATTCAAACTATTTTGAATTACATTGAATACATCAACCTTACCAGCTTGAATACATTGTAAGTCCGTTTTTAATGTCTTAATGATGGCATACTCCCCTTCACCTTCTACAAAATAATGATAATAATTTGCCATGAATATATCTCCTATTATAAATTCTCAATTTCGTATAATGCGTCTAAATTAGGCGAAACCGAGAACAAATCATTGTCAACAGCATTTCTTAATGAATCTGTGCTTTTTTTCAAATAATCTGCCGCATTAACTATAGAAATCACTTGACCGTCTTCAAAAGTTTCTTTCTTTAAGAAATTGAAACTATGTTTAGGAAGAGGCAAATCTAATATATCTAAATTATGTGTTGTAAAGAAAAGCTGATTATTTATCTTTAATTGATTGATCATTAAAGATAAAAATCCCTTTTCAATGTCTGAATGCACGTACGAAAACTTTTCATCACAATAATAAAAACTATGCGTCCCCATCTTAATAGAAGATACAATATTAGCAATATCTAAGCCAGCTTTTGTACCACTCGACAATAAAGAATCATTTACCATTTCTCCATCCTGGATAATTATACTTTTATCAGCCATTTTAATCACAAAAGTATTATCTAAACCTTCTATTTTATAAACACTTTCAATTGCAGGATCTAACACTCTTAAAGTATGTTCTAATACTTCTAAAAACTCTTTACTATCTTCAATATGATACTTTGGACGCAAAGTATCAAAAGGAAACGAAAAATACCATGATAAATTCTTCATTTTTTCTAGTTCTGTTATATAATTTGCATCTGTAAATCCAACCATAATTGCATCCAATTTTTTTGCACAAGACTCATAATTCTCCCTTGGACGAATGTCTGTAGATTCAATTCGAATCTTTACATTTTCAGAAGAATAATCGTGATCCTCACTAGGTTCAAATGCAGCATTGATTCTATACAATTTATATTCACCTTTATCTTTATTTACAAAATCCATAGTAAAAGAAGCCGTCTTATTTTCATTTGAAATAAGACGAGTAATAATATCTAGATTTCTTTCTCCAATTAATACAAATATAGATAGAATAATCCTGCCAAGCGATGTTTTCCCAGTCGCATTCGATCCCATAATAATATTCACTTTTTTATAACGGAAATTAGGGAATCCTTCTAAATGTTCATTTTCAATATATGAATTTACTATTTTTTTTGGATAAGAAAAATTCACATGAAAATCTCTAAAAGCACATAAATTATCTAGTTTTAAGTCCATTACAATCATTTTTATTAGCCTCCCTTAAATGTTATTTGTTCTGTTTATATGAACTAATACAAGTATATACTTGTATTTTCGTTTTCTCAACACAAAGAAAAGACTTTTTCTGCGAAAAAGTCACACGTCTAAATAACGTGCCCGGTTCGTTTCCAGTCGTCCGGTAACATTTCAACATCCACTCCATCTTTCTGAATCATTCAATATCCCGATTCATTCAGTCTTTATTGATGGAGTTTTTATTGTATGCTTTTTTATAAATACTTCAGAATTTCATCCATGATCTATGTACCTATCATCCAGTAAGATATCATAAACTTCTGGTTCTGATTATTTATCTTATTTAATCCACAAATCCCATGCCTCTAGGATTGATGACATAGGCTGCACAATAATGTACACTCAATCCTTTGATCTTGGTATACTTTTCTTTTCCAATCTTTGATGATCATAAGACAAATGTTGTCCCTTTGGACGGTGAACTCTTGCGTGTTCACCAACTATTATTACTTCTTCAATTTCTGAATCTTCTACTTTTAATGCCTCTTCTTCTATATCATCAAATAAAGTTGGCATATCCAGTGCAATCTGATTCTTCTGTGACTGGTATTTAGCAGCTACCACCTGTTTGTATTTTTCTTTTTCAATAGCCAGTTCCAACTGTAATTCTTTAATGTTTACAGTCAGTTCTTCATTTTTGTTCTTATAGTTCTGGATTTGTTTTTTCTGTTCTGAAATGTGATCCATCATCATTTTTCTAAACTGGATAAATTCATTTTTAAGTTCGTCAAACGACATGGAATCAATATCTTTTACAGTTATATAGACCTCATTTATACCTGTTTATTATACCATAAAATGCAGTCATTTGCACTTTAAATAAAGCATTTTTCAAATGACTGCATCTATTTTGTGATGAGCATGTTTCTGTTCAATTTCAAGACCATCCAGTAACCATGACAACTGCCTTTTGTCAATAAGCATACTCGCTTCTTCTTTTGATTTGGGCCATCGAAAGCAATCCTTACCAATCAGTCTCTTTGTATGAAGCCAGAATCCATTTCCATCCCATTCTAAAACTTTGATTGTTGTCTTTGTTCTGTTGCAGAAGATAAATATAGAAGGGCTGAAAGGATCAAGAAACATTTGATACTGAACAATATTACTACATCCGTCGATTGATTTTCTTAGATCCGTGGCTCCAGGAGCTAAATAAACATTTTCGATTTTAGAAAGATCCAGCATGATTCATCCTCTGAATAAACTCAAAAACCAAGTCCATGTTTTCTTTTGTCAGGCAGAAAGAAACGCCCTTGTAACGAACAGTACAATTATTACAATTTCTAGTTTTATCATCCAATACATTCACTTTAACAAAATCGAAAGTATCTGGCTCATCCTTATGTACATTGTTGATCTTAGCCATGTAGTTTAATCACCATCTCCTGGTATATTGTAATTGACCCATCTAACTGGTCATCTACAATATACTTCTCCTTTCTTTCAACCTTTAATAACCGGGTTGAAGACGGTTTTGTTAATTTGTAAAATTGAATATGTGAATGTGGATTTGTATATTCATCTCCTGTAACTTGACTACTCTTGTAAGGTTCTTACCACACCTTATTCCAAAACAGTGATTAGTTAGATGAGTCTTTGAATTCGTATTTTGAACCAAGTTTTGTGGTCTAAGTGTTGTGGATAACCATTTTCACAAATTTTAATCAAGAAAGGATGTTTATTTATGAAATTAGTTGGTATCGATGTTGGAAAGAACAGTCATCACTTCTGTGTCATGGACAAAGAAACTGGTGAATTCAATGTTACACCTACTTCTTTTTCTAACAACAAAGAAGGATTTGACTTTCTAATCAACTCTCTTAAACCGTATTCTAAAAAATCAATTCTAATTGGTATGGAAGACACTGGGCATTACCATGTCGCTCTTCTAAAATTTCTTCTTAGCAACGGATATACTGTTGCCTTGATCAACCCCAAAACTACTGATCTTACACGTAAGATGGAAGGTGGCATTACTAAGAATGACAAACTGGATACAATCACCATTTGTGATGTTCTAGATACTCCTGAGCGTAAGAAACAGTATCGTATTACTAAAGTTGACCGTTTTGATTTGTATGAACAAAGGCAATTGACTCGCCATCACCATAATCTAAAGGAAGAACTCAATATATACTGTAATCGACTACAGAAATCAATTGATCTTGTTTTCCCTGAATTCAATACCTTATTCAGTTCTAAATATGGTGTGATTTACATGAATCTTCTTAAAACGTTTGGCAGTGCTGAAGCAATCGCTTCTACAGATATTCGTACAATTCGTAAATGTTTTGAAATCAAAGGTAGAGGCGGTCGCATTTCATTGACTCCGGAAAAATTAAAAGAATGTGCAAAGAATTCCATCGGAATCTCTTCTGAAGTTGAAACTATACAAATCAAACACTTGGTAAACCAAATCACGCTTATTAAAGAGCAAATCGCTGAAATAGATAAAAAAATAGAAGAGTTCTCAATCACAAACAACTCTCCTATCCTAAGCATTCCAGGGATTTCTCATTTCTCTGGTACTTCTATTTTAGCCGAATTAGGAGATATTGGCAATTATTCCAAGCCATCTCAGATCATTAAATTTGCAGGAGTAGCACCCTATCACTATGAATCGAGTCAATACAACGCCCAACACACTGGCATAACCAAGAAGGGTTCTAAGTATCTTAGAAAAACTTTGTATCAAATCATATTGCCAGTAATCAAATATAATCCTGTATTCAAGAAATACTATCTATTAAAGATATCTCAAGGTAAAGGACACCGTTGTGCTCAAGGTCACTGCATTAGGAAGCTGCTTAGAATCATTTATCATTTACTAGAAACAGGGCAATCCTTTGATCCTGCATTATTAAGATAAGACATATGCATCTAGTGCATCTGAACTTTTAAAAAATCGCATTTTAAAAGTTCTTTTCGTCATGCCTAAATTTAATCCAATATTCACATTTTCAAAGATCTATTTAAAACTAACTAATAAATTCTAGTTATTTTATATTTTCAAACTTTTTCATAAAAAAACTTGAATTTTATATAGTTAGCTTACACAAAAATTATGTCATGTCTCAACTATATTTTGTACCACCATCAAATTTGACGCTTACTTTCAAACCATTCGAAAACAAAATGAAGAAGATTAGCCATTTAGATCCACCAACAAGGCTAATCTTCTTTTGTTATCTTTTCATGAATAATTCAGGTATTATTTTATTCAAGATAATTATTATACCTCTTTTTAATCCAACCATTCATTTGGAATTAATTTATTATTTTCGCCTCCCCACTCTTCAACCAAATACATGTTATTAACTCCTTCCCATGCTGATTCATCCGCATGCTCCAATACTATAATCTGCATCCGATGCTTCGTCTTTTCCATAGCTTCAGACATTGCTTCGAAAATCTTTTTTACAGCTAAAATATCTTCGTCTTCCAAATGTGGATCTACATCCTTATCCTCTTCTTTTTGTGCTGCCTTATTAGGAAAATATACTTGGCTAGGCTGGTCATATACAATAAACTGTGGAATTGGCGAATACTTTTGTTCTGCAAAAAACATCTGAAATGCTAATGATACGGAAATATGATAAGATAGCCGGTTAGAACCACTACCTATTTCCCATAAATAATCTTTTCTTCCAGATTTACTCGTAAGATTTTTGTAATCAATTTTAACACTATCTTCTGGTCTTTCCGTATCCAGCAAAGGTAATAATTTCATTATTTTCAACTCAATATTCTCCAATGCAGATGCAAACCTTTTCTTTATTCCTCCTTCGAGCGCCAGACCATAATTTCTCGTGATAATATGCACTGATAGTACGCTTTTCATCCACATATTCCACACATTTTGGGCTATCCGTAGCGTCTCCAAGAATTCTGTAGCCATTTTGTAGCCACGGTTATAAGTGCAACCTCCGCCGGCTGATTCACCTCAAAGCCACTTGGTACTATCTATTTCAAGTAATACATGGAGGTTAGACTATGGAAAAATACATCTACGATAACAGCAACGGTCTTTGGTATGAACTGCATGGAGATTATTATCTGCCGTGCCTGGTCATTCCGGGAGAAGAAATCCACGCCATTGGTATCTGGGGCAGAAAGCATCAGAAATACCTCAGAGAGCACCGCCCTATGGTCTATTCCGGCCTCGTTCTCAGCGGTAAGCTGTACAGCTATCTTGCTGACATTGACACTCAGGCTCGAAACAGGCTTAGCCTGCTTGTAACGCAGCTGGCAGAAAAAGAGGGCATCAATGATTTTCTGAAAGCACAGGATCAATTTGCATGGGTCAGAGCCATGAACAATATCCGCAACCGTGCCGAGGAAGTTGTCCTCAAAGAACTGATTCACGGGGAGGAAACAGTATGAGAATCCTCGAAGAATTCTGGTACGGTAATATTGCGCCGACCGACTATGACTCCTCCGCTTGTAAGGAATACAAGAAATTGCTGGAGCTGATCCGCCGAAACGAAGAAAAGCTCCAAGTCACCATGACGGACGAACAGAAAGAATTGTTCTCCCGGTACACGGACGCTGTTCGTGAGTACCAAATGACAACAGATTGTCTAATCTTCCAGAACGGCTTTAAGCTGGGGGCCAGAATGATGCTGGAGGTTATGGAAGAATAAAACGGATGTTATCACCTAAAAATCAGCCGGGCAGCGTTTATCTGCTCGGCTGATTTACTTAGATTTTCACTTTTTGCCCAATTAGCCCTTCAAGCTTCTCGGATATCTCTTTCTTACATCTTTCAATAGCTAAATACTTATTCGCAACATCTTCTTGTGCTATAAGATCGATATTGCCTTCGTTGTCAACTGGAATCGGTATTTTTACAGATTTAATCATGAACGGTGGCAATGACGTGTACTCATTTTCTCCATTCAAACCTTGACGGCCTTTTTTCAACTCTCTAAAAATAGGCTCCAGAACATATTTAACATATTGGAGATTTAAATTGTCAATTTTCGGAACCAACACTCCACGATGATTTGTTGCAGAAAATGGCTCGTCATGAATCATTATATATCCAGCTAAGCCATCGATTGCCCATGTTAGGCATGGCATATCATAATCAAAGGCATCAATATCTGCAAACCTTCCAAATGTGTTACCAGAGAACAGACCATACTCTCCTTTATGCTTTTGCACATACGCTTTTGTATATTTGCCACTTCCACGGTAAATGTCAAAGAGATCAGTTAGGTTAAAATCTGCCGTCATCACTGTTTTTTCTTCATCATCTCGGGAAATTTCACAGAGTGGTTCATCTAACTCAGACAAAGCAGCCGTTACATCGCTGAGCATAGTTCTAAATGTGTCTACATCGACAGACTTCACACTATCTTCAATACCAAGCTCAATTTTTTCTTCGTGCGTCCACCAACGGTCTACACACCAATGAGCAGCATCAACAAATTCATTAATATCAACGATTTTACAACGTCTATCACTGGTTTTGAATTTAGCTTTTGCACCCTTGAACATGTTAAAGAGATCAGAAGCGGTTTCCAAGTCGTTCTGGTCTATATCAAAACGATATACGTCTCTTGTTTCGCCAATTTCAGAGCACAAATACGTAAACACAGGCGTTGTCTGCTGTTCAAGTGTATCTACTCCGCCTACATTTATGGCAGTCTTCTTAGTAAGAGCCAAAATGTAGGTTTTCTTATTTGTCGTGAAGAAAGTATTCAACGGCAAAGAAATAACGGCATCCACAAAGCATTGCTCGAGTATAAAGTCTCGCAATTTTTTATCATTACTGCGATTCATAATACCATCTGGTACAACAATAAATGCTTTTCCACCCGGCTTTAGCGCACGAACAATCCACTCCATGAATAGACCTTCGATTCCCATTGCACTAACAGCAAAATATTCCTTCAATTCCTGCTGCTTTGCAATTTCCTCCTTTAGATTGCTACTGCCACTCATAACATAAGGCGGATTTGTGAGAATCAAATCAAATTTGTCCTTGATGGGTTTTGCTAATGTACCAAGAATAGAGTTCGTTTGGAGCAAAAATGTATCATTAAACAGCTGTGCAAACTTCTGAGTCATATCTGGATGTTCCTTTATTACACCAGACATATAAATCAGCATATTTGCTTTTGCGAGGATAATTGTCTTTTGCTCATCCTTATCAAACCCCTTATCAAAACCGTGCAATGTAATCTGAGGTTTTAACTCGCCGTTTTCAACAATATAGAAGCGATGCAAATCGTGCAAAATCGGCTCCAGCAAGAATTTACCCACACCACAAGCAGGGTCACAGATTTCCATACCGGGAGCAATTTCAACCATATTGACAATGGAGCGAACAACCTTCAACGGGGTAAAGTACTGTCCCCAGTTCTTCTTACTAATAGATTCTTTCAAGAAGGTCTCGAATAGCTTGCTCTTAAAATCATAATCGATATTTTCAAGAGTGCCAAATTCATTAAATCTATTCAAAATTCTTCTAAAAACGGTTGCATAACCAGAAACGGCTTTGTCATCTTTAGAAACAAAGATTGTACCATTGATGATTGTTGTCTTGTCTTTAGGATTGCCGGGAAAAAGTTCTTTGATTTTTACACGTACAACAGAAGCATAATATTCAAGAACCTCATTATCATTATTGCCTGCATACTTGCCTAATAAATCGTAGAAAGAGTACATTCCTCTCAAAACACCCAAATCGCTGAGATATTTAAATATGAATATCTCAACAAAGGTGTATAAGCAGTTTTCAGGTGTCGCTCCTGATACTGCCCAAAGATCCTGCCACACCTTTTCAGCCAAAGGCAACGGATCTACTGTCGCTGCAGCTTTAATCTGGTCATTGGTCGCACTAATTGAAGCTCGGATTTTGTTAATCAAAGTAATGCACTCTGTACTTTTCTTGTCGAAATTCAGAGTAATTCTACTACCATCCTCTTGAAGGATTTTGTTACCTGTTACAGGGTTTATCCAATAAGATTTCTTCCCATCTGTAACAATATAAATCTTTGCCTGTAGAGCTTGAGCAGTGCCCAGTTCCTGCGCAATAGCCGCTGCGACCTGTTTATCTGTGCGTAGTTCTTTGGGTTGTTTGTATTCGATTGCAGCAATAACCAGTGGTTTTTTTACAATCAGCGCATCTGGCTTTTTCTTTTCGTATTCATCATAATCACGATCAGGAATAATCTTTGCACCTTTCAGTGCTTTCAATGTTGTAGCTCCAATATTATAGAAGTTCCAATCGCCCATCTTTTCAGGAGCTTCTATCAGATTTCTCTGAATCAATTCTTCACTCATTGATAGCAACTCCTTTCATTTCATTTGTATTATCCCGTAAATACATATCAATGTCGGTTTTTCTGATACGCCATGAACGATCTCCGACTTTTGATGCAGTTAACTTGTTCGCCTTAATTAATCTGCGAACTGTTTTATCGCAAACCTTTAGGTACTGTGCAGCTTGCGTTACAGTGTAAATTTCGTCATCCATAACATATCATATAACCTTTGTCAAGTATATCATGTGAATTTATTTTTTTCAATGGACTAAAGCAGAAAAAGATGGATTTTTAGAGAAGTGATTGGACATAAATGGACTTAATTGGACATACTTAAAGCAGCTATTTTGTACCCCCAAATATTGCGGGTTCAAAAATAGCTGCTTTATAAATTCATTTGAACACTATACAGAAATCAGCGAATATTTTCTCTTGTACTTGATAGCCCTCGATTTCTTCCAAAATACGACCACAGATTATTGCGGGAAATGACATCTTCATAGGTGCGGAGCTGACCACGGACGGACTTATATTGAGCCAGCTCTGCCTTGACCGCAGACAGTTCCGTTACCAGCGATTCGATTTTTGCTTTCAGATCGGCAATGGTTTTCTTGGCTTCCTTTAGGAGCTTTTTCAACTTGCCCTCTTGCTTTTCCTGTACTACAAACTTTTGTGCTGCTGTCACCAGCGTCTGATAGTCCTCACGCTCTACAGCCACCTTAGAGGTCAACGGCAGGGGCTTGGCTTCGATCTGCTCCACAGCCTGAACAGAACCTGCTTTTGCTGGACACGCTCAAGAGTCTGTTCCAATTCCGCAATTTCCTCTTTTCGTTTCTCTCGCTTAAATTCCAGAACGCTGAGATGTTCCTTATGTTCGCCTTTCTGCCCCACTCGATGCCATACTCCAACATGATTGCAGCGAGCGCTTCTTTCTCTTTCTGTACCCACAAATCACGCTCCGTCAGGGATCGTCCTTCTCCAGTAATGCCCTGATCAGCAAGCGCCTGTTTCAACGAAACACGGGTGGAAAGTCCTCGTTTGCTCCCTGTGGTAAAGGGGATGAAGTCGATGTGAAGATGGGGCGTAGCTTCATCCATGTGGAGATGAGTTGAGTAGACATGAAGGTGTGGGTTACGTTCAAGGAAACTGTGATAGAACTTGTCCAGGATGGTCTTTGCCAGCTCACCATTCTCCCCGGCAGCTGCCATATCATCCTTATTTCCCACTTGGAATATCACTTCGTAAAAAGGCTTTTCCTGATCGCCGTTACAGATTTTTTCGTAGTAGTTTTCAACACGGCGGTCTTTGCGTTTCTGCTTGGCGTTGTATTCAGCCTGCGCTTCATCAAATAACTGATGGTACGCTTCTTCAATCGGTGTGTAGTAATATTCGATGTTCAGATGGGTTCGTGTTTGGTCAACATTTTCTGCGAAGTAGGTGCGGCGGTTATGAGCAACCACACCGTCACCGGACATTGCGCTGATCGTTCTTCTTATAGCTGTCACCTCCAAATTTGCGGTAGTTTATCGAAACTCATTTTCGCCGCTCGGCGGCGGGTTTTGTTACTTTTGTCAAAAGTAACGCAATGCACTTTTGACACTACGCATCAAAAGTGCATTGCGCTCTCCGAGGGGGTATGCGGCTCCTGCGGGAGCCTATGCCATGTATGCAGCCTGTACAGGTTCTGCAAAACACGGCATGGTCGCTGCCTGTCCTTCGGTACAATCACCGCCCATTGTCTGAGAGTATCTGCATCCATTTATCTCAGACTGACCGCTTCAAATCTGCGGATTATCAGCGGGGACGGGAGATGCGCTGGGGTCTGTGTCAGCCAATGCTTTGCCTTGTCTGCCATCAACAGGATCGTGACACGCTCCTGTCATAAGTGTTGATTGCTAAACTATTTGAATATGAAAGTTAATAATCTAATCACATTAAATGAAAAAGTCATAGCACAGGTTTGAATAAAATCTATTCAAATTATGTGTTATGACTTTTATAATATTCTCTATAGAAAGTGAGAAAAAGAAAAGAGAGTAAAATCAACGGACGCCAATGAGTTCTTTTTACTCTCCGCTCTTACAAACAAGATTATGATAACTGTTTATAAGGCTAACGGCAGTTAGGCAGATGCTATATCATATAAAAATACACAGAGACTTTAAATCTGTATTCCTTAATATGTCCTAAATGTAAACATCATGATTTTCAAAAACATGGCTATTATACTCGTAAAGTTAAATACAGAAAACATTCAGTCACTTTGCGGATTCTTCGTGTTAAATGTATGAGTTGTAAATCCACTCATGCAGTGCTTTTGTATTTTATCGTTCCTTATTCTCAATATGCTTTGGAAGTTCATCTAAAAGCTCTTCAATCAGACTTTCTTAATAAATTCATTGACTGGATAGAATGGAATGAAGAAATTAATGAATATTCGAACATCATAACAATTACTGAAATTGCATAGCCAAAAATAAGCTTAATTGCTCAATATAAACTTTTAACGGTTAAATGAGCTTGTTTCACAATAAATTGTTTGATTCATGTTATAATTTAACAGGAGATGAATAATTATGGATATGAATCAGGCAAAACAATTATTTCCTTCCTATTACAAAAGTAAAGAATTAGAAAGAATTTTAGAAGTAGATGAAGGTAAAGAATTTAATGTATATAGAATTTGTAAAAAAGGGATAATAGATAAAACGCTTTTGTACCATCAAATGAAGAATTTTCAAATATTGAAATTGATACAAATGATATTGACAAAACTATAAACTCTTATTCTGTTTCAACCTTTGAAAAATTTAATGATATAAAACAAACCCTTAAATTGATGCAAAGAAAAAACCCAAAAGCTAAAGTTGCTTATGGAACCACTGTACGATCTTGTGGACTATCAGCGCACACAAAAAACTACATGAAAAAGAAGAATGCTAAATCGCATATTGATTGGTGGGTTTTTAAAAATTCAAATTCACATCAATACTTCAATGAGTTAGAAGGTGATATAAATGACTAAAAAAATTTATTTTGAAAATACTCCGAAATATGGAGATTTATATATAGACTATATTTTTCATTACGACGACCAGCCTATACTATTTTCTTTAAAAGATAAACTCTCAAATTTGTACTTATGTGTATGTTATGAACTACGCGAATACCAAAAATGGTTTATAGCAAAAGTTGATTTTAATGATTTGAAGCAAATGAATGACAACAAGAAGACTGTTCTAGAATTATTTTAAAAAAACAATTCTCTATTACAAGCTCAAAGAAAAAGCTTCACTAAAATAATTAATTATGCATTTGAAACAACAAAAGAAATTGATCAAGACTTACTTCCTGAAAAAGGTTTCTATTTAGAAACAGACAATGAAGAACAAGAAGAATTTAATGAGTTTTATGCAAAAGAAATTCAAGAGGCAGGTTGTTATAGTTATATAATAAAAGAAAAATTTGCTCAACCGATTCATATTCGTAAAAAAATAAAGATTCATCTGTCTAAAAGAAAACTATTAGAAAAAGACGCTTGTACTTATAATTATTCCTTTAATAACACACTAATAAATTCAAGCAAACGTAAAAGCGGAGTTGTTTTACATGGATTTTAAAATTACCAATCATCAAATAACAAAATTAAATATAGATTTTAATCAAGCAAAAAGCACAAATGAAATGGCAGACATGTTATTAAGTTTTAATATCAGAGTGCCAGAAGATAAAGATGATCATCAATATAAAATAATTATTAAACTCTCTTTTAATATAAATGATCTTCAATTGTTTTTAATGCAAGAGGATATAGAAATAGAATTAAATAAAGATATTAAAAATATGGATTCTAATAAACTTGCTGAATATATAAAAAACACATGTTTTGAGGACACATATAAAATTTTTCAACAATCCTATGCGCAAGTCTTAAAAGCTATAAACGTTAACTATATTGACTTACCAACATTTGAAGAAATAAAATCAAGATTTTAAGAAAAACCAGAAAATCCCATTCTTTAATTACCATCCTTAATGAATCCATATCATAAGTGCAATCTTACAAGGATGGTTTTATTATTAGGATGGTAACTGAAATTATATAAGAGGAGTACGAATATATTTCAAACTATCAACAATCAAACCAAAGCAATAAAATCTTCTCAAGTTTATACAGCATTATGTGAACTGAATGATACATGGCATTTTGAGCCCAATAAGTCTCAAACATTTTCAACAACTTTAAATATTAACACAAAACTAACAACATACAATATTCCAAAAATTCGGTTATTAGAAATGATGAAATCGTACAGCTATGACAAGAAATATTAAATAAAAAAACCTGAACTCCATCTCAATCAAGTTGAGGTAGGATTCCAGGGTGCGCATCTCGCGCCTTCGTCAGGTTCATTGTACCACATATTTTTCAATGCTACAATCTATAAAATTACTTTCATACAATCCTCCAAATTAATTAAGGCACATCTAATCTTTAGGTTTTGCATCCTTTAGAAAACTAAAGACAATTATGACTATAGTTATTGAAAAGGCTACAATGATACTTACCCTTTGTAAGTAGTTAGACAAAGTTTTTATTGACAACAAACAAAATAAAATCTATACTTCGCATACAGAGTAATCCGTGAAGGATAAAGCAGGGTTCCTGAATGGGAGTATGGGCATAAGTCTTAGAATTCTCTAGCTCCTGGGATTACTTTTTTTAAACTCTTTATCGCAATTTCAATATAAAATAGTACCCACAAATGAGTATCACAACTATCACATTGTTTTCCTACTTATGGGTACTGTTTTTTTAATCTCTTCTACTGAAAATGAAAACTACCAAGTTGATCAATATTTCTTTCTACCACTTCATACACAACAATATCTGAATCTTGTTTTTCTAGATCTTCATAGCTATATGTATTGAAATGATGCATATAAGATTCATTAAAATTAGCAGCAATATAAGGTGCCATTGCCTCCGTAAATGAATCTTGCCAAATATAGATCTTTCTAGGATCTGCATTTTGTGTTGAATACGAAAATACTTCAAATTCCGAATATTGTTTCGTCTTTACTTTGTTTGAACTATATCCAGAAAGTAAATAATTATAGTCTTTCGATTTAAATTCATCCACCAAACCAAGTATTTTCGATAAATCCCCAATATGATGATCCTTCTTTGTGATTGTTAGATCCTTTAATGGTTTTGTTTCAATACCAAGCTCCTTTAATAAACAACTCGCACCAACATAACCACCAATTTGATTCCAATGCGTATCGGCAGAATAATATAAATCTTCTTTTACTTCTTTTTTCGCATCTAACATTTCCCTATATGGATATACAATACGAACATCCATATGTTTCTTTAAATAATCAACGATCTGTAAAGTCTTAAAATAATCCGTTTTCTTGCCATAAAAACTCGGGATATATTCCCCATAAATTTCTTCTTTATTCGGACCAATAAAGATTACAAACCCTTTAACCTACCCTCACTTTTGGCAATACCCATTCCTACAAGCCAATTCACAATAAAGGTTATTGGTAAAAATACCAGTAAAAATACACCGAACTAAAAACCATTCATTCTCCTTTTACACTATTCAAATAGTGATATCCAATAATAACGATCCGTATATCGCTCCGCATTTTCCCATACGACAATATCCGGATGAAACTCATTTAATACACTCGCATCAAATGACCATACACCAACTGTTCTTACTTCCGCAAAATATTGGCTCATAATACTTTCCATCTGTTCCGAAAAAGAATCCCCAATCACTAAAACACGTTTATCGGATTTTTTCTTTGTGTCTACACTTGAGCTATTTAGCTCATACATCTTATCCTCATTAAACGTATCTTGCATACCACATAAACTTGCCAAATCCCCAGAATAATGTTCATTTGTGACATCAAACTTCACTTTATTGATAGACTCATCTTTTCCATCCATCTTATCTTTTAAAGCCTGTACCGTTAAGAATGCACCCAACTGATTAAAGTGCGTATCACTCTTATAATACACCTGCTTCTTTTTCTTTGCCTTTTTTAATACAGGCTTTGCGTCCACAACATTCAAATGTGTATTCTCCTTTAAATATTGAATAAACTGATCCGTTCTAGACGTTGTATTTTCTTGTTGGATTGTATCCGGCATATATTCAGGATATACACTTGCCTTATTAGGAATCGAAAGTAAATATAAATCACAACCATAATTTTTAAATTGATTCATTTCATTGACCAATTTATCTGCCATAGACTTCATTGTATCCTCATCATAATGATTGATACCCTGATAATCCGCAATCGGATCCCCATCATCTGTAGCCTTATAAAATAACCAATCCTCTTTACCAAGTAAAACTTGCGTAGACTCAATATACGTATTATTTGAAGTCTTCTTTGTGACTTCAACCGCAGCTTTCGCCCCCTCTTTTTTACCCGTTAAATTCGCAGTAAAAGAATCCACCATAGAATTCACAACCGATTTATCTTTATTTTTATTCTGTTTCTCCTTCTGAATCTCATGCCCCTTCACCACATCACTTACCTTTTCATCTTTTTTAAATAATGACAGAGTTTGATTAAAAACGGTTGAAATAGAAATTCCAAAAATTACCAAACAAAATATAATCATCATCACTTTTTCTTTCATGATAAACTCCCTCTAGAAATTAAAATAAATAAACGGATTGTATGCATTTGAGAAAATAAATATAATACTCAAATATAAAATCCCACACATACATACAATGTAAACCAAATTATAAATCATATTCTTTTTAAAGATGCGATTGATATTCTTAAATATAGGCATGCTACAAAGGATTCCCATAATAAAATACAAACCATATTGTTGACAATACTGAATAAAATAAGCATCCATAAATCCTTTACAACCAAATCCAAACATAGAACGAATATAGACTAAGGCACTACTTAAACTATCACTTCTAAAAAGAACCCATCCTAACATAACGAAAAACATTGTATATACATGTTTAAATCTACCCATTTTTTGATCCACATGAAAGAACTTTTCTAAAATCAATAATACAAAATACATTAAGCCCCATACAATAAAAGTCCAATTCGCACCATGCCAAACACCCGTTAAAAACCATACGACAAATATATTAAACACTAAACGAACCTTACTCTTTACTCTCGAGCCACCAAGAGGAATATAAATATAATCTTTAAACCATGTTTGTAAAGAAATATGCCACCTTCTCCAGAATTCAGAAATACTCTTTGAAATATACGGATATTTAAAGTTTTCTAAAAAATGAAAGCCAAACATTCTACCCAGTCCAATCGCCATATCCGAATAGCCTGCAAAATCAAAGAAGATTTGTAGCGTATAAGCTATAGCTCCCATCCACAATAGTAGAAATGAATTCGTAGTACTTGTCGAAGTCACATTGCCAAATACTGTGTCTGACATAACCGCAAATTGATTGGCCAACAAAACCTTTTTACCAAGACCAATAATAAAACGATTGACCCCAACCGCAAAATCATTTAAATTCTCTTTTCGATGCTCAATCTCATCCGCAACCGTTTCATAACGAACAATAGGACCTGCAATCAATTGTGGAAATAAAGAAATATATAAACCTACATTTAAAAAATTTGTTTGTACCTTTCCCTTACCACGATACACATCCACAACATAAGAAATAGCCTGAAAAGTAAAAAACGAAATACCAATCGGCAGAGCAATCTTAAATGTATCCATCTTCCCTGTAAAAATAGAAACAATAAAATTCAAATATTTAAAATAGCCTAAAATACAAACATCAATAACTACCATCAAACATAAAATCAATTTTTGCAGATTCTTATCTTCCGCATTTCGATCAATCCACAAACCCAAACCATAATGCAAAAGGATCATAAACAACATTAAAAATACATATTTAGGTTCTCCATATGCATAGAACAATAAACTCATAATAAATAGAAATATATTTTTACCTAATGTATGCTTTCTTAAACCTAAATAATAGACGGCAAGAACAAAAGGTAAAAACATAAATAGAAAAACTTCACTCGGAAATAACATACCCTTAACACTCCCTAAAGAAAAGAGTTCAATCAAGAACTCTTATTTACTTAATAATACTTTAACCATACCTACAATATCATAACCATAGTTTTTAGCAGATGCCCAACCATGTCCATTTGGATTTTCTTGAATACCCAACCATTCCACATATGGCGCTGTGTTTCGTGTAACCAAGTTAAATCTTGGATCCACACACGCATTTTTTAATGGACTTGTTGAAGCATAAGCTTTTAAATGCTGAATTTGAGCTCGAATTCCTGTACGAACATTCTTAAACTTGGCTCCATGAACACCACCAGTTGCACCAATACCTGCAAAGTTATATTGGTTTGGTAAAACATCTCCACCATATTTTAAGAAGCCTGTTTCCTTCATACATTGTGTAAAGGCAACCTCTGCTTTAACACCTTCCGCATTTGCTTCTTCATAGAAGATTTGTGCAAACTGCTCAATTGTCCTAGCTCCACCTTTGGCAAGACTACCATCATATTTACCTTCATATTTTGCCTTGAATGTATCATATCCACTCGCATTCGCTTTATAATAACGAACCATTTGAGCTACACTTGTTTGACTTGTCCCCATGATCTTTGTCAAACTTACTTGTACATCTTTACTAATATATTCAAACACCCACTTTTGAGCAGCCGAATTATTTGAAGTATACAATTGAATGTTTGAGCCGTTTTGAATCTTTCCACCACTCACATCAATCACAAGTTTTGAATTTAAACCTGAAACAAGCTTAATATTTTGACTACTATCAAAGGCAATAATCCACTTTTGATTATATCCATTCGATGGACTTTGTTGATTTACATTCGCACCATTACTACTACCTGTCGCCGTTAAATACATACCTGAATTCACATTTTTAAAAGATACATATCCTTTGGAATCATGTGAAACCAACCATTTCTGTGCATCCGTTTTATTCAAAGAATATAGTTGAACATTCGCTCCAGAATAAGCACTACCACCAGAAACATCTAACGCAAACTTGACATCACGATTTTTAATGTAGTAAACACCATCATCCATCATACTCTTATTTTGTGTAGCCATTTCATCCAAACGCTCACGCTCAGTAATATTCTTTTCAAAAGTCCATTGTTGAGCCGTACTTCCATTACTTTGATACAATTGAATATTACGACTATTTACAACTTTTCCTCCACTCAAATCCAATACATAATTTGAATCTAAAGCCGAAATAATTGTATATCCCGACCCACTCTTTTTAACAATCCACTTCTGTGATTTTGTACCATTTGAATTGTATTGTTGAATATTGCTGTAATTTGCAACCTTACCACCACTTACATCCAATGCTCTACCAGAATTCACATTCGTAAAAGTAACATAACCATTTGTATCATGAGTAACTTTAAAAGATTGTGCAGTCGTTCCATTACTTAAATACAACTGTACATTAGCTCCATTATTTTTTGACCCCGAAGCAATATCTAACACGTAATTACTATTTTGAGCATTTCCAATTTTATAAACACCATCCGCAAGTGTATTTTTATTTTCAGCAGCCAGTTGATCCAATTTTTCTTGTTTACTCAAATATTTAGTCAAATTCCACTTTTGTGCATTGGAACCATTTGAAGAATAAATTTGGATATTTTGACCATTATTTACTTTCCCAGAACTTAAATCCAGTACAAAATTTGAATCTAGAGCCGAAACAATTGTATATCCATTTCCAGACTTTTTAATGACCCACTTCTGTGATCTTGTTCCATTTGAAGTATATTGCTGAACATTTCTTCCATTACTCGCAATACCACCACTTACATCTAAAACTTTACCTGAATTTACATTTGTGAATGTTACATAACCTTGAGCATCATGGCTTACTTTGAATGCCTGAGCAGTAGATTCATTATTTAAATACAGTTGAACGTTTCCATAGTTTGATGTTGATCCGCCTTCTATATCTAATACATATTTAGAATTCAACATTGAAGAAATTACATATTTACCATCTGGAATCAAGTTTTTATTTTCACTTGCAATTTGATCTAAGTATGCATTTTTTAAACTTAACCCAAGCGCACTTACAATACCCTTCGCATCCGCTACACCTAATTGTTGCAGTTTTGCATCTGAACTTAAATACTTATTATATTCATCTGGATTATTTAAGAAACAATGCTCAATAATCAATCCAGAAATATTTTGTTCTTTCGCATAACGAATAATTCCATAATAATCTCTATCACTACTATTTGGATTTGATGAAGTAGAACCATCCATATAGTTTCTGATTTTAATACCACGATCATATAGACCTAAGGCAACCAATTGACTTTGGATAGCTTTAGCCATAGCTTGTCCATTGCTTGATAAACTCGCATTCCCACTTGTATTTGGAAAATACACTTCAGCACCATGAGCCGAAGTACTCGCTGCTGAATTTAAGTGAATACTGATAATGTAAGAAGCCCCTGCCTTTTTAGCCATCATAACACGATCAATCAAATCCTGTGCTGTATTTTCACTTGGTCTTGTGTCCGTTGTTCTTGTCATCACAACATTCACATCATATTTTTCTAATTCTTCCTTACAATAATTGGCAATCTTTAATGTTAAGGCAGACTCTTTTTGACCAAAGGCATTGGCACCTGAATCACTACCACCATGTCCAGGATCCAAACAAATTGTCATACCACCAGTTGCAGCTCTAGAAAATTCATCAATTGACATAATCGAAGCTTCACTTGCCATGCCATTTGCGATTTCTTCTTCTGCTTTATTTACATCCGTTACTTGAATCACACCTTCAGAACTGATTGTATCCTCTGTTAAATCCGGTAGTGTTTCATCATAGCCAACATATTCTTGATCCACACCAAATTTAACATCCATCTCTAAATCACTAAAGTTCAAATAATACGATTGCCCATTATATACATAATGAAGTGAAGTTACTTGATAGTCACCCTTATTACTAAATACATTTGAAAACTTAACTAAATTACCAATCTGTTCAGAACTCTCTAAATCCAAAGTTGTTCCATCCTCTTTTTGAATGGTAATTTTAAAGTTTGAATATCCCTCTATATTATTTAATGAAAGTACAAAGTTTTCTGTTTCCTGGCTCGATACTACGGGACTATCCACTAAGAAATATTCCATCATATTTGAATCACCCATTTGTTCTTCTACATTTGTATTTTCTTCAACAATTTCATCTACTGTATTTGTTTCTTCTGTTTCAGTGTCATCTGTTGTCGGTTCATCCTTTGTATTCGTTTCTTCAGTATTTGTTTCTCCAACTGTCTCTTCTTGTGTAATTTCATCATCTGCAAAAACAGTATATGTGTTTGACAAAGTAGAAACAGACATAAATAAACTTAATACGAAAGCTAAAACTGGTTTCAATCTTTTATGCATTGTCTTTTCCTCTTTCCAATCCTCTTTATTTTAAAGGAATCTATCAACATTTTCAATATGACTCAAAAAAGATAGTGATTACGCATGAAATGATCTTCAAAATTTCGCGATTTAAGATTATTTATTTTTTTATGCACTTTAATAGTGTATTGGTGTACACTATTGTTATGAAAAGATATGTTACTTATCCTGACTGGGTCGAAAAATTCCGTTCTCCTGGTCACACGA
>OLQV01001177.1_pt1 | contig 20580 bp, 19 predicted proteins | sample 1672371 | NCBI WGS metagenome assembly OLQV01 (sample SAMEA3136676, study PRJEB25190) | human gut metagenome
GAATATATTTATCCCTTCACTTTATATATTTCCTAAAGTATGTAATTTTTCCCCCATTTTTTAGCAAGTTTTTTCATTTGCTATATTGCGTTGCTATATTTATAAGATATAATAGGCAAAAAGATACATAAAAAATTTTTATTTAATATGTTATCTTCAACTGTCAAAAGGTGTAAATTATATTTTTGTGTAATCATAAATTAGAAAGTTTTTGCAAATACTATTATTGGTGATTAAACTTGAAAAAAATAAAAAAAATATTTTATCATGTTGTTTTGCTTTTTATAATCGGCGGTTTATTTGGATATATTTTTGAGACTATTGGATTCTTATTAAAAAATGGACATTTAACTAACAAACAGGGTTTGTGGTTTTCTCCACTTAAGCCTATATATGGACTTGGAATTATTCTTATAAGTGCTATTCTTTATAAAATGAAGAAGAAAAGTCCTATTTTGATATTTTTACTTGGACTATTAATTGGTGCCATATTTGAATATATTGCATCTTTATTTCAAGATTATATACTTCATACAAGTACCTGGAATTATAGCAATATAAAAAATAATTTAAATGGTAGAATTAATCTTCCATATTCCATCATCTGGGGTGCCATTACATATCTATGGATTAAATATGGCTTAGATATTTACTTAAAGTTTTATAATAAAATATTAAAATTTAACTTATCACGAATAATAATTATCATTATAACCATATTTTTAGCATTTGATTTAAGCTTAACAAGTATTGTAACCAAAAGATATTCACAAAGAAAAAGAGGCATTGAAGCAAACTCAGATTTTGATACTTACATCGATAAATACTTCAATAATAAGGTTTTTGAGAAAAAATTTCCAAATTTGAGGGTAAAAACATAAGTAATATTTGACAAACATAAAATATATTGTTAAAATTAATAAGTAAACAAAAAAGGAGTGAGAAAAATGGCTACAAAAGTAACTACTAAAAAACCTTTAACTGGTAATAGAAGATCACATGCTTTAAATGCAACTAAAATGACACAAAAACCAAATTTACAAAAGAAGACAATAAATGGAGAAAAAGTAATCATTAGTGCTAGAGAAGCAAGAACTTTAAATAAAAAAGCTGCATAATTTAATTATTATGTAGTTTTTTTGTATAATTATATTATTAATACATATACTATTATTAGCAAAGATGATGTAAATCTTTGCTAGTATAAATAAAGACGGGATTATTTTTCTCCCGTCATTTTTTGTTTTTATATTATTTTAATTCAAATGTATAAATAAAACCAAAATCCATAGTTAATGTTGTTAATTTTAATTTTTTACCCTTTTCAACTTTAAAAATTGTTTCTTTTGAATGTAAATTTATTGTTCCATCATCACCAGCACTCATCGGAGAGTTTGTTTCAATTTTAATGTAATCTTCACCTAACTCAATGATAGTGAATGAAAATTGTTCAAAACTTTCTTCAAATACTTGTTCATTATGCAATAAAGCATTTAAATCATCATACTCTTTAATTTCTACTTTTGGTTCATATCCTATGCTACGACCACTCCAAGAGCTTTTTTCAACTATTAATTTCATTTAAAACCTCACATTCTATTAGCTATAAAATTACAACAAATAATTAGGGAGTTTACAATAATAACTGCTTACTTTTTAGATTCTCTAGAAATGCTGAGTATAATTCCTATACTTGCCATACTTACAAGCAATGAAGAACCCCCATAAGAAAAAAATGGAAGTGTTACTCCAGTGACCGGAATAAGTCCAATAACTACACAAATATTTAAAAGAGCTTGAATAATAATACCGAAACCTAAGCCAAAAGATAAATATTTATAAAATAGATTATCACAGTTTAAAGATATTTTTACTATTTTATAAAAGATAAAAGCAAAAAATGAAGTTACGATGAGAATACCTAAAAAACCAAATTCTTCAGAAATTATAGAAAATATGAAATCTGTCTGAGGTTCTGGTAAGTAGAATTGTTTCTGACGACTTTTTAAAAATCCTTGACCAAGTAATCCTCCGGGACCAATAGCATATAAACTTTGAATAATTTGATATCCGCTACCTAAAGGGTCAACCCATGGATTTAAGAATGACACAATACGAAGCATACGATATGGAGCTACTACAATAAGTCCTACTATGCCCAGTAAACCAAGCAATCCAATTTTAACAAAGAATGACAGTTTTACTCCAGAAATAAAGAGTATTGATACAAGTGTAATAACTATAACCATTGCTGTACCAAAATCTGGTTCAAGCATTATGAGAAGGAAGAATACTCCTATAACAAGTAAAATTGGAAGTACGCCTTTTTTTACATCTGTTATAATTCTATTATTATTGGCAAGATATTTTGAAACATATATAATTAAACCTATTTTAGCAAATTCACTAGGTTGAATACCAAAACCACCTATTCCAAACCAACTTCTACTACCATTTCTTATTTTACCAAGTCCAGGTATTAATACTAAAACAAGTAATATAAAACATATAAGAAGTATTAAATTAGCTTTTTCATAATATATTTTAGGGTTTATTTTTCTTAAAATAAAAACAAGTAAAAGAGACATTATAAAGAATGCACTTTGGGCTTTAACAAACTTAAAAGGGTCATTAAATTTATAATCTGCCCAGATAAAACTAGCAGAATAAATCATTACTATACCAAATATAGCTGTTATTATGACAATTATAAGTAACCATTTATCATCTTTTTTTGGCATGTTTATCCCTCATATAATTATATTAAAAAAAAAGTTTTCTATTACAAGTTACAGAAAACTCTGGTAATCATGGATTTTCAAACTTAGGTTAATTTTAAAGTAACAAATTTTATTCTAAGTATAATTTAAGTTTTTTACACGAATAACAAAAAAAAGAAGTAATATCTACTTCAATTTATAACCACACACCATAAGTTATAGCTGCCATAGCAAGAATAAAACCTACCACCCAGAATAACTTAATAATATCAGTTTCTCTCCAACCTAACTCTTCAAAATGATGATGAAGTGGAGCTTTTAAGAATACTTTTTTATTAAAATACCTAATTGATATAATTTGAATTAAACTTGATAAAGTTTCAATTACAAATACGCCACCTATTATTGCTAGTGATATTTCATGCCTTGATACTATAGCAACTGATGCTAGAGCACCACCTAAAGCAAGTGAACCTAAATCTCCCATAAATATGCGTGCTGGATGAGTATTAAATACTAAAAATCCTATTAAAGAACCAACAAGTAAAAAGCAAAAAATAGCTATTTCTTGATATCCTTCAAGCCAGCCAGCATTCCAACTTATAACACCATAAGCAAAGAAAGCAATCGCTGACAAACCACCAGCTAGACCATCTAAACCATCAGTTATGTTAACAGCATTCGTAGTTCCAACCAGTAAAAATAATATGAATAAGCCAAACATCCAACCTAAATCTAGGTAAATATTTAGAAAACTTATGCTAAGTACTGGTTCTCCGCCACCTTTCATAAATAAATAGAAGAATACTAAAGCTATACACATTTGAATTAAAAACTTTGTAACTAAACTTATTCCATTGTTATCATGATATTTTACTTTTAAAAAATCATCTATAAAACCAAGTAATCCATAAGCAATGAAGACAAATATTACTATAATTAAATTATAGCTTATGGAAATACTTCCCTTTATATATAAGAGAATTAAGGACACAATAACGGGAATTATGAATATTAGTCCTCCCATTGTTGGTGTTCCTTCTTTTTTTAAATGTCTTTCATTAATTAAATGACTTACTGATTGACCAAAATGTAATTTTCTAAATAAAGGTATAATAAATAAACCTGTTATTAATGATAAAACAAATCCTAACATCATTGCCATAGATGCTTTAGCTAAAATTAACATAATTTTCACCTCGTAATTTTATTATACACTACTTTTTTAATATATTTATGATTTTACTTTAAAAATTTACATCATTTTACACTTATCCAAGCATTAAAACTATAGTACCATTTTCTTTAGCATACATTCCTGCCTTTGGTGAGGTATAAATAACCGCATTTCCTTCACCACTATATTCTATATTAAATCCTTTTAATGTTTTCTTAGCTTCTTCAACACTTAATCCTACAACATCTGGTACTGTCGCATATTTTTGATCAAGCCATGTATATTCTTTCGGTATTCCTTCTGTAGATGGCTCTATATCAAGAATATCTATCGCACTTAAGAAAATATTTCTAGCTATTGGAGCTGCTACTGTACCACCATATTGCACTACTCCTTTTGCATTTTGGACAGCAACATATACTACTATTTCAGGGTCATCTGCAGGCATAAATCCTATAAAAGATAAAATATATTTACTTGATGAATAAATACCGTTTTCAACTGTTTGGGCTGTACCAGTTTTACCACCAATTCGATAGTTTTCAATGTAAGCATTATGTCCTGATCCTTTGGCAACTACACTTTCTAAGGCATATCTTACTAAATCTGATGTTTCTTTTTTTATAACTGTTCCTTTATTTTCAGCAGTAACACTTTTAACAATTGTGTTTGTTTCAGGTTCTAAAAAATTTTTAACAAGAAATGGGGAATATAGATTTCCTCCATTAATTATTGCGGATACAGCTTGAACTTGTTGTATCGGAGTTACACTTATTCCTTGACCAAATGCAGTTGTTGCAAGTTCAACATTGCCCATTTTATCTAAATTAAATAGTATTCCAGTACCTTCACCATTTAAATCAATTCCAGTTTTAGTACCAAAACCAAATTTTTTAATATAACTCATTAATTTTTCTTTTTGAAGCATAAGTCCTAAGTTAACAAAGCCTGGATTGCAACTATTTTCAATTACTTCCAGATAAGTTTGGTTACCGTGACCACCATGCTTCCAACAATGAAGGGTTGCTCCATCAACAGTTATGGCACCCGTATCAGTAAATCTGTCTTCAAAAATGTTAATTAATCCTTCATTAATAGCTGCAGTGTATGTCGATATTTTCATTGTTGATCCTGGTTCAAATGTCATCCAAATAGGTAAATTCCTATTTATTACTTCAGTTGTATAGTTTTGATAGTTATTGCTATCAAAATTAGGTCTTGATGCCATGGCTAGAACTTCTCCATTCTTTGGGTTCATGGCAATAGCTATCACACTATCTGGGTCATACTTAGCAACCACATTATCAAGTTCATTTTCAACCGCGAGTTGCAAATCTAAATCTATTGTGAGCTGAAGCGTTACTCCGGATGTCGGAGCCTCATATATTTCTGCAAGTTCAAGTTTATGTCCTTTACCATCAGAAAAATATTTTATAGAACCATCTTCACCAGTTAAATAATCATCATAATAGAGTTCTAATCCTGAAAGTCCTTGATTATCAATACCAACATAACCTAAAACATGACTTAAAACAGTATCATATGGATAATATCTTTTACTTTCTTTAACTAAATAAACTCCATCTATTTTTAAAGCATCTATTTTTCCCGCTATTTCATAACTTAATCTTCTCCCTTCGGGATGTACTCTTTCAATTGATGTTTTTTTACTAACATGCTTAAGCATATCTTTATAGTCACTCCCAAGTATTTCACTTAGCTTTTTGGCAGCATCTTCTTTATTTTCAATTTGATTTGGAATAACCACGAGTGATGTTGTAGTAATATTATCAGCTAAAACTCTTCCGTTCCTATCAACAATTTTGCCTCTATCTGCTGATATAGGTAATTTTCTACTCCATAAAGATTCTGCTAAAGTATTTAATTTTTTATAAGAAAATACTTGAATATAAAAAACTCTAGCTATAGCTATCACTAAAACTAAGATAACTACTAAAAATATATATCTTATTCTTGTATGTACATTATTATAGAACATAATTATCCCTCAGAAAAATATATGTTATATTAACAAAAAAAAGAATAGATTAATTTATCTACTCTTTCCCATATTTTCATAATTTGTTAAATCTATTTCAACAAATTGAGCTAATCTAATTAATTCATCTTCTGTTGCATACCTTGCTCTATCTGCATCAAGTATTGCATACCCAATACCGCCTGCAAAATAAGCTCCTTCAAAATAATTAATCAAATCCATTCTCAGTCTTTCAAAATCTACATTCATTTTATTAATTACTTCTTACATAACTACGATTTTTTAAATATGTAATTACAAATTCCATTTTTTCTTCTAGAGTTGCATCTCTACCATTTTCTCTTTTAAAGGTTGTATAATACGCTTCATAAGATTCGGCTAATGCTTGAATATCTAAATTATCAATACTAGACACTTTCATATTTCTTACTAAAATGTCTAATTTTGCATCCATACTATCTAATTTATTAGTTATATTATCTATTTTACTTCCAATAGATTCTAATGCTAATTTATTTTCATTAACTGTTTGACTAACTCCATTTAAACTTCCATCTAACGCTAAGTATTTATCATTTACTAAAGATGCATTAGCATTTATAGAACCTTTAATTTGAGCAAATTCATTTCCTTGTGTTGAAGCAATACTTCCAATTCCATTATTTAATGAAGTAAAATCACTTACTTGTTGTTCTTTTACTTTAGCAAATCCATTTGTTAAATTATTATTTAATCCATTGTAAGCACTATCTATTAATTTCTTAATATTTACTGTTTCTGTAGTTATTACGCTATTTAAACCACTAAATTCAGTTGTTAATTGATTACTCATTGCATTTAATTTTGCTTCATTCCAATTAAATCCTGCAACTATTTTGTTATCTATTGCATTTAATTTTCTTTCGTTCCAATTAAATCCATTTTTAATTTGATCACTTATTGCATTTGATTTTCTTTCATTCCAGTCAAATCCATTTTTAATTTGGTCACTTATTGCATTTAATTTTCTTTCATTCCAACCAAATCCATTTTTAATTTGATCACTTATTGCATTTAATTTTCTTTCATTCCAATCAAACCCAGCTACAACCTTACTATTTAAACTATTTAAAGAATTATTTATTTTAGAATAATAAGTATCTAGTTTTGAGTTTAAACCAGAATTAATGTTGTCTAGTTTAACATTTAAACCTGTATTAATATTATCTAACTTTGTATTTAAACCTATATTAATATTATCTAGTTTTGTATTTATACCAGTATTAATATTATCTAACTTTGTGTTTAAACCAGAGTTGATATTATCTAGCTTAGTATTTAAACCAGAATTAATGTTATCTAATTTAATGTTTAAATTAGTATTATTTTCATCTATTTTTTTATTTAAATCAGTAAAGCTTTCTTTTGTTTCTTCACTGAAATCTTTTATTTGGTCTTTTAAACTATTATAATTTTTATTATTTAATTCTACTAGAGAATTATAGTTATTATTAATAGTATTTAATAAGAATTCATTTTTTTCTTCAAGATATGAATTTAAAGATTCATATTTACTATCAATATTTTTGTTTGTGGCAGAATAATTTTTTTTTTGATTATTGATTATACTTGCAAGTTCTTCACTAGTTTTACCTTCAAAATCATTTATTTTACCAGTTAAACTATTTGCAAGGGCTGTTGTATTTTTCTTATTGTTATCAATTTCATCTAATACTTCTGGAATACTATCATTTTCTATTGTATTAACTTTGTAAAGTGATACCCCTACAAGTGATAAAAGGATAATAGCAATAATACTAGAAACAACAATTATAATTGTATTTTTCTTATTTCCTTTTTTCATTTTTTACCTCTCCTACTTAATTTTTTTATAAGCATTTTCATAAAATACTTTATAATCTTCAGCTTTTGTTGTTATATCATTATTAAATTTTATTTTTGCCTTCTTTTCTAGATATTCATCTAATTTTCTATCATCTAATTTTAACCTTTTAATTATTGAATAGGCATATTTAGTTTTAATAATTTCACTTATCTCATCTTCTTTAAGACTATCAACCGCATTGTAAACTTCTTCTAAAACATCATCTTTAGTAAAATATAGATTATTATCACTACTTGCTTCTTCACTATATTTTTTAACTAGTTCTTCAAAGTCTACTCCTGATTTAGCTTTTTCTAGAATTGTTTCTATTAAAGTCTTTTTTTGATTTATTACTGTATCAGTTAAACTTTCTAAAGTATTTGTATCAACTATTCCCAATACTATTTGATTAACTTTGTAATATTCTTTATAGTAGTTAGATGTTTCTTTCTTAATTTCTTCATCCGTTAAATAGTTTTTCTTACCACTTGCATAAAGTTCTTCAAACACTTTATCATACAGTTTGTCAGACTCTAGATAACTCTTGTAAGCTTTTTCAGTAATTTTATTCTTACTTAAAAACTTTTTGAACTTTCCATGACTACCAAAACTATTAATAACACTTTTTATGTTACTATTTATTTCTTCTTTTTCTTCTTCAGTTAAAGTAATATTATTATCATCTGCTATCTTTTTAATAACACTACGATATTTTAACTCATTCACAGTCTCAGATTTTAAATATTCTGAAACTGTCATACCCACTGAAGATAATTGCTCTTCTAAAGTTGCATCCGGTATTTCACTTGCATCTTTACCAAAATAGTTATATTTTAGATTATAAAGACTCATATTCATATCTGCCTTAGAATATTTGTCATCATTAATGGTAATTGCTGTAAAATTAAGTGATAATTTCAAAAATAATAATGTGAAGATTATAATAAGAATTATTATTAGAAAAATACCAAATATAATTTTATGTTTCATAACAAAATTCCAAATAGTTTTAAAAATATTTGGTTTATTTTTTGTTACTACTTCTCCTTTTTCAGATGTAACACTTTTAGAACCTTTCTTTGGTGTATTTTTTACCACCGCATTTTTTTCTTTCTTTGTAGCTTTTGTAGCCATACCAATTCCCCCTAAACTATTACAAAAATTTCTGTAATAATAACTTTATTCTATCATAAATTCGACAAAAGTCAACAAAAAAAGACAACCTATTTGTTGTCCTTTATTAGTTCTATTAAAAGTCTACCTTTAAATACCTTTCCTTGATCTATATTTTGTTCTTCACCAGTACCATGTAATGTAAATGATGCTGTGTATTCTTGTTTGCTTTGTGGGCTAATTTTTATTCTTGATGCTTCTAGACCATTTTGTTTTGGTGCTGTTTTCCAGTTAACTTTATAACCATTATTTGTGCTAGTTATCATAGTCCAGAAATTATCTGTTTCAAATGTATTTTCAACTTCTGTCCAGTAAATGTTATAATATAAATCTTCATTTGTTTTATTTTCTATAGTAAATTTAACGTCTGGTATTTTTGTTGTAACACCTTCATCAGTTTGATCATCTGGATAAATGTCTGTTAAAACAATATTATTTCCTGATTCAAAATTAACTATTAAAGCTGCTGTATCTAAGGTTACATCACCATTCCCTGTAGTTATTTGACCACCTTTTTTGTCAATAACATAAGTACAATTTTTATCGCATTTACCATCGCCATCTTCATCAATATTGATATCTGGAACTCCATCACCATTAGTATCAATGTTTAAATCTGGATTACCATCACCATCACTATCAATATTTAAATCAGCTTTTCCATCACCATCAATGTCAATGTTTGTATCTGGCCAACCATCATCATTTGTATCACAGTTAAGAAGACATTTTCCATTTTCATCTGTTTGATTCATTTTATTGGAAATTGTTCCATCTTCAAGAATTACATTAAATGTTGGTTTTCTATTTCCTCGATAATCAATATTTGATTCTGGTTTTTTCCCCATTTTATTTTTTGTACAGTTTACTTCACATATTCCATCATCATTTAAGTCAAGATTTAAATCTGGAACTCCATCACCATTTAAATCAATATTCATCCATGATTTACCAATGAGTTGAACACCACTAAAGGTAGCAAATCCAGCAATAAACAAAAAGCCAAGTAAGAAAAGAATTAATAAAGCTTTATTACTTTTCTTAAATGAGAATATTAATTTATTTCCATCTTTTTGAACGCATAAACTATGAGGTAAAAATGTTTCATTATCTTTATTATCAAAAGCTACATTAAGTACTTTATCAATATGTTTTTTAGTAACTTCTACATTTTCTTCATATACTTTATTTAAGGTTTCTTCAATTAATTTATCTTGTTCTCCACTTTTTAAAAGCATGAACTCTTTAATATTAATTGTTTCCTTATTTCTTTGAAACTCCTTCTTATTCTTTTCATTTACTTTATTCATTTTGCCACCTCAATTTATTTTATTATAGTAACCATTTTTTTCTTTTTCTTATCAACATCATCAAGAAAAGCTTCTATACATTTCTTAATACCGGATGTTGCTTTTTCTTTTCTTTTATTTGCTTCTTTAAATTCTTTTTCCATTAATTTCTTAAATTCTTTTTCTGTTATATCTCCAGAAAAAACGAAATCATTTACAAGTTTACTTACAATTGCGGAATTGTATCCATTACTTTCTTCTTTAGAAGTATCTAAAGCATCTGAATTAATGAAGAATGCTAGGTCATATAAAGTTTTAACATCATTACTTTTACTAACTTCATTTCTTTTTTCTATACTTGTAACAGGTTTAATATTATTTTTTTCTAGATATTCCCAAAGTTCTAGTGCTTTAATAAAGTTTTGTTCCTTTAGAATAACATTGGTTTTTCTAATTGGACTTCTTACTGGACTAGATTCTTTTAAACTTTTTATAAATGTTGAACTTCTAAATGCTGAAACTATATCTCTGATATGTTCAATTCTCTCATCTAGACTATGTCCATCTTTAGATGCATCAACATCAGTTTCCTTTTTACTAGTAAGTTGTAGATTTACTTCTACAACTTCATCTTTTTTCTTCATTATACCTTTATAAGTAACTTCACTATCTACTTTTGCATAACTCTTTTGGTCAGATTCTTCTAACTTATTAGTTACGAATGTATATAGATTGTCTACTAATGATTTAATAAATCTGTTTTCATATAAGTCTACTGTTTCTTCTCTATAAACATTAAGTAGTTTAAGAGGTATAACTGTTCCGTCTTCTTGTACTTCTTGAATCATACTTGTGTGTTGTGCTAAATGTCTAATTGACTCTTCAGTTACAACTTTTGCTTTTTCAATTGGTACAATGTTTTCTTCTTGAACTATAAATCTTCTGGGATTTCTTATTATATTATCTAGATAAGGGATACATTCTTCAACCATATCTATCCAAGATGTATCACTTACCTTCGCATCAATATTTTTTTTAATTAATATATCAGATGATGTAGCTCCCACAAAAGAACTAGCTTTATCTTTATTTAAATTATTTATGTAATCTACGATATTCATAGTATCACCTAAATTGTTTTCTTAAGACGTAATAAATATGCTTTACATTCTGGAGTCTTTCCTGCTCCAAATAATTTTTCTAAATAATTTACAAGTCCATCTATTTCATCTTTAATATATGCTAGATTTAATTGTTCAAATTTTCTTAAAATTTTGTGAGCTATTAGATAATCTATACCAGCTACTTCATCTCCACCACAAGCAACATATGCTGGAACAAATTCTTTTAATTGTTTAACAATTCTGTTACCGAAAGCTAGTCTAAAGTGATCAATTACATATCTATCAAGTTGAGCAACCTTTTCTAAGTTTTCTTCACTTACTCGATGTTCATTACTTGATTTTTCAAATAAACTATCTAAATATTTATAACTTGTCTTAATTCTATCTGTATCAGGAGCTTCAAATACTTCACATTTGTCATCAATAGCTATTGGCATTGCTCTATCATAAACTTTATCAGTTATCATAAATGTTGAGTCATCGTTATTGATTGTACCAATATACCACATGTTTTCTGGAATTTTTAATTTTCCATTATCTAGTTTCTTAGGGTCCCCAGGCCATACGTTTGGAACAAGTTCTACAACCCAGTCTTTTTTATTTGGAAGTTCCAAAATAGATAACATTTCTGCAAAATAGTATTCTACACGAGAAATGTTCATTTCATCTAAAAGTGTTATATAAACTTCATCGTTATATTGTGCTTCATACATTTTTTCTAGTATTGCTGTTTCATTAAATTTCTTTGTAAATTCGTTGAAATAACCAAATATTTCTGTTGAATCTCTCCATGAAGGTTGAACTGATGCTACAGTTGTTTCATTGTCAATAAATGATCCAAATGCATATGCTAGTGAGGTTTTACCTGTACCAGATATACCTTCAAGTATAATTAACTTATTTGATGCAAATGATGCAATAAATAATCTAATTAAATTAATATCATAGTATAAATGTAATTTAGATGCTGAATAATTTCTAAACATGTTACAGAACTCTTCAAGAGTAAAAGTATTATTTATTACTTCTGGAACTATGTTTTCATATTTTTTATCTACATTGCTAAGTTTAAAGAATCTGCTTTCACCTTCTTTTAATTCATTTTTAGGCGTTCCATCTTCATTATATTCAATTTCACCATTTTCATTAGTAAGTTCACTGAATTTAGCATTTTGTCTTTTTAACTTAAATATTTCGTTATTAAGTGAATCTATTTCATCAATTAACATGTCTTCTTTTTTAACATTTCTTCTGTATCTTATATATACTTTAATTGATCTATATATTAGGAATATAATTAATCCAAATATAGCTAGTAAGAAAATAATTGAAAAAATCATTATTACTAGACCTACTCCGGTTAAATCTTTCTTATAATCACTTATAACTGTGATATAGTTCATAATGTTAAACATTTGAAATAACCCTTGACCTAACCCTTTAAATATACTTACAAAACCTTCAAAAAGAGGTTCCATAAACTTTGTAAAAAATTCTCCATACACACTCATCTTTATTCCTCCTTATTCTTTACAACTAGTTTTACGTTCATTTTTTCAAAACTCATTTGATTATTTGCATTATTTTTAACAAATTCTTTTGATACTAAAAGCTGCATATCATTTACTAAACTTGTTGGTTCTATTTCTTCATCTATGTCCATTTCATAAATAAAATTCATACCTATTTCTTTATAATCATTTATAATATTTTGATACTCTATTTCTTTATCATAAGGAACTAGTATTTTTATAAATTCTTTCAAATATTCATTATCAAAGAACTTAACTAGACTAGCTTTTTTCATATCTTTGTTTATTCTAATTAGGTATTTATCCATTTCCATGTTGCTGATTAATTCTTTAAGTAAATGTACTTCTAGTAAATCATAAGATATTTCTCTAATTTTAGCATCATATTTTTTTAAAACACCTTTAGTTAAAGTTTCATCAAATTCTTTTAATCCTGGTACTTCATAACTAAATAGCACTTCGTAATAAACCGGATTATTACTTATCATTTTATATTCATTTCTAAAATCATCACTATCTAAATACTCTAGTATCTTTTTATCTTCACTTGCATTTTTCTTTACTTCATCGAATAAATCATTTATAAAATATTTGTTATCCTTTACTTCAAGTATTTTTGTTTTTCTTAAATAACTAAGTAAATATTTAAATTTGTTTTTAGTGTCTTGAATATCTCCATCTACTACATTACTTGCAAAATCTACATAACAAGCTGTACATATAATAACTGATAATAGGAAAGTTTCATTTTTCCAACTTCTTAACATTTCCATCTTATCATGTAGTCTACAATACTCAATTATTGATTTTAGAACAAAGTTTATATTATCATTTGAATATTCAATTGGATTTTCTTTATGAATGTTGTTTTGAAAATAATACTTTTCAGAATATATTTCAATTATTTCTTTAGCAAAAGCACTAAATTCTTTCTTGTTTTGCCACATTTTATTATTTTCAATACTAATTAATGACTCTAGTATCTTCGCATAAGAAAGCAAATCCTTTTCTTTCTTTGTTATATATTTATTTATAACACTTAAGCTCACAATCAGCCTCACCTAACCTTATTCTTTATAAATTATATCAAATAAAAAAAAACATTGCAATATTACTTTAATAATTTGTAAAAAAAGTTATCTACAATATCTTTAATTTTAGGTGTTAATGCATAATTATATTGATAATTCACATTCTCTTATCTTTATCCTTTCATCACTACGATATTCCATAATAAATTTATTATCTTTCTTACACAAAATTATACCTATTGTTTTATCTTGAGCCTGCTTTCTTAGATTCTTATCGATATAATTCATATACACTTCTATTTGACCTATGTGTTCTTTTTTTAGTTCAGTTACCTTTAGTTCTACAACTACATAACAATTGAACTCAATGTTATATAAAAGCAAATCAATGTAATTATAGTTATTACCAACCTTAATTTTGTATTCATTTTCTTCCAAATGTAAATCCATTACCTAATTCATCTAAAAATGCTGGTATATCTTCAAGAATAAGTTTCTGCAATACTTTCTCGGATACTATTTCATAATTGGATTTATTACAAATTATTATTGGATTTTTTATTGCATCTTGAACTTCTAGTTTTTCCTTCTTAATTAATTTTAATTTTGTTTGTTCATCTAATCTTTCATATTCTTTATTTTTAATACGTTTACGAAGTTGTCTAACAGATAAATTGTTATTCTCACATACCTTTATATAATAGTTAATTATGTTTTTGTTACTAATAGATAATAATTCATCAAAATGACTCCATGTTAATTTTGCCGACATTGTCGGCAAAATCTCTAAATCACAATAATTATAAAATTTTAACATTTTATATAAAAGCCTTGTACTATATTTTTTCTTTAAATCATTACTCAACTTTTCTGAATATTCTTTAATAATCCCTTCGCCATAATGTTTACCAGCTTCACTTAAAAGTTTACCTACATTATAATAGGTTGTTAAGTCACTCTTGTTTTTTGAATAATCCTTTACCCTTTTAGTTATTTCATTATTCAGTATTTCTGTTTTTATCTCATTATAATAATTCATATTTTTACTCCCTTCGCTCTTTTTACCAAATACTAATATTTCATTTGGATAAAAACAAGTTCTATCTTAACATATTTATTTTAAATTAAATGTCGAATTGTGTCGAAGGTCTCAATTTTTTTAAATTTTAGAAAAAAAAGATAGAAAACTTAATTTCTATCAATTACTTTTCGCTTTTATTTTTAAATTGTAGCATTATTGGAGTTCCATCAAAGTCTATATTATTTCTGATTTGATTTTCTAAATATCTTTCATAACTAAAATGAACTAAACCTTTATTATTTACAGAAAATGTAAATTTTGGTGGACACGTTCCCGTTTGACTTACAAAATATATTTTAAGTCTTTTGCCTTTATATGATGGAGGTTCATGCATGCTTACTGCTTCCATTATAATGTTATTTAAAAGAGATGTTTTTACTTCTTTTCTGTTATTATTGTAAGCATTTATTACCTCAGGCATAAGTCCTGATAATCTTTTTTTAGTCTTAGCGCTTAAAAATACTGTGTGAGCATAAGGTATAAATTGAAACTCATTTTTTATATCTTCTTTCCATTTTCTTATATCACTATCTGGATTATTTATTGTATCCCACTTATTTACACATATAACTATGCCTTTACCAGCATCTAAAGCATAAGATGCAATATGTTTATCATGCTCAATAATACCAGTTGATGCATCAATTACTAAAACACATACATCACTTCTATCAATTGCTTTAAGGCTTCTAATTAAACTATATTTTTCAACACTTTCATAAATTTTACCTTTTTTACGCATTCCAGCAGTATCAATTACAGTTATGTCCTCATGATTGTATTTAAATTTAGTATCAACTGCATCTCTAGTTGTACCTGCCACATCACTTACAATAGCTCTTTCTTCATTTAATATGGCATTAATTAAACTACTTTTTCCTACATTTGGTCTACCTATTATACAAAATTTAAGGGAAGTATCTTCCTCTTTCACTTCTTCAGGTAAATCACTAGTTATAGTGTTAAGAAGTCCATCAAAACCTATATTATGAGATGCACTAACTGCCACTAAGTCACTAAAGCCAAGCTCATAATAATTATATAAATTTTCTTTTTTCTTATCGTTATCTATTTTATTTACAACTACGATTACTTTTTTACTACTTTTATGAAGTATTTCTGCCACTTTTTTATCTGATGCATCTGGGTCATCATTACCATCAACAACAAATAAAACTAAATCTGCTTCATCTATTGCAAGTGTTGCTTGAACTAAAATATCTTTAGCAAAGTCATCTTCACCAAGTGATATACCACCTGTATCAATTAAATAAAAACTTTTATCATTGTGGTTTACTCTTCCATAAATTCTATCTCTTGTAACCCCCGGAGTATCCATAATAATAGATTTATTTTCTTTAATTAATCTATTAAATATGCTACTTTTTCCTACATTAGGTTTACCAACTAAACATACTGTTTGCATATTAAAACCTCCTAACTCTCACTTACGTTGTTTTCTAAATATTTTGCATATATACTATTATTTTTACGATATACTTGTATTTTGTCATCTTTCATGCTTTTATTTGTTACATTATTTATTAAATCTACTTGTCCACTTTCATTTGTTTCTGTTGAATTAAAATATTTACCATCAATTAATTCTTTAACTGTAACTACTGTGCAACTATCAGACTTATATTCATCAACAGTGCATTCATCAGTTAATTTATCTGGATTTTCTTGCCCATATACAATTGCTGCTGATTCTAGATTTTGTATTTTTGTTTCTAATAAATCTTCAAAAGAATTATTTCTAATTTTCATAACATTTATCGTAACTAAAGATGCTACTATACTAAGTATTACTATAACTGCTAGTATTTCTATCAATGTAAACCCATTTTTTTTCATATTTTTTCCTCTATTATACTAAGTATTTCAGTTCTACCTTTTTTAGTAACTGTTGAAAATGTAATAAATTCATCATCTTCAAATTTTAAAGTGTCTTTAATTATTTTATCTTGTTTAATTCTATTATTTTTGCTGACTTTATCATATTTAGTTGCAACTATCGTTATATCAAGATTATAATATTTTAAAAATTCATACATTAAGCAATCATCTTCAGTTGGCTTATGTCTATAATCAATAAGCATAAATACATGTTTTAAATTTGGTCTTTCTTTTAAATATTCTTCAATCATTAAACCAAATTTCTTTTGTGTATCTTTACTTACACTAGCATAGCCATATCCAGGTACATCCACTAAATAAAATGCATCATTAACTTTATAAAAATTAAGTGTTTGTGTTTTTCCTGGCTTAGAACTTGTTCTGGCAAAGTTCTTTCTTTCTATTAATGTATTTATAAAACTACTTTTACCTACATTACTTCTTCCAACAAGTAAAAATTCGGCCTTTTTATCTTCTGGATATTGACTTCTTCTTACCGCTATTATTGGTTCACTAACATTTTCTATTTGCATAATTTGCATCACCTAGATATAATTATATATTATTTCATGGAAAATTGCAAATATTCATAAACTTATGTTAAGGAGGAATATTATGCATAATACTAATTTTCCTCCGAATACTAATCCTCATACATTCTCTTTAATTGCGGTTGCAGTTGGTTTTGCTTGCATCGGAGATTATAATGCTAATGAACAAAATTCTATAGGTAACTGGCTTATACTCGTAGGTCAATACATTTTAACTCATGCAGCTCAGCAACAATTGATAGAATCTAGAATAGAAAATAATAATATTAATATAAACTCTAAAAAATATAAAACGGGACATGGAGGACCATTTACTGATAATGAGCAGAAAAAAAGTAATCAAAACCAAAGAGGTGAAGTTGAATTTTTAATTGATGCTATAAAAAAAATACAAGATGAACTTAATAATCTTAAATGATTATTTGTTATCTTGCACTTTTTTAATTAACTTTACCTAAGTTAACTAATTGTGTATGGATTACTTATTGTTCCTAAACCACTTAATTTTACATTTTTACTTATATTAATTACTGGCCTAATATCTATTGAACTAACTCCAGTAGCTGCATACAATATTCCATTACCAAAACAATACATATAACCTGTAAAAGAACTATATCTTTTAAAATTTGCTGGTGACATCGTCCAATAATAAGTATCATCTTCTGTGTTAAACAAGTATGAGCCATTTTCTCCGGCATAAATGATTTCATCTAATGTTATCATTCCAATTGATTTTGTTAATTTTTTATTCCCATAGCTACTTGTAGTTGGAGTAAAATAATCATTTGTCTGTGAACATGTTAAAACTTCATTATTTTCACTATTTCTAACTTGTGGTGCATAATAAGTTTCAAATTTTCCGTAGCCACCTTTATAATCAATTGTTTCTCTGCTACTAGATGGTGTACGATCATTACAAAATCCAGCATTAGTATCAATATATTTACTATATCCTTTATTTTCTATGTTTGTTTGATACCAACTGTCTAGTCGAGTTTTTACATCACTATTATTATTATTAGCATGTGTAACACTTGTAGATGTTATGTTACCATAATCGCCTTTATCAAAACCTGTTACCCTTGCTTTTGTAGAACTAACATATGAATTAACATATCTTAACCATTTACATGAAGTTGTATTTTTAAAACATGTATATCTACCAACCATACTATAATCATACGTTCCTGTATAAACACTTCCCGCTAACGTATAATATCCCGTAACAGGATCAAAAGTGTAACTAGTTGAATACTTATAAGTTTCTGATGTATCAAGGTTTGCAGTAAATGTTTTACCTGTTCCTCCTAAATCACTCCATTTTCCGGCTGTACCATACATATACCCTATACCTGCATTGTCATCTGTAATAGTTTTATTTGTATTCCAAGCACCTGTTCCAATTGTAGAATTTGCACTGGATTTTGCAGTACTTGTACCGTTATAAATTAATCTAATTGATCCATCGCCATTTACTCTAACTATTCTCCAGTAATAACCCGCGAAATACACATAATTATCGGTTGGATTACCTGCATAGTAATAACTTGTTCCTTCTGAATCATTTGTTTTGAACAGAGTATTTGTTGTAGTTACACTATATGCATCACTTAAAGATCCTCTGTAACCAAATGATTTATTGGCAAGAATTATATCATTTGCATTTTTATAAGTTGTCACATTATACGTAAAGACATCAGACTTATAATTTACTGAATCTACGGCATACACTCTTATTGTATATGTTGTATTTGCTGTTAGTCCTGTAAATGTATATTTATTTGAGGTAGATGATGTATAGCTACCATTATTAATTGAATAATAATAATTAGTTATAGCATTACTTCCTGCTACTGCATTTGTAGTTATTTGTACTTCTGTAGGTTTATTATCGGATACTACCACATTATTTATTACTGGTTTTGCAAAATCTGTTTTTGCTGTCTTTGCATATTCACTACTTATTCTATTATTATCATCCTTCACTTTTACTTTTAAATAAAATGTTGTATTTGCTGTTAATCCTGTAAATGTATAATTACTAGATGTACTTTCTACATAATTTGAACCATTATCTTTTGAATAATAATATTTATTTACTGTCCCGTCTCCATTTTTAGCATTAACACTTATTGTTATACTTGTATCTTTACTACTTGTTGTTACATTCTCTACTACTGGTATTTTATATTCACTTGTAGTTACTTCTGTTTCATATATGTTTGAAACTCTGTTTTGAGTATCATTTACTTTTACTTTTATTTTGTATGTTGTTTTTTCAGTTAAATTATCAAATGTATAAGTGTTTTGTCCCTCTTTAAACTCTGAATCATTTATAGAATAATAATACTTATTAACGTTATACGATCCCCCAAGTGCATCTACTGTTAATTTTATAGTTTTATATGTGGCTAATGAATCTACTTTTGTAACTGATGGTAATATATACGTTGAAGTTGTTATAGCTTTTATATATTCTGTTGATATTCTTCCTAGCGTGTCTTCAACTTTTATTTTAATTTTATATTCTGTTGTATCATTCAAATTGTCAAATGTATAACTATTTGATGTACTTTCTTCATATGTGGCACCATTATCTTTTGAATAATAATATTTGGCAACTTCATTAGTTCCACCTTCTGCTGTTACATCTAATTTAATACTATTTAGTGTTTCAGTATGGTTTAATCCTATAATTTTGGGAACAATGTACTCATCTGTTGTTACTTCTGTCTCGTACAGATTTGATTTAATCCCATTCCTATCAACAAGATAACTATAGATCTTATATGTACTTTTTTCATCTAAATTTGTAAATTTGTAATTACCTTCACTAGACTCCACAAATTTTAAATCTGCAACATTACTTAGGCTTTTTGAATAATATTTATTACTTACATAACCAATTGTTTTATTTGTTTTTTCTGCAGCATAATAATATTTTTCTGCTGCTGATGAACCTTCTTCGATATTTAAAACTGCGTTTATTGAATTATATGTTGTTTGAGTTAGAATATTGGTTATTTTAGTTAGTTCATAACTACTCATTTTGTCTTTAGTTACGTATAATTTACCTGACAAACTTTTACCCATATTCTTAGATTGATCAGTATCAAGATTAGCAAATGTAACTTCAA
>OLQV01001183.1_pt1 | contig 20493 bp, 19 predicted proteins | sample 1672371 | NCBI WGS metagenome assembly OLQV01 (sample SAMEA3136676, study PRJEB25190) | human gut metagenome
CCTTCTGCCAGACGACGTCGTAGTCGTTGCGCGTCTGCATCACGCGGTCGCCCTCGCGGAAGATGAGCTCGCCGAAGCGGCGCTCCTGTTTGCCGGTCTTCGGCGGGTTCAGCGCGGCTTGCAGGGCAAAGTTCAGCGACCGCGTGCCCGCGTCGCCGCGGCGCGTCGGGGTGAGGACCTGCAATTCGTCCGCGGGGATGCCCATTTTGTCGGGCAGCCTTGTTTTGCACAGCTCGACCACGGTTTCAACGAGCCGCACGCTGTCGCGGCGGGGGAGGAAGAAAAAGTCGTTCGCCGCCGCGTTTTTGAGCTTGGGCGGCATGCCGGTGTTGACGAGGTGCGCGTTGCGCACGATCATCGACTGCCCGGCCTGGCGGAAAATATCGCGCAGGGCGACGGTCGCGATGCGCCCGCTGCGGATGAGGTCGGAAAATACGTTCCCCGCGCCGACGCTCGGAAGCTGGTCGGGATCGCCGACGAGCACAAGGCGGCAGCCCGGGCGCAGCGCCGCGAGCAGCGCGCGCATCAGCGAGAGGTCGACCATCGAGGTCTCGTCCACAATGAGCGCATCGGCCTCGAGCGGTTCCTTTTCGCCTTTGGTGAACGTCACCTCGCCGGTCTGGTCGTTGAAGGTCATGCCGAGCATGCGGTGGATGGTCTGCGCGTCGCGGTCGCAGAGCTCGCCCATGCGCTTGGCGGCGCGGCCCGTGGGCGCGGCGAGCAGGACATTTAGGCCCATGCGCTCGAAGAGCGCGACGATGGCGCGCACGCTCGTCGTCTTGCCCGTGCCGGGACCGCCGGTCAGCAGCAGCAATTCTTCCTTTGCCGCGAGCTCGACAGCCTGACGCTGGAGCGGCGCGTACTGCACGCCCTGCTCGCGCTCGATTTCTTTGATGACGCGCTCGACGCCGCGCAGGGCGTCGGGCTTGTCCGCGAGCATCGCCTCGATGCGCGTGACAACGTAGGTCTCATCCTCCCACGACTGACGCAAATAGCAGGCTGTCACGTTCGCGACGCCTTCCTGCACGATGCGGTGGATGGCGATGAGATCGTCGAGGCTTTTTTCCACCGCGTCGACATCGCAGTCCAAAAGCTGGGCCGTCGCGGCGAGGAGCTTTTCGCGCGGGAGGAAGACGTGTCCGCCCGCGTCGCGGTTGTGGGAGAGCTCGAATGTCAGCCCCGCCTCGGTGCGGAGCGATGCGTCGCCGCCAAAGCCCATGGAGAGCGCGATCTCGTCGCAGACGGAAAAATCCACGCCGAACGCGCTGTCGGACAGTAAGTACGGGTTGCGCTCGAGCGCGGCCATGGCGTTTGCGCCGAAGCGGCGGTAGAGCGGCACGCTGAGCGCGGCGGGCAGGTCGTAATGCGCCAGAAATTCCATCACGCGGCGAAGGCCCATCTGCTCGTTGAACGCGGCGGAGATCTCCTGCGCGCGGCGGGCGGTCATGCCCTTGATGGCCGTGAGCTTTTCCGGCTCGGATTCAAGCACCTGCAGCGTCTCGATGCCAAATCTGGCGACGAGCTTTTCCGCCGTCGCGGGGCCGACGCCGCGCACGACGCCGGAAGCGAGGTAGTTTAAAATCTCCGTCTCGTTCGACGGCAGGTACCGCTCGACCTCGCTCGCGGAAAACTGCTCGCCGTACTGCGGGTGGGAGGAAAACGAGCCGGTCGCCGTCAGGTTTTCGCCCGGCGCCGCGCAGGGGACGCAGCCAACGAGCGTTAAAAGCTCGCCGTCGTCCGTCACAAGGCGCAGCACGGCATAGCCGTTTTCCTCATTCTGGAAAACGACAGACAGGACCGTGCCCATGATGGTCGTTTCTTCTCCCATAACTGTCTCCTAAGTGAAAAAATCGGTCAGTTCTTCCCTTTGGCAGAGGTAGACCTCGTATTCGCTGCGGCACAAGAGCTCCGCCACGCGGCGCGGCTCGTCGGCAAGGCCGCAGTCCACGATGACGACGCGCGAAAAGCCGCCCTCTTCATAGCGCGACCGCAGCAGCGCGCGCACCGTGTATTCGAGCGTCTTTGCCTCGCCGCAGGCCTCGATGACCGCCGTGGCGGGGATGGTGCCGCGCCGCCGCGGGTGCACGATGGCCGAAACGAGCAGAAAGATCACCGCCGTTAAGCCGATGGCAGCGAGCGCCGCGACAACGCCGTCCTGTAAAAGCCGCATATCATCACCTCGCGCCATTCTACGGCGCGGACGGGCGATGGGTGAATCTTAACGCAGCATTTTCCTGAGATACTGGCCCGTATAGGACTGCTCGCACGCGGCAACCTCCTCGGGCGTGCCGCAGGTGACGAGCGTTCCGCCGCCGCTGCCGCCCTCGGGGCCGAGGTCGAGCAGATAATCCGCGCACTTGATGACGTCCAGATTGTGCTCGATGACGAGCACGGTGTTGCCCGCGTCGACAAGGCGCTGCAAAACCTCAAGGAGCTTTTTCACATCGTCCGTGTGGAGACCCGTGGTCGGCTCGTCGAGGATATAGATGGTGCGCCCCGTGGAGCGCTTAGAAAGCTCGGTCGCGAGCTTGACGCGCTGGGCTTCGCCGCCGGAGAGCGTCGTAGACGACTGGCCGAGGCGGATATAGCCGAGGCCGACCTCGCTGAGCGTGCGGAGCTTGGCTTCGAGCTTCGGGAGGTCGCGGAAGAATTCAAGCGCCTCCTCCACGGTCATTTCCAGCACGTCCGCGATGCTCTTGCCCTTGTAGTGGACCTCGAGCGTTTCGCGGTTGTAGCGTTTGCCCTTGCAGACCTCGCAGGGCACGTAGATATCGGGCAGGAAGTGCATCTCGATCTTGAGCTGACCGTCGCCCGAGCAGGCCTCGCACCGGCCGCCGCGGACATTGAAGCTGAAGCGGCCCGCGGCATAGCCGCGCGCCTTCGCGTCCGGGGTCGAGGCGAAGAGGTCGCGGATGTCGTTAAATAAATTCGTATACGTTGCGGGGTTGGAGCGCGGCGTGCGGCCGATGGGGCTCTGGTCGATGCAGATGACCTTGTCGAGGAATTCCTCGCCCTCGATAGCCTTACAGCGGCCGGGGTGGACCTTCATGCGGTTTAAGTCCGCGCCGAGCTTTTTATAGATGATCTCGTTGACGAGCGACGATTTGCCGCTGCCGGACACACCGGTGACGCACGTGAACGTGCCGAGCGGGATCGAGACGTCGAGGTTTTTGAGGTTATTTTCCTGCGCGCCGCGCACGGTGAGGAACTTGCCGTTGCCTTTTCGGCGCTCTTTCGGCACTTCGATCTTTTTCTTTCCGCTCAAATACTGGCCGGTCAGGGAATTCGGGTTCGCCATGACCTCTGCCGGCGTGCCGCAGGCCACGACCTGGCCGCCGTGCGCGCCCGCGCCGGGGCCGATGTCGATGAGGTAGTCCGCCGCGCGCATCGTGTCCTCATCGTGCTCGACAACGATGAGCGTGTTGCCAAGGTCGCGCAGTCTCTTGAGCGTGGCGAGCAGCTTGTCGTTGTCGCGCTGGTGCAGGCCGATGGACGGCTCGTCGAGGATATACAGCACCCCCATCAGGCTGCTGCCGATCTGTGTGGCAAGCCGGATGCGCTGGCTCTCGCCGCCGGAGAGCGTCGCGCTCGCGCGCGAAAGCGTCAGATAGTCCAGACCGACCGACTGCAAAAAGCCGAGGCGGTTTTTGATCTCCTTCAAAATACGCTCGCCGATACGCAGCTGCTGCTCGGTAAGCGCGAGGGAATCGACAAACGCGATCTCCTCCGTCACGCTCATGCGCGTGAACGTGTCAATGTCCATGCCGCCGACCGTCACCGCCAGCGACTCGCGCCGCAGCCTGCGGCCCTGACACGCGGGGCAGGGGCACTCGCTCATGCACTCCTCCAGCTCCGCGCGCACGCTCTCGCTCTGCGTCTCCTGATAGCGGCGTTCGAGGTTGTTGACGATGCCCTCAAACGGCTGGTAGAGCACGCCCTTGCCGCGCGGCTGGTCGTAGTGCAGCTCCAGCTTTTCGCCCTTCGTGCCGTAGAGGATCACGTCCATGACCTCCGGCGAGAGTTTTTCCACCGGCTCGCGCAGCGAGAAATGATATTTCTTCGACAGCGCGTCGAAGTACATCCTCGAGATGCCGTCGCCGCGCACGTTGTTCCACCCCGACGCGCAGATAGCCCCATCGAGGATGGAGAGCGTCTTATTCGGAATGACCAGCTCCGGATCGACCTTGAGCTGGCTGCCGAGGCCCGTACAGGCCGGGCACGCGCCGAAGGGATTGTTGAACGAGAACATCCGCGGCGTCAGCTCCTCGATGGACACGCCGCAGTCCTCGCAGGCGTAGTTCTGCGAGAACAGAATATCCCGCTCGGGATTGAGCACGTTGATGAGCACCAGTCCGCCCGAGAGCGCCGCGGCGGTCTCCGCCGAGTCGCTCAGGCGATGCACCACATCGGGCTTTAGAATGAGGCGGTCCACCACGACCTCGATGCTGTGCTTGATGTTCTTTTCGAGCTTGATCTCCTCGCTCAGGTCGTACATACTCCCGTCCACGCGCACGCGGACGTAGCCGGACTTCCTTGCGTCCTCGAAAATTTTGGCGTACTCGCCCTTCTTTCCGCGGATGACCGGCGCCATCACCTGAATGCGCGTGCCCTCGCCCAGCGCCATCACCTGATCCACGATCTGGTCGATGGTCTGCTGCTTGATCTCTTTTCCGCAGTTCGGGCAGTGCGGCGTGCCGACCCGCGCCCAGAGAAGGCGCAGATAGTCGTAGATCTCCGTCACCGTGCCCACCGTCGAGCGCGGATTCTGCGAGGTCGTTTTCTGGTCGATGGAGATGGCGGGGGAGAGGCCGTCGATGTAGTCCACGTCGGGCTTTTCCTTCTGCCCGAGAAACATCCGCGCGTAGGACGACAGGCTTTCCACATACCGCCGCTGTCCCTCGGCATAGATGGTGTCAAACGCCAGCGAGCTTTTTCCGCTGCCGGACAGTCCCGTGATGACGGTCAGCTTGTCGCGCGGGATGCTCACATCAATGTTCTTGAGGTTGTTCTCCCGCGCGCCCTTGACAATGATATTTTCCTGCATAGTTTACCTTTTGCTCCTGTTTATTTGTGTCGAGACCGGTTTTCGGTCATAGCATACACAAATCATTTTTTAGTGTCAATCCTTGTATAAATCAATATAAATTCTGCTTTTTCCGAACCTTTCCGTTCGTTACTCCACGATAATGTCCGCCGTCTCCGCGCGCACCAGCCCCATCAGGTCGGCGGGCTTGACCTCCACCTGATAACCGATCTTCCCCGCGGACACGATGACCGTCGGCAGGTTTTCCACCGAGCTGTGGAAAACCGTCGGAAACAGCTTCTTCATGCCCACCGGCGAGCAGCCGCCGTGGACATAGCCCGTGAGCGGCAGCAGCTCCTTCTGGTGGAGCATCTCGATGCTCTTCTCGCCCACGGCCTTCGCCGCCTTCTTGAGATCAAGGCTCTCCGCCACGGGCACGTCGAACACATAATATTGCCCGCTCGCGCCCCGCGCCACCAGCGTCTTAAAGACCTGCGCGGGATCAAAGCCCATGCTTTTCGCAACCGTCACGCCGTCCACCGCCACGCCCTCCTCATGCGGATAGGTGTGCGGCGTGTAGGCGAGCTTCTTCTGCTCGAGCACACGCATCACATTCGTCTTTTCTTCCTTATTCTTTGCCATCTTCGTTCACCTCAATACATACACGCAGGCGAGGATGCACCCCAGCCCTAAAAATACCATCAAGCTCACCGGCTCGCCGAAGGCGAGAATGCCCACGAACGACGCGACCACCGGCTCCAGACTCGCCAGAATGCTCGCCTTGCCGCTCTCGACCCTGGCAAGGCCGTTCGTATACAGCAGATACGGCAGCACCGTCGAAATGACGATCAGCCCCAGCGCGACGAGGACCATTCTCCCGTCCGCGAACACCGTGCGCATCTCGCCCGCGTCGAGCAGGAAGAGTGAGCCGAGCCCGCCGAACACGAACGTCCAGTACACCACGGTGAACGGCGTATAGTGCCGCAGGCCGAACGGCGCGAAGATGGAGTAGAGCGCGTAAAGGAAGCCCGCGCCCAGTCCGAACAGCACGCCCACCGCCGTCACGCTCGCGTCCCCGCTCCATACGCCCGTCACAAACGAGCAGCCGAGCAGCGCGAGCGCCAGCGCCAGGAGCTTCTTCCTTGTGATCCTTTCGCGAAACACCGCCGCGCTCATCAGCACGACCATCGCCGGCGCGGTGTAGAGCAGAATGGCGCTCACCGCCAGCGAGCACAGCTCCTGACACTTGAAGTAGCACAGCGTAAAAAAGACCATGCTCACCACACCCGTGCCGAAAAAGATGGGCAGGTGCTTCGCTTTCACATGGAATACGCTCCGCTCGCGCAGCGCGAAAATCAGCGTCAGCAGCACAAGTCCGCCGAAATTGCGGATGACGACGATGTTCGCCGCGCCCATGCCCGCGCGCATCAGAAAGCGGTTAAAAAGCCCGATGCAGCCCCAACAGGCCGCCGCACCGAGGATATTCAGATAGGGAAGGTATTTTTTCATGGCTTTTTCTCTCTTATTTTTGTTCCTTGCGCAGCTCGATGATGCGGTCGCGCAGCACGGCGGCATACTCGAACTCGAGCATCCGGCTCGCCTCCTGCATCTGCTTTTCGAGCTTGCGGATCTCCTCGTCCCGCTCGCGCTCCGAGAGCTTGCGCTTGCCGCGCCGGCGCGCGCCGTCCTCGTCCTTCCTTGAAATTTCGATGATCTCGCGCACATCCTTGCGGATGGTCTGCGGCACGATGCCGTGCTCCTTGTTGTATTTGTCCTGAATGGCGCGGCGGCGCTCCGTCTCGTCCATGGCGCGCTTCATCGACGGTGTCACCGTGTCGGCGTAGAGAATGACCAGACCGTCCGCGTTTCGCGCGGCGCGGCCGATGGTCTGCACTAAACTCGTCTCGCTGCGCAGGAAGCCCTCCTTGTCCGCGTCGAGGATGGCGACGAGCGACACCTCCGGCAGGTCGAGGCCCTCGCGCAGCAGGTTGATGCCGACGAGCACGTCGAACTCGCCCAGCCGCAGGTCGCGGATGAGCTCCATGCGCTCGATGGTCTCCACGTCCGCGTGCATATAGCGCACACGCACGCCCACCGTGCGCAGATATTCCGTCAGATCCTCCGCCATCTTCTTCGTCAGCGTCGTCACCAGCACGCGCTCATTGCGCGCGGCGCGGGCGTTGATCTCGCCCACAAGGTCGTCGATCTGCCCCGTGACGGGCCGCACCTCCACGCGCGGATCGAGCAGACCCGTCGGGCGGATGACCTGCTCCACGATCTGCCCTGCGCGCTCGCGCTCATAGTCGCCCGGCGTCGCGGAAACATAGATGCGCTGATGCACACGCTGTTCAAATTCCTCAAATCTGAGCGGGCGGTTATCGTAAGCGCAGGGAAGGCGGAAGCCGTACTGCACCAGCGCGTCCTTGCGCGCGCGGTCGCCGTTGTACATCGCCCGCACCTGCGGCAGCGTGACATGGCTCTCGTCCACAAAGAGCAGAAAGTCCTTGGGGAAGTAGTCGAGCAGCGTCATGGGCGCAGACCCCTCGGGCCGCGCGGAAATGACGCGCGAATAGTTCTCGATGCCCGTGCAGTAGCCCAGCTCGCGCATCATCTCAATGTCGTATTTCGTCCGCTGGTGGATGCGCTGCGCCTCCACCGCCTGTCCGTTGTCGGTGAAAAATTTCTCCCGCGCCTCCAGCTCGCGTTCGATCTCCTCGATGGCACGCTCCATCTTGTCCTTCGTCGTCACATAGTGCGACGCGGGATAGATCACCGTGTGCTGCAAGGTCTTCGTCACCACGCCGGTCACGGGCTGGAACTCGCGGATGGCGTCGATCTCGTCGCCGAAGAACTCCACGCGCACCGCGCGGTCGCGCCAGTAGGCAGGGTAAATGTCCACCGCGTCGCCGCGCACGCGGAAGCGGTTGCGCTCAAAGGCGACGTCGTTGCGCTCGTAGCGATCCTCCACCAGACGGCGCAGCAGCTCGTCACGCTCCATCGTCTGTCCCGGGCGCAGCGAGATCATCAGCTTGGCGAAGTCGTCCGGCTCGCCGAGGCCGTAGATGCAGCTCACGGACGAGACCACGATCACGTCCCGCCGTTCGAGCAGCGCGCAGGTCGCGCTCAGCCGCAGGCGGTCGATCTCCTCGTTCGTCGAGGCGTCCTTGGCGATGTAGGTGTCCGTATGCGGGATATACGCCTCGGGCTGATAGTAGTCGTAGTAGCTGACGAAGTATTCCACCGCGTTTTCAGGGAAAAACTCCTTGAACTCCGCGCACAGCTGCGCGGCGAGCGTCTTGTTGTGCGCCAGCACCAGCGTGGGGCGCTGGACCTTTTCGATCACGCTCGCCATCGTGAACGTCTTGCCCGAGCCGGTCACACCGAGCAACACCTGCTCGTCCAGTCCCAATTCGACGCCGCGCGCAAGCGCGGCAATGGCCTCCGGCTGGTCGCCGGTCGCCTGAAACGGCGCATGGAGCTTGAATTTCATGGTCTGCCTCCTCAATCCAAAAGTCCGTTGTCGCGCAGGCACACAAAGTCCCCGTCCGCGACGATCACATGGTCCACCAGCTGCACACCGATGTCCGCAAGCGCCCGCCTGATCTGCAAGGTCGTCTGGTTGTCCTCCTTGCTCGGCAGCGCCACGCCGCTCGGATGGTTGTGCGACAGCACCACCAGGCTCGCGTTGGCGTTGAGCGCGTTTTCCACTACGCGGCGCATATTGATCGTCACCTGATCCGGGCTGCCCTCTGCCAATCGGTAGCAGGCGAGCAGCTTGCCCTTCGCATCCAGACATGCCTCATAAAAGACCTCCCGCCGCTCGCCGAGGAACAGCTCGATGAAATACGAGCCGATGTTCTCGCGCGTGTTGAAAATGACCTCATGCCTTCCTCCGCTCGTGCGCACACGGCGGCAGAGCGGAAAAAGCAGCCGGATGAGCGTCGCGGCGTTCTCGCCCACGCCCTCGACCTTCTGCAGCTCGTAGGCCGGCGCGGAAAACACGCCCTCGAGCGAGCCGAAGCGCTCGAGCAGACGGTGCGCGATGGGGTTCGTGTCCTGCCGCGGAATGGCGTAATAGAGCAGCAGCTCCAACGCCTCATGGTCGGCAAAGGCGTCCAGCCCATGCTCGCGGAACTGCTCCTTTTTTCTCTGTCGGTGCCCCTCGTGTACGCTCATGCGCTCACCCTCTCCGCGTCGTTTTTGAAGTATATTATTGTACCACATTCCGCCGCGTAGTACAAGCACTTTTTCAAACAGATGTTCGCTCTGCTTCAAAATTCGGCAACGTCACAAAAGGCGGACGCCCATGAGCGTCCGCCTTTTCCATTCATTCCAGCTCCAGCATCACGGGGCAGTGGTCGCTGCCCATGATCTCGCTCCAGATCTCCGCCTTTTTGATGTGCCCGCGCAGCCGTTCGGACACGATGAAATAGTCGATCCTCCACCCCGCGTTCCGCGTCCGCGACGCCGCGCGGTAGCTCCACCACGAATAGGCGTCGGCGCGGTCCGGCCAGAGCGCGCGGAACGAATCCACAAAGCCCGCCGCGAGCAGCTCAGTCATCTTCCCGCGCTCCTCGTCGGAAAAGCCGGGGTTGAAGTGGTTCGTCTTGGGATTCTTCAGGTCGATCTCCTCGTGCGCCACATTCAGGTCGCCGCAGTACACCACGGGCTTCGTCTGATCCAGCCCGCAGAGGTATTCCCGCAGGTCGTCCTCCCACCGCATCCGGTAGGGGAGACGCCTCAGCTCGTCCTGCGAGTTGGGCGTATAGCAGCACACGAGGTAGAAATCCTCGTATTCCGCCGTGATGACGCGCCCCTCGTGCCGGTGCTCGTCGTCGCCGAAATCGTAGGTGACGTTCAGCGGCTCCTTTCTTGTGAGCACCGCCGTGCCGGAGTAGCCGGCCTTGTCCGCGCTGTTGAAATACATCCGGTAGCCCGGCAGCTCGAAGCTCACCTGATGCGGCTGCAGCTTCGTCTCCTGCAAGCAGATCACATCCGCGTCCGCGAGCGCCACAAAATCCAGAAAGCCCTTGTTCAGGCAGGCCCGCAGGCCGTTCACGTTCCACGATACCAGCTTCATGAGGATCATCCTCCCGTTTCATTTCTCCGCTCCATCATAGCAGAGCTTCGCCCCTGAAAAAAAGAAAGATGCCGTATGGCATCTTTCTTTTTCGCTGCTTTTTACTGCTTTGTGCGGTCGTAGGAGACCACCACGCGGCGGTTCGGCTCCGTGCCGATGGAGAAGGTCGTGATGTACTGCGTGTCCTGCAGCGCCGTGTGGATCACATGGCGCTCGTAGGCGTTCATCGGCTCGAGCGTCACGTTGCGGCGGTACTTGACCACCTTGCCCGCGACCTTCTGCGCCAGACGCTCCAGACTCTCCTCGCGCTTTTCGCGGTAGTTCTCGGCGTCGATCTGCACGCGAGCGCGCTTGCTCTCGCCGCCGCGGTTGATGGAATAGTTCGTCAGCTGCTGAATGGCGTCGAGCGTTTCGCCGCGGCGGCCGATGAGCGCGCCGAGCTTTTCACCCTCTAAAATGACCTTGTAGCGGTTCTTCTCGACCTCATAGACCTTGACCTCGGCCTTGGCGTCCATGTGCTCGAGCAGACCGGAGAGGAACGTGCGGATCTGCTCGCTCTTCTCGTCGCGGATCTCCTCGCCGAGCACGGCCGGCTCGCGCGGAGCCTTCTCGGCCTTCGGCTCGGCCCTGCGCTCGCCGCGCTTGACCTCGCGTTCCTGCTTTTCCCTGGCGCGCACTTCCTTCTGCAGCACCTCGGCGCAGTAAACGGGTTTCTTCTCCGCCTTGGGCGCGGCGCTCTTGGGCTCGGGCTTGACCGGCTCCGGCTGACCGTCGTCATAGCTGACGCGGACCGTTGCGGGCGAGCCGCCGATGCCGAGGAAGCCGGACTTCGCGCGCTCGAGGATCTCGACGGAAACGTCGTCGCGCTCCAGACCGAGCTGCTCCAATGCGCGGCGGATGGCCTCGTCCTCGGTCTTGCCCGTCATATCAATAAACTTGATCATCTAAGACAAGCTCCTTTTCGTTATTCGCCGTAGTGGTCGGCGTTGAACGAACGGCCTCTCGCGTACGGACGGTCTCCGATGCGGCCGTTCTCGGTGGTGGCCTTCTTGGCCTTTTCGGCCTTGGCAGCCTTGGCGGCCTGCGCGGCCTTCTGCTTTTCCTTCAGGCTCTTCTTCTCGGCCTCGCGCTGCTGCTGGGCGACGCGGGCCTCCTCCATGCGGCGGAGACGGTCCTCCATGCGGGCCTTCTCACGCGCCTCGTCCTCCGCAGCCATGCTCTTCTTGAAATACTTGTTGAGCACCTTCTCCTGCACGAGCATCAGAACGCTGTTCGCGATCCAGTACACGCCGAGGGAGGCGGGCAGGGTAAAGCCGATCCAGAGGGACATGATGGGCATCATCCACATCATCATGCGGCTCGAGCGCGCGGTGGGATCGTTGGGGTCCGCGGCCGAGGGATTGCCGGCCATGGAGACCTTGGACTGCCAGAAGCTCAGCGCGCCGGAAACGATGGGAATGAGCAGCACGCCGATAACAGCCCAGCCGCCGGTCCCGATCTGACCGATGACGTCACTGGGGATCATGGTGAGGTCCATGCCGAGGAAGCTGAAGTCCATGTGGATCCAGCCCTCGGGCAGGGCGACGCCCAGCTCCTGCGCGGCCTTCACGAGCGTGATCTGGCCGTAGGGCTGCAGCTGCGTCAGACCGTCCTTCACGGTCACGGCGCCGTCGTTCGCCGTCATGGCGATGGCGGCGAGGTCAAAGCCCGCCGCGCTCACCGCGTCGATCACGCCCTGCATGGCCGTGGTTGTGAGCATCATGAAGCGCGTGATGGGCTGACGGATGATGGAATATAGGGCAATGAGGATGGGGAAGGGCAGGAAGCTCCACAGGCAGCCGCTCATGGGGTTGACGCCTTCCTCTGCGTAGAGCCTCTGCAGCTCCTCGTTCATCTTGACCTGATTGTTCTTATAGCGGGTCTGGATCTCTTTGATCATGGGCTGGAAGCGGCTCATGCGCATCATGCTCTTCTTCGATTTCATCTGGAAGGGCAGCATGATCAGCTTGATGACCACGGTAAAGAGCACCAGCGCCCAGCCGTAAGAGCTTGTCAGCTCATAGAGCGCGCGGAGCAGCCATGCGAAGGGGATACAGATATAGTATCCGATCGTTGCAAACATTTTTGTGTCCTCCGTGTTTTTTGGTGTTCCCCCTCAGGGAACGGGGTCGTAGATCTTTCCGCCCCGATAGAACGGATGGCACCGCATAATTCGTTTGAACGCCAGCCAGCCACCCTTGAGCGCGCCGTACTTCTCGATGGCCTCGAGCGCGTACTGCGAGCAAGTGGGAATGAAGCGGCAGCAGGGGGGACGCAGGGGAGAGATGCTTTTCCGGTAAAAGCGCACGAGCGCGAGAAGAAATCGCTTCACGGCTTCTTCTCCCGCAGTCCGAGCTTTCCGCACACGTTCAAAAACGCGCGCTCCAGCTCGCGGTATTCCGCCCCCACCGCGCGCGTGCGCGCGACGAGGATCATATCATACCCCTGCGCGAGCCCGCCTTGATTGAGCCGGAAAATTTCCCGCAGACGGCGGCGGACGCGGTTGCGCACCACGGCGTGTCCGAGCTTTGTGCTCACCGTCACGCCGAGGCGGTTACGCCCCCGCCGGTTCGGGCGGACGTAGACCACAAGGTACGGTGAAACGCCGGACCGCCCCTTGGCGTAGATCCGGCGGAACTCATAATTCTCCTTAACGGTCATCGTTCGCTTCATTGCTTCTCTCCTGCATCCGTCCTTTTCCGCCGTTCCGGCGTTTTCGGACGATAGCCTCTAAGGGACGGCGATTTTTCCCATCGTCCGTCCCTCGGTCTATCTATATGCGATGCGCCTTTGGCTCCCTCAATGGGTCAGACGGGCGCGGCCTCTTGCGCGGCGGCGGGCCAGGACCTTGCGGCCGTTGGCGGTTGCCATTCTCTTGCGGAAGCCGTGTTCCTTGGAGCGCTGAAGCTTCTTGGGCTGATAGGTACGAGAAGTAGCCATTGCGTTACACCTCCTGAAAAAATTTGCCGGCGGCCATCGGCCGCTCTTACTCGACGGCGGCGGTCTCCCACCCCCGCAGTAGCCTTTTTCCTGCGCCGCATTCAACGCAACGCAGAGGATATTATATAAGATGCGGCCCACCCTGTCAAGCCACAAAATCTTGTGGTCTCCCGCTTTTCCGACCGCAAATCGCTTGTTTCACGGCTCATCTTACCTTATCTAAATATAAAATACGGTTGCTTTTTCCCTCCGTCTCTGGTATAATAAAGAGGTGATATTATGCGCTGCTCCACAGCGGGCCGCGCCTTCATTTCCGCCCACGAAAGGAGCGTTTTCTTTGAACTCTGTAGCTGACGTCTGGCAGGTCGTGCTTGAGCGCCTGCGCGCCGGCGGTTTGGCCGAAACGGCCATCTCCACCTGGTTTGACGAGGTGGAGGCGGTCGCCATCCGCGATATGACCTTTTACCTCTGCTGTCCCAACGACTTCAAGCGCGGGACGATCGAATCCCTCTTTCTGCCGAACCTCAAGGCGGCGTTGAAAGAGATCTTCTCCGCCGATTTCGATGTGAAGCTCCTCTCTGCCGCCGAGCGCGACGCTTTTGGGCAGGAGAAGCCCAAAAAGCCGACCTCTCTTTTGGAGTCCGGAGAATTTACCTTCGATACCTTCGTTGTGGGCGACAGCAACAAGCTCGCCTACGCCGCGGCCCGCGCGGTCGCGGACGCGCCGGCAGAGCACTACAACCCACTTTTCATCTACGGTGACTCCGGCCTCGGCAAGACGCACCTGATCTACGCCATCGCGCACGAAATCCGCACCAAAACACCAAACGCCAAGATCGTCTACATCAAGGGCGACGATTTCACCAACGAGCTGGTCGAGGCCATCCGCACCGGCAAGAACGTCGAGTTTCGCAGTAAGTACCGCGACGCGGACCTCCTGCTGATGGACGACGTGCAGTTCATCGCCGGCCGCAAGCAGACGCAGGAGGAGTTCTTCCATACCTTCAATACCCTCTACGAGTCCAAGCGCCAGATCGTCCTCACCTCCGACCGTTCGCCCAAGGAGATGCAGCTGCTCGACGACCGTCTTCAGACCCGCTTCGAGTGGGGCCTGCTCGTCGACGTCCAGCCGCCCGATTTTGAAACGCGCCTTGCCATCGTCAAAAACAAGGCGGCTCAATGGGGCAGCGTCATCGACGACGACATTGCCAAGTACATCGCCGAGAACGTCTCCAGCAACGTCCGCCAGCTTGAGGGCGCGATGAATAAGATCCTCGCCTACCGCGACCTGATCGGCAAGGAGATGGACGAGGAGAGCGCCAACCGCGCCGTGCGCGATATGCTTCGCAAATCCAACGAGTACATTCCCACCGCCGCCTCCATCATCGACGAGGTCTCGCGCTTTTTCGGCATCGACGAGGCGGTGGTCAAGGGTCCCTCCCGCAGCCGCGAGGCCGTCACCGCCCGTCAGGCCGCCATGTACCTCGTCCGCCGCATGACGAATCTCTCCACGCCCGACATCGGCCGCGAGTTCGGCGGACGCGATCACACCACCGTTCTCCACGCGCTCGAGCAGGTCGAAACGAAGCTTCAGAACGACCCGGGCTTCGCCCAGACCATCAAGGACATCACCATCAACATCAACTCCAAGAAGTGACGTTTTCCCCTGAATTAACACGTTTCCGGCTGCGCCTTCTGTGGATATCCTCAGCTTTCCACAAAGACCGATTCTTTCCATTTTCTTTCCCCACCGTTTTTCACAGCCGAAAACCCTTATTTTTCTAAGCCTCCCTCCCCTTTTCCACATTTTTTCTCCTCTACTACGATAACGACGAAATAATCTATTCTTTTTTCAAGAAAGGGATCGCAATATGAAATTTTCCTGCGAAAAGCTCCTTCTTCAAAACGCCGTCAATACCACCTCCCGCGCGGTCGCAGCGAAAAGCTCCATTCCCGCGCTCGAGGGTCTCCTGCTCCAGTGCGGCGACGGCGTGCTGACCGTCTCCGGCTACAATATGCAGACCGGCATCCGCACCCGCTTTCCCGTTGAGGAGCAGGAGGGCGGTGAGCTGGTCCTCTCCGCGCGCCTGTTCGGCGACATCATCCGCCGTATGCCCGACGATATGATCACCTTCTCGTCCGATGAAAAGCTCATGGTCCATCTTTCCTGCGGCGATGCCGACTTCGACATTCTCGCCCTCTCCGCCGCCGACTTTCCGGAGCTGCCGGAGGTCGAGGAGAAGTATTCCGTATCCCTGCCGGAAAAGACGCTGCGCTCCATGATCCAGCAGACCTCCTTCGCCGTCTCCACGAACGAGGCGCGTCCCGTTCACATGGGCGAGCTCTTCGAGATCGGCGACAACGGTCTGACCGTCGTCGCGGTCGACGGCTTCCGTCTGGCGCTTCGCCGTGAACCGCTCGAGCGGATCGAGGGCGGCGCGTTTTCCTTCGTCGCGCCCGGCGCTGCGCTCAACGAGGTCGAGAAGATCTGCGAGGACATCGACGCTTTCGCGACCATCACCCTCGGCCAGCGCCACATTCTCTTTGAAATGGGCGAGACCGAGCTGATCTGCCGCCGCCTTGAGGGCGAATTTCTCGACTACAAAAACGCCATTCCGCGCCGCAACCCCATCTCCGTCACCGTGGATACCAAGGCGATGCTCGAGAGTCTTGACCGCGTGAGCGTCGTCATCTCCGAAAAGCTCAAGAGCCCCGTGCGCTGCATCTTCGAGCAGGACCGCGTGCTCCTCTCCGCTAAGACCGCCAACGGCGACGCCAAGGACGTCTGCCGCATCGACGGCGACGGGCAGGGCCTCGAGATCGGCTTCAACAACCGCTACCTCATGGACGCGCTGCGCTTCGCGCCCGCCGATGAGCTCAAGCTCGAGCTGAACACCGGCATTTCTCCCGCCATCCTCGTCCCGACCGACGGCGAAGAAAGCTTCCTTTATATGGTCCTTCCCGTTCGTCTCAAGGCACAATAAAAGAAAAGAGGTCCCCTTATGACCGTTCTTCCCATCACCACCGAGTATATCAAGCTGCAGGACCTGATGAAGCTCGCCGATCTCGTCTCCACCGGCGGCGAGGCCAAGCTGCGCATTCTGAATGAAGAGGTCACCGTCAACGGCGAGGTCTGCACCATGCGAGGCAAAAAGCTCCGCCCGGGCGACGTGGTCGCCTTCGCGGGCCGGGAGCTCACCGTCGAATATGCGACTTGACGCCCTCACGCTGGAGCATTTCCGCAACTACGCGCACCAGAGCGTGACCTTCGATCCCTCGGTCAACGTCATCGTCGGCGAGAACGCGCAGGGCAAGACGAATCTGCTCGAGGCTGCTGTCTACCTCTCCTGCGCCAAGTCGCCCCGTGCCCGCACGGAGAAGGAGATGATCTCCTTTGAAGCCGACGCGGCAAGGCTCACCGGCAGCGTCTTTTCCCGCGGCCGCGACTTTACCGTGGAGATCGAGCTGTCCCGCGGCAAGCGCCGGAAAATGAGCGTCAATCAGGTCCCCTGCAAGCGCGCGGGCGACCTCTCGGGCGTGCTGAATACCGTCTATTTCTGCCCCGACGATCTCCTGCTCATCCGCGACGGCGCCGCGGCAAGGCGGCGCTTCATGGACCTCTCGCTCTCCCAGCTCCGCCCGCGCTACGACGCGGCGCTGAGCGAGTATAACCGCCTCTACGACCATAAGACGCGCATCCTGCGCGACGCGGAGGAGCACCCCTCGCTGCTCGACGCGCTCCCCGATTTCAACCTCCGCATGGCGCAGTGCGGCGCGGTGCTCATCTATTACCGCGCCCGCTTCTGTAAGCTCCTCGCGGACTATGCCGCGAGCGCCCACCGCGAATGCTCCGGCGGGAGGGAGGAGCTGACGCTCGCGTACAGGACCGTCGGCACCGTTGTCGACCCGATGGCGCCGCAGGAGACGGTCTTTGAGCAGCTCATGGCGCACCAGCGCGACCATTACCATGCCGAGCTTGCCTCGCGTCTTTGCCTCTCCGGCCCGCATAAGGACGATATCGAGGTCTCCATCGGCGGCGCCGCCGCCCGCGCCTTTTCCTCGCAGGGACAGACCCGCACCGCGGCGCTCTCCCTCAAACTCGCCGAGCGCGACATTTTCCGCGAGATGACCGGCTTTTCGCCCGTCCTCCTGCTCGACGATGTGCTCTCCGAGCTGGACCCCCGCCGGCAGGAATTTGTCCTCAACCGCATCTCCGGCGGCCAGGTTTTCATCACCTGCTGCGAGGAGGACCGGCTGGAAACGCTTCTCGGCGGCAAGGTCCTCCACGTTGAAAACGGAAAGGTGGTCTGAAATGTATCTGCACATCGGCCGCAATCAGATGCTCGCCGAGCGGCGCATCATCGGCATCTTCGATCTTGAGATTACCTCGCAGTCCAAAACGACCCGCGCCTTTCTGGACCGCGCGCAGCAGGAGGGCACGGTGCTCGAGGTCTGCGACGACCTCCCCAAATCCTTCCTCGTCTGCGACCATCCCTACCACCCCCAGATCGTCTATCTCTCCGAACTTTCGAGCCAAACACTGCAAAAAAGAATGGAGGAAGCGACATGAAGACCCCGATCGCCCTGTCTATGCTGTTAAGTCCCTTTTCCCTTCCTCACGACGAACGGTGGGTGCTGCCCCTCGCGCTCGGCGCTCTGCTTTGCGCCGCTCACAGGCATTGTGTTTCTGTGCGTGCTGAGTGAAGCGCTCGTGTATGGCGTGTACCTTCTTGCGAAGAAAAAAAGACAGGCCGCGATGTAAGCGGTCTTCCCATCCAAAAATACTATACAAGGTGCGAAGAAACGTGTCGGAAGCCGTTCCGGCCCGGTTCTTCGTACCCTGTACCGAAAGGAGAACCCCATGGCAGACAACGAACTTCTGCAGTCCACGGCGGTCGACGCCAACAACGATTACAACGCCTCGGAAATTCAGGTCCTTGAGGGACTGGAAGCGGTGCGCAAGCGCCCGGGCATGTACATCGGCTCGACCTCCACGAGCGGTCTGCACCACCTTGTCTATGAGATCGTCGATAACTCCATCGACGAAGCCCTCGCAGGCTACTGCACGGACATCACCGTGCAGATCAATCCCGACAACACCATCACCGTCATCGATAACGGCCGCGGCATCCCCGTGGACATTCAGGCGCAGACCGGACGTCCCGCGCTCGAGGTCGTCTTTACCGTCCTGCACGCGGGCGGCAAGTTCGGCGGCGGGGGCTATAAGGTCTCCGGCGGCCTGCACGGCGTCGGCGCGAGCGTCGTCAACGCGCTGTCCGAATGGCTGACCGTGCAGGTGCATAAGGACGGCAAGATCCACGAGATGAAATTCTCCCGCGGTCACATCACGCAGGAGATGACCATCGTCGGCACCACCGACCACACAGGCACCACCGACCACACAGGCACCACCGTCACCTTCAAGCCCGACCCCGAAATGTTCGAGGATACGGTCTACTCCTACGATATCCTCCACACCCGTATGCGCGAGGAGGCGTTTTTGAACGCGGGCCTGCGCATCCGCACCATCGACCTGCGCGAGGGGCAGGAGCAGAGCGACGAGATGTGCTACGAGGGCGGCATCCGCGAGTTCGTCACCTTCCTCAATAAGTCCAAGGACGCGCTGCACTCCGGCGTCATTTACATGAGCGGCACCAGGGGCGATTCCTACGCCGAGGTCGCCCTGCAATATAACGACGGCTATCAGGAAAACATCCTCTCCTTTGCCAACAACGTCCACACGCCCGAGGGCGGTATGCACGAGACCGGCTTCAAGGCCGCGCTCACGCGTGTGCTCAACGCCTACGGCCTCAAGGTCGGCCTGATCAAGGAGGGCGACAAGGTCTCCGGCGAGGACTGCCGCGAGGGTCTTACCGCCGTCATCTCCGTCAAGCTCACCGACGCGCAGTTTGAGGGTCAGACCAAGGCCAAGCTCGGCAACGCCTCCATGCGTACCCTCGTGGACGCCATCGTCTCGGATAAGCTCATGCAGTTCCTTGACGAGAACCCCGTCGTCGCCCGCACCATTCTGGATAAGGCGATGATGGCCAACCGCGCGCGCGAGGCCGCGCGCAAGGCGCGCGAATCCATCCGCCGCAAGAGCGCCCTCGGCGGCGCGGCGATGCCGGATAAGCTGCGCGACTGCAACGAGAATAACCCCGAGCTGACCGAAATTTACATCGTCGAGGGCGACAGCGCGGGCGGCTCCGCCACGCAGGGCCGCGACTCCCGCTTCCAGGCGATCCTGCCGCTTTGGGGCAAGATGCTCAACGTCGAAAAGGTCCGCGCCGATAAGATTTACGGCAACGACAAGCTCCAGCCCGTCATCGTCGCGCTCGGCGCGGGACTGGGCGAGGATTTCGACATCAACAAGCTCCGCTACCACAAGGTCATCATCATGGCGGATGCCGATGTGGACGGCTCCCACATCCGCACCCTTCTGCTGACCTTCTTCTTCCGCTATATGCGTCCCCTCATCGAAAACGGCTACGTCTACGCCGCCGTGCCGCCGCTGTTCAAGCTCGTGCGCGGCAAGACGACGCGTCTCGCCTTCTCGGAGGAGGAGCGCGACAAATACTCCGCCGAGCTGCGCGGCGACAATCCCAACGCCAAGGTCGATATTTCCCGCTTCAAGGGCCTCGGCGAGATGGACGCCCATGAGCTGTGGGAGACCACCATGGACCCCGAAAAGCGCACCCTGCGCCGCATCACGCTCGAGGACGCCATCCTCGCCGACGAGACCTTCACCGTCCTCATGGGCGAAAAGGTCGAGCCGCGCAAGGAGTTCATCGAGAAGAACGCGCAGTATGCCGTCAATCTTGACTTCTGAGAAAGGAGGACATCTTCAAAATGGCTCACAAAAACACAGATTACAAGCCCGAGGACATTCGCTTCCCCGAGCAGAAGATCGTCACGAGCGAGCTCGTGCATGAAATGACGTCCTCCTACATCGAGTACGCCATGTCCGTCATCGTCGGCCGCGCTCTGCCCGACGTGCGCGACGGCTTGAAGCCCGTCCACCGCCGCATCCTCTACGCCATGTACGAGGACGGCCTGACTTCCGACAAGCCCTTCAAGAAGTCCGCCACCTGCGTGGGCGACGTGCTGGGCCGCTACCATCCCCACGGAGACGCCTCCGTCTATGACGCCCTGGTGCGCCTGGCCCAGGATTTCTCCATGCGCTACATGCTGGTGGACGGCCACGGCAACTTCGGCTCCATCGACGGCGACCCCCCGGCGGCCTACCGCTACACCGAGGCCCGGATGAGCAAGCTGGCCAACGAGATGCTCCGGGACATCGAGAAGGAGACCGTGGACTGGGACCCCAACTTTGACGAGACCCGGCGGGAGCCCAGGGTCCTGCCCTCCCGCTTCCCGAATTTGCTCGTCAACGGCTCTTCCGGCATCGCCG
>OLQV01001187.1_pt1 | contig 20415 bp, 16 predicted proteins | sample 1672371 | NCBI WGS metagenome assembly OLQV01 (sample SAMEA3136676, study PRJEB25190) | human gut metagenome
CGGCGGCATTCCCTCCGGCCGTGGGGATACGGCCTCTCTCGCCTCCACCGGCTTCGCCGCTGTATCGGCGGAAAGGCATACCCTCAGCAGAGGGTGAAAAATTTTTAAATTCTGCTTGACAGGGGGTGCGGTGTATGATATATTCTAACTGTACTAAGACACACAGTACAGTTAATACACCGCTTCGGCGATGAAAGGAAGGAGGCGCGCAGAATGGTAAAAATCGACTATCGGGACGGACGGCCTATCTACGAACAGGTGGCGGACGGCATCGAAGAGCTGGCATTGCGTGGGGCTTTGCCGGCGGACACGCAGCTGCCCAGTGTGCGGCAGTTTGCGATGGAGCTTTCGATCAACCCGAATACGATCCAGCGCGCATATGGAGAGCTCGAACGGCGCGGCGTGATCTACGCCGCCAAGGGACGGGGAAACTTCGTCTCGGACGTGGGGGACAGACGCGAGGAGCGGCTGCGCGAGGTGAGGGCCGAAATGACGGCTCTCGCCGGCAAGGCCCGCTCGCTCGGTGCGGATGACGCGCAGCTGACTGCGTGGGTGACGCAGAAAGGAGAGGATAGCAAATGATCAAAGCGGATAACGCGACCAAGCGTTTTGACGACATCACGGCGGTCGATCACATCTGCGCGGAGGTTCAGAACGGCTCGGTCTACGGACTGATCGGCTCGAACGGCGCCGGCAAATCGACCTTCCTGCGCATGCTCGCAGGCATTCTGGCGCCGGATGAGGGCGAGGTCTGGATCGACGGAGAGAAGGTTTTTGAGAACACCGCGGTAAAGAACCGCTGTTTTTTCATCTCGGATGAGCAGTTCTTTTTCCCGAACAGCACGCCGCAGGACATGAAAAACTACTACCGCCGCTTTTACGACAAATTCGACGAGCAGCGCTACTTCAAGCTGATGAGCGCCTTCGGACTCGACGAGACGCGCAAGATCCGCACGTTCTCCAAGGGCATGAAAAAGCAGGTCTCGGTCATCTGCGGCGTGTGCAGCGGAACGGATTACCTGTTCTGCGACGAGACGTTCGACGGTCTCGACCCGGTCGTCCGTCAGGCGGTCAAGAGCCTGTTCGCGGAGGACGTCGCGGAGCGTGGCCTGACGCCCGTCATTGCGAGCCACAACCTGCGCGAGCTTGAGGACATCTGCGACCACGTGGGTCTGCTGCATCGCGGCGGCATCCTGTTCTCGCGCGACCTCGATGAAATGAAGCTCGGCATGTACAAGGTGCAGTGCATTTTCGCCTCGCCCTTGCCGGAGGATGCGTGGGACGGCTTCGACCTGCTCAAAAAGGAGCAGCGCGGCTCGCTCTACACCATCATCGCACGCGGTGACCGCGAGGAGCTGATGAGCCGACTGAACAAAATGAACCCGACGTTCTGCGAGCTTCTGCCGCTGACGCTCGAGGAGATCTTTATCAACGAAACGGAGGTGGCCGGCTATGACGTCAAGAAGCTCCTCTTCTAAGGGACTTGTGCGTGACGGCGTGCGCCGCAGTCTTTGGGCGGTCGTGCTTTCGACGCTCACGTTCTTTATGTCGATGCTGCTGCCGTCTCTCATGGAGATGCAGCACGCGCTCGAAAACCGCAGGGATATGATCACGTCCGGTGCGCTCTCGTTCGATGTTGAGCAGAACTGGCAGTGGAGTCTTTCTTCGGTTGCGGATCGGCTCGGCGGAGAAAATGTGCTGGTCAAGATCGCGGTATTTGTGCTCGCGGTCGTGGTCGGCACGGTGATGTTCGCCTATCTGCATGACCGCCGCAAGGTAGACTTTTACCACAGCCTGCCCGTATCGCGCGAGAAGCTGTATGCGGTCAACTACGCGACCGGCGCGGTCTGCGTGCTCGTACCCTACCTTGTTATGAGAGCGCTGACGATGGTCTGCGCACACGCGATGGGCTTCGGTGCGGCGCTCGGACTGAAAACGCTGCTCGGCGTTATCGTCAGCGACATGATCTTTTTCCTGCTGCTGTTTGCGATGAGCGCACTGGCGACCATCGTCTGCGGCAACACGATCATCGCGCTGCTGCTCCAGCTCTGGGTGTTCTTCGCGCCCGTCACGGTGCAGATGCTGCGCGAGGGCCTGCTCTCGCTGTTCTGCAAGACCCACAGCGGCGATATGAGCGCTGTGCTCAACAACCTGCGGCTCAGCCCGGCGGTTCAGTATTTCACGGTCAGCGGCACGAAATACAGCAGCGGCATGGCAGATGATTTTCAGCTTGCGGGTCAATCCGCCCTCGGTCTGCTGCTCGTCTATGCGGCGGCGGCCGCGTTCTTCATCGTGCTCGGCATGTTCGCATTCCGTGTCAGAAAGAGCGAACGCGCCGGTACGGCGCTGGCGTTCCGCGGACTCTGCCTCCCGGTCAAGGTTTTCATGTGCCTTGTCATGGGACTCGTGTCCGCACTCGGCTTCCACCTGATCGGCGGCGAGTTCTGGATGTGGCCGGGTCTGGTGTTCGGCGTGATCATTTTCCACGCGATCGTCGAGATCATCTATGCCTTTGATTTCCGTGCGCTCGTCAAGCATCCGGTTCAGCTCCTGGTCATCCTCGCCGCCGCGGCGGCGATTATGGTCGGCGCGCAGAACGATGTGCTCGGCTTTGACCGCTGGCTCCCGGAGGAGAGCAAGGTCACGGGCGTCAAGCTCGATTCGGACCGCTATGACATGAGCAGCGCCGAGCCGCTGAACGAGGCCGGCAACATCGAGGCTGCCTGCCGGCTGGCGCAGCTCGGCCGTGAAACGACGCTCGATCCGAGCCTTGGCGATACGACGCTGGATCAGAGCCATCTGCTGACCTTCTATATGAAGAACGGCTCGGTTCAGAGGCGCCGCTATACGATGAAGAACGACGCAGAGGTCGACGGCCTGCTGAGCAGCATGTACGGCTCGAGCGAGTACAAGGCCAAGACCCGTGCGCTGTTCCGTGTGGACATCGACGACTGCAGCAGCGTTTCGCTGAGAGTCACCACAAATCAGCTGTCGGAAAACACGGATAACAGCAGGCTGTTCACGGATACCGAAAAGAGCCGCGAGATCGTCGAGACGCTGCGCAAGGAGTGCCTGACCTATACCGAGCTGTCGGCGCCGGTGATGATGCTGTATATCGAGAGCGACGCCGCGACGAGGGCTTTCGTCACCGAGCGGGACGTACAGACGCTCGCACTCATCAGGAAATACATCGGCGTCGAGCCGACGAGCATCGATCCGGAGAACATCAGCGAGCTCCAGCTGGACTTCTATGTCGGCGGCGAGGAGAACGTCTGGGTCGGCGTTACGGTCACCGACCGCAATGATATTGCGGCGCTGGTGAAGGATGCGATTTCGAAGAGCGAAATGGAGATTTACAGCGACAGCACGGCGCAGTACGGTCTGACCGATCGCGGCGACAACAACGTGCGCGTTTACGCATCGCGCAAGGCCGGCAATGAGAACGCACTGGACGATCTGACGTACCCGAAGAATGCGTTCCCGACGGAAACGGTCGAGAAATACCGTGCGGCGGCGGAAAAGCTGGCGCAGGACCCGACGTCGAACGCCGTGACGCTGGACGGCGACACGATGGTGACGCGCACCTCTCTCGGCTGAACCCCCGGCGGAAACGAAAAGAGGACAGGAGACGAAACCGTTTCCTGTCCTTTCTCTATCAGCAAATCTGACAAAAAGCTACAACTGCAATTGGAGAAGATGCACAACAAAAAGCGGAAAAGATGCCTTCTGAGTTCGGAAATGATGAAAAAACAGGTTTTTCAAAAAAAGCACTTTTCTTTCTTCGGTTTTATGCTATAATGAGGATAGCAAAAAAGGGACTGCGGTATGGCAGTCTGTGAAAGAACTTCCCAGATCAACATGTAGGAGGATTTTATTATGACCAGAGGTATTCGCGTAAAGAATACGGACGACATTCAGAAGATCAACAAGATCGTTACCAAGTACGGCTTCGACATCTGGATTCACGGCAAGAGCGGCATGGTAGACGCCAAGAGCCTGCTCGGCATGTTCCTGCTCAGCCTGAACGAGCCGCTTCAGATCGTTCTGGAGGACGACGAGGATCCGGTAGCAGTCAAGGCTCTGTTCAAGGACCTGGCTGAGTACCTCGAGATCGACGACGAGGACTGATCCGGTTCTGCTGAAAGGCGAAAATTCCCCCCTGCTTTCCTGACGAAGGCAGGGGGTTTTCTTTTTCACCGGAATGCGGTATAATAAAAGATAACAGCCAAAGGGTATCGCCTGCGGTGAACTCGGAAACGTGAGGACTTAAACGCATGAAAATCATGGTGATAGACGGAAACAGCATAATCAACCGTGCCTACCACGGCATCCGGTCGCTCTCCAATCATGAGGGTACGCCGACCAACGCGGTCTACGGTTTTCTCTCGACGCTCTTCAAGCAGCAGGACGAGGAACGGCCCGACCGCACGGTCGTATGTTTCGACGTAAAGGAAAAGACCTTCCGCCATCTGAAATTCGATACCTACAAGGCGACGCGCAAGCCGATGGACGAGGAGCTTGCCGTGCAGATGCCCATCGTCAAGGAGGTGCTCGACGCGCTCGGCATCGTGCGCTGCGAGCTGGCGGGCTATGAGGCGGACGATCTGCTCGGCACGATCAGCCGCCGCGCAAACGAAAACGGCGACGAATGCGTCATCCTCACCGGCGACCGTGACTCGCTTCAGCTGGTCGGCGGCGGAACGGTCGTGCGCCTGGTCAAGAGCGCCCTCGGCAAGACGACGTATACGAGCTACACGCCCGAGAAATTCCGCGAGGAATACGGCTTTGACCCCATCCGACTCATCGACCTCAAGGCGCTCATGGGCGACTCGTCGGACAACATCCCCGGCGTCAAGGGCGTGGGCGAGAAGAGCGCCAAGCAGCTGCTCGCGGACTTCGGCACGCTCGACGGTATCTATGAGCATATCGACGACGAGCGCATCAAAAAGGGCGTGCGCACCAAATTACAGGCGGACGAGCAGGGAGCGCGCGACAGCTACTGGCTCGCTACGATCGACCGGAATGTACCGCTCGAGCTGGACGTTGCGCATCTGCCCGAACAGAAGATCGACCGCGAGGCGCTGTACAGCCTGCTGACAAGGCTGGAGTTCGACCAGTTCATCCGAAAGCTCGGTCTGACGGAGGGTGAGGAGGCCGCCGCGCCGCGCCTGCCTGCACTGGAGCGCTGCATCATAGCCTCGGCGTTCGAGGCGTTCGGTCTCGTCGACTCGCTGACCGAGGCGGACCGCGTTTTTGTCCTTGCAGGGAAAACACTCGGTGCGCTCTGCCTGCTTTCCGGCGACACGGCGTATTTTCTGTATGCGGACGATATGGGGGACGCATGGAACGATGTGCTCGCGCGTCTGTTTGACGGCAGCGTGAACCTCGCGCTGCACGACGCGAAGGACATCATCAAAAATCTGCTGCTCCGCGGCATTGATCCGCGCGGCATCACGTTCGACACCGCTCTCGCGGCCTACCTCATCGACCCGGCGCAGTCGAGCTACGACCTGCCGCGGCTCGCGCTCGCCTGCGTGAACGAAATGCTTCCCGCGCTCGATCTGGACGATCCGGCGGCGCTTTCGCCGCTCGGCGGACGCGAGGAGACCGGCCGCTCTGCGGCGCAGTATCTCGCCGCGATGCGCGAGATCTTCCGCGAGATGAACGATAAGATCGAGCAGTTCGGCATGCGCCGGCTGTATTACGAAATTGAGCTGCCGCTCGAGCGGGTGCTCGCGGAGATGGAGAACGCAGGCTGCGCTGTCGCGCCCGATGCGCTGCGCACGTTCGGCGAACGTCTGGAAACGCGCATCCGCGATCTTGTGGATCAGATCTATCTGGATGCCGGCGCGGAGTTCAACCTGAACAGCACCCGTCAGCTGGGCGAAATCCTGTTCGAGCGGCTCGGACTGCCGGCTCCGAAAAAGACCAAGACCGGCTATTCGACGAGTGCAGAGGTGCTCGAGCGCCTGCGCGAGGACCATCCCATCATCGCACACATTCTGGAATACCGCCGCCTGACCAAGCTCAAGAGCACCTATGTGGACGGCCTGCTTTCCGTTGCGGACCCGAAGGACAACCGTATCCACACGCATTTTCAGCAGATGGTCACGGCGACCGGCCGCCTGTCCTCGACCGACCCGAACCTGCAGAACATTCCGGTGCGCACCGAGCTCGGGCGAGAGCTGCGCCGCATGTTCGTCGCGCCGGACAAGGATCATATCCTCATCGACGCCGACTATTCGCAGATCGAGCTGCGCGTGCTCGCGCATATCTCGGGCGACAGGCACATGATCGGCGCGTTCCGCACGGGACAGGACATTCATGCCGCGACCGCGTCCAAGGTATACCATCTGCCGATCGAGGAGATCACGAGCGCGATGCGCTCGTCCTGCAAGGCGGTCAACTTCGGCATCGTCTACGGCATTTCGGATTTCTCGCTCGCGCAGGACATCGGCGTGAGCCGAAAGGAGGCTGCGGCCTTCATCCGCTCGTATCTGGACAGCTATCCGGGCGTGGAGAACTATATGGAAACCATCAAGGAGACGGCACGCGAGCAGGGCTATGTAACGACGCTGTTCGGCCGCCGCCGTGCGCTGTCTGACATCAACAGCAAAAACTTCAACGTCCGCTCGGCCGCCGAGCGGATCGCGATGAACACGCCCATTCAGGGCACGGCCGCGGACATCATCAAGATCGCGATGGTGCGTGTGCGCGACCGCCTGAGGCGTGAAGGGCTGGAAAGCCATCTGATTTTGCAGGTGCACGACGAGCTGATTATCGAAGCGCCCCTCAAGGAGAAGGACATCGCCGCGCGCATCCTCACCGAGGAGATGGAGAACGCCTTTCAGATGGACGCGCCGCTCGTGGCGGAAGCCAAAAGCGGCATGAGCTGGTACGACGCGAAATAACAACGGACAAATATTTAGAAGGTAAGCAATATGGATCAGATCGTTTTTATCTGCACGGGCAACACGTGCCGCTCGCCGATGGCGGAAGGGTTCTTCCGCGCGCTGGGCGGCGAGGAAAAGACCGGACTTGCGGCGCTGAGCGCCGGAATGTACACCTCGGACGGTCTTCCGGCGAGCGGGAACGCGGTCACGGCCGCAGCTGAGCTTGGCGCAGACATCACCTCGCACCGCTCGCGCATGCTGACGCCCGAGCTTGCACGCGAGGCGAAATATCTCGTCTGCATGACGGGCGCACAGTATGACAACCTGTGCGCGGCGTTCCCGGACTGCGCGGACAAGGTGTTCACGCTCACGCCGGCCGATGTTTCCGACCCGTTCGGCGGCGATCTCGAAATCTACCGCCGCGCGGCGGCTGAGATCAAATCCGGCGTGCAGAGCATCATCGGGAGACTGGCAGGATGAACATAACGGAAATGCAGGAGAAGCATCTTCCTGCGCTTGCGGCGCTTGAAAAACAGTGCTTTCACGCGCCGTGGAGCGAGAAAATGCTGCGCGAGGAGCTTGGCGGCGGGATCTTCCTCGTCGCGGAGCAGGACGGGGAGGTGCAGGGCTATGTCGGCTGTCAGACCGTCCTGGACGAAGGTTATATCACCAACGTTGCCGTGTCGCCGGATTTTCGGCGGCGGGGCGCTGCGCGGCTGCTCATTGCGGAGCTGATCGCGCGGGCGAAGGAGAAGGGACTTGCGTTCGTCACCCTCGAGGTGCGCGAGAGCAACGCGCCTGCCATCGCGCTGTATGCCGGGGCGGGCTTTGCCCCGGTCGGGACCCGAAAAAATTTTTACAGCAATCCTGCCGAAAACGCGCTTTTAATGACGATAAACTTTGGATAACAGGAGGAATTGCCATGATGGAGCTTCGCTTTGTTGACGCAGAGAACACAGATTTTCACAGCCTGACCGCCAGACTGGATGAGTACTATTTTATGCTCGTCGGTGATGTGGAAAAACGCTACGCCAAATACAACCTGCCGCATCTGTTTAACTGCCGCATCGTTGCATACAAGGACGGTGCGCCTGCGGGATGCGGCGCGTGGAAGCAGATCGATGAAACGACCTTCGAGGTCAAGCGCATCTTCATCGCGCCGGAGTTCCGGCGGCAGGGTGTCGCGAGCGCGATCATTGCGGCGCTCGAACAGGACGCACGGGCGAACGGCTTCACGCACGCCATTCTGGAGACCGCGCGCACGACTGCGGACAGCGCCGCACTCTACACAAAAAACGGCTATCATGTGATCGACTACTACGGAAGCCCGGCAGGCGCTGAAAACTGCCTCTGCTTTGAGAAAAACCTGTAAACTGGAGTGAAAACCTTGAGAATACTTGCAATCGAGTCCTCCTGCGACGAGACGGCGGCCGCCGTCATCGAGGACGGACGGAAAATGCTGTCGAACGTTGTCGACACGCAGATCGCGACGCACGCGCTTTACGGCGGCGTCGTGCCCGAGATCGCCTCGCGCCGCCACATGGAGGCGGTCGTCCGCGTGACCGAGCAGGCGCTCGCGGACGCGGAGATGGATAAGCATGAGGTGGATGCAGTCGCTGCGACCTGCGCGCCGGGACTGATCGGTGCGCTGCTCGTCGGCGCAAACTTCGGCAAGTCGCTCGCGTTCGCGATGAACAAGCCGTTCATCCCGGTGCATCACATCCGCGGCCATATCGCCGCGACCTATCTGGCATATCCCGAGCTCAAGCCGCCGTTCCTGACGCTCATCGCCTCGGGCGGCCACAGCGAGATCGTCATGGTCAAGGACTATACCGAGTTCGAGATCCTCGGCGGCACGCGCGACGACGCCGCGGGCGAGGCGTTCGACAAGGTGGCGCGCGTGCTCGGCGTCGGCTATCCCGGCGGCCCGAAGATCGACGCGCTCGCGCAGAACGGCGACCCGAAGCGCTATAAGCTGCCCGACAGCCGCATCAAGGATGCGCCGCTCGATTTTTCGTTCTCCGGGCTCAAGACGGCGGTCATCAACCTCGCGCACAACGCCGAGCAGAAGGGCGAAACGCTCGACCGGGAGGGCCTTGCGGCCTCGTTCTGCACGGCGGTCGTGCATACGCTCGTGCCGCGCCTCGAGGAGGCGGTACATCAGACGCACGCGCGCAATGTGGTCTGCGCAGGCGGCGTCGCGGCGAATTCCTTCCTGCGCGCAGCGCTCTGCGACATGGCGAAGCGCACGCACACGCGGCTGTTCCTGCCGCCGCTTAAGCTCTGCGGCGACAACGCCGCCATGATCGGCGCGCAGGCGTACTATGAGTATCTCGCCGGCAACCTCGGCCACACGCTTCAGAACGCCTATCCGACCGCCGATATCGGACGCAATATCTGCGACCCGGCGTAGCTCCCGGATGACGGAACGCCCGGAAAACGGCGCAGCCGGAATGCGGACTGTCGGAAAAACGAAGTTTTTCGATAGACTAAAAGCGGATTTGTGAAATACGCCCGTAAATTAGGGTTTGCAAAAATCATAAAATGATGTAAAATAGAAGTGGTTTACGTCCTGTGCTTTGCCGCAGGGCGCGACCACTTCTGTTTTTTCATATTAAACTTTTGGGCACGGTGCGCCGCGGCGCATCGTGGAGAAGGCTGTGGAAGCCGCAACGACTGCCCTGAGATGAGAGGGCGGGGCGCAGAGCGAGGTTTCGCGCTGCGTCGGGACAAAAAGGAGCAATAGTACACATGGGTATGACAATCGCGCAGAAAATCTTAAAGGCGCATCTGGTAGACGGCGAGATGGTCGTGGGGCAGGAGATCGGCCTCAGGATCGACCAGACGCTCACGCAGGATGCGACCGGTACGATGGCTTATCTCCAGTTTGAGGCGATGGGCGTCGATCAGGTCAAGACCGAGCGTTCGGTCGCCTACATTGACCACAATACCCTGCAGTCCGGCTTCGAGAATGCGGATGACCACAAATACATCGGTTCTGTAGCCAGAAAGCACGGCATTTATTATTCCAAGGCAGGCAACGGCATCTGCCATCAGGTTCACCTGGAGCGCTTCGGCGCGCCGGGCAAGACGCTGATCGGCTCGGACAGCCACACCCCGACCGGCGGCGGCATCGGCATGCTCGCCTTCGGCGCGGGCGGTCTGGATGTTGCGGTCGCGATGGGCGGCGGCGCATATTACATCCCGATGCCGAAGATGGTCCGCGTCACGCTGACCGGCAAGCTGTCTCCGTGGGTCTCCGCAAAGGACGTTATCCTTGACGTTCTGCGCCAGATGACCGTCAAGGGCGGCGTCGGCAAGATCGTTGAGTATGCGGGCGAGGGCGTTAAGACCCTGTCTGTGCCGGAGCGCGCGACTATCACCAACATGGGCGCCGAGCTGGGCGCTACCACCTCGATCTTCCCGTCCGACGAGGCCACCAGGAAGTTCCTCGAGGCACAGGGCCGCGGCGACGTATGGGTGCCGCTGGCATCCGACCCGGACGCAGAGTACGACGAGGAGTACACCGTCGATCTGTCCGCACTCGAGCCGCTCGCAGCGATGCCGCATATGCCGGACAACGTAAAGAAGGTCACGGAGATCGGTGAGATCCCGATCAACCAGTGCTGCATCGGCTCGTGCACCAACTCTTCCTACTATGATATGATGAAGGTCGCGGCGATCCTCAAGGGCAAGACCGTCGACCCGAACGTTTCCCTGACCATCAGCCCGGGCTCCAAGCAGGTATTCAACATGCTCGCGCAGAACGGCGCGCTTTCCGACATCATTTCCGCCGGTGCGCGTATTCTCGAGTGTGCCTGCGGCCCCTGCATCGGCATGGGTCAGTCCCCGGAGTCCGCAGGCGTTTCCCTGCGTACCTTCAACCGCAACTTTGAGGGCCGCTCCGGCACGCAGGACGCGAAGATCTATCTCGTCTCCCCGGAGGTCGCGGCGGCGTCCGCTCTGGCAGGTCATCTGGTCGATCCGCGCACGCTCGGCGAGATGCCGGAGATCGAGATGCCTGAGCATTTCGTCATCAACGACAACATGATCGTAAAGCCGGCGGAAAATCCGGCTGAGGTCGAGGTCGTCCGCGGCCCGAACATCAAGCCGTTCCCGCTCGGCAAGGCGCTCGAGGCGTCCTATACCGGCAAGGTCGTGCTCAAGACCGAGGACAACATCACCACCGACCATATCCTTCCGGCCGGCGCGAAGCTGCTCCCGTACCGCTCGAACGTCCCGTTCTACTCCAACTACTGCTTCATCAACGTGGACAAGAATTTCCCGTCCCGCTGCAAGGAGCAGGGCGGCGGCATCATCGTCGGCGGCGCGAACTACGGCCAGGGCTCGTCCCGTGAGCATGCGGCGCTCGTTCCGCTGTATCTGGGCGTCAAGGCTGTCCTGTGCAAGTCCTTCGCGCGCATCCACAAGGCAAATCTGGTCAACTCCGGCATCATTCCGCTGACCTTCGCAGATCCGGCGGATTACGATGCGATCAATCTGCTCGACGAGATCTCTCTGCCGAACGTTCTCGAGGAAGTAAAGAACGGCGAGCAGGTCACGGTCGTCTGCGGCGGCAGGACCTTCAAGGCAGACTGCGAGGTCTCCGAGCGTCAGCGCCATGCGCTGCTCGCGGGCGGCACGCTGCTCTACGCGCGTCAGCAGGCGAACAAGTAAGAGCTGAAACCGGGGCGGCGGACAGGGGAGAATGTCTGTCCGGTCCGCCTTGACAGAATGACGTTAATTTGTTAAAATAATATCAATGCGACAGGAGGACAACCCAATGTCTATCGACCAGTCTGTTCTGGATAAATTTGAAGCAGTAGTAGAAAGCCAGCGCAAGCGTATCATGGATATGAAGGCGCAGGACGATTTTATTGATTATTCCAAGCTCGACAAGCTCATCATCGGCGTGTGCGGCGGCGACGGCATCGGCCCGATGATCACCGGCATGGCGCAGCACGCACTTGAGGTTCTGCTCGCAGACAAGGTAAAGGCCGGCAAGGTCGAGTTCCGCGTCATCGACGGCCTGACCATCGAGCGCCGCGCCGAGCTCGGCTGTGCGATTCCGCCCGACGTCATGGAGCAGCTCAAGCAGTGCCATGTTATCCTGAAGGGCCCCACCACGACCCCGCGCAAGGGCGATCCGTGGCCGAACGTTGAGTCCGCGAACGTTGCCATGCGCAAGGGCCTCGACCTGTTCGCGAACGTCCGTCCGGTAAAGGTTCCGGAGCTCGGCATCGACTGGACGTTCTACCGCGAGAACACCGAGGGCGGCTACGCTGTCGGCTCTCAGGGCGTACAGATTGATGACGATCTGTTCATCGACTTTACCGTAGCTACCTCGCAGGGCTGCGAGCGCATCGCGCGTCTGGCCTTTGATTACGCGCGCAAGACCGGCAAGAACCGCGTTTCCTGCGTCACCAAGGCGAATATCATCAAAACCACCGACGGCAAGTTCCTCGATACCTGTCAGAAGGTAGCCAAGGAGTATCCGGAAGTACAGTTTGATGACTGGTACATCGACATCATGACCGCAAAGCTGCTCGACGACAAGCGCCGCCGCGACTTCAAGGTCGTTGTCCTGCCCAATCTGTACGGCGACATCATCACCGACGAGGCAGCTGAGATCCAGGGCGGCGTCGGTACCGCAGGCTCGGCGAATATCGGCAAGCGCTACGCAATGTTCGAGGCCATCCACGGCTCTGCACCGCGCATGGTCAAGGAAGGCCGCGCAAAGTATGCCGACCCGTCCTCCGTGCTGCGTGCAGCCGTCATGCTGCTCGAGCATATCGGTGAGATCGAGCTGGCGAAAAAGCTCGACCGTGCGCTCGACATCTGCATGGTTGAGGAGCGCAAGGTCGTTGTGACCGGCCGCGATACCGGTGCGACCGCACAGGAGTTCACGGATTACGTTCTCGAGACGATCGCAAAGCTTTAATCCAAGTTGATAACAGTGGTGCGTGCCTTGCGGAGGGAGTTTGCAGGGCACGTGCGCATTCTCGGAAGCAAAGGAAGAAAATAACGGAGAGAGGGGAGAGACGGTGGAACACAGGCAAGAGGTATCTAAAGCGGTAATTCAGCGTTTACCGCGATATTATCGCAACATCTGCGAGCTGAAAGCCGAAGGCGCGCAGCGCATCTCCTCGCGCGCACTGGCCGAGCGGATGGGGCTGACGGCGTCGCAGATCCGGCAGGATTTCAACTGCTTCGGCGGCTTTGGTCAGCAGGGCTACGGCTACAATATCGAAAAGCTGCAGGAGGAGCTCGGCGCGATCCTGGGCCTGCGCGCAGGGCGCACGGCGATTCTTCTGGGCGCCGGCAACCTCGGCCGCGCCTTGCTCAACAACTTCAATTTCTCTGCGAGCGGCTTTGAGCTGCTGTGTGCATTCGACGCCAGTCCGGAGCTGATCGGCCGCAGCTTTGGCGGCTATGAGGTGAGAGACGCAAAAGAGCTTGACCACTATATCGACGAGCTCCACCCGGATGTTGCGGTGCTGACCATCCCGCGCGGCAACGCGCCGGCGATCGCGCGCAGTCTGGTCGAGCGCGGCATCCGCGGCCTGTGGAACTTCACGGGCGAGGATCTGCATCTGGAGGGACTCGGTGTTCCGGTCGAGAATGTACATCTGTCGGACAGCCTTATGACGCTGTGCCAGCTTGTCGGCATGGCTGAGGAGAACGAGGATTGAGACCATAAAAAGAAAGGGAGAGCACGGAAATAGCTGTGCTCTCCCTTTCTTTTGCAGTTTACAGCAGATTGTTTCGAAACTGGGTGGGGGACTGGCCGGTTTTCGAGCGGAATGCCGCGATAAAATTGACCTCGCTCCGAAATCCCACGCGGAACGCGATCTCGCTGACCGAAAGGCCGGTCGAGTGCAGCAGCGATTTCGCCTCGTCGATACGGTGGAGCATGATATACTCATGCGGCGAAAAGCCGGTCGAGGCGCGGAAAATGCGCGAGAAATGCGATGTACTGAGGTTGACGTGCGCGGCGATGCTGCGGACCGGGAGCTCCTCGGTCAGATGGCTGTCGATGAAGCGCACAGCCTGCGCGACTGCGTCGTTTTCTGCGGGACTGTGCGCGCGCTGCGGCAGGAGCAGGCCGCACAGAATGCGGTACAGGGCCTGCGAGCGCTCGACCTCACTGGTTTCGCCGGTCCGCAGGCCGAGGATGAGCTGCGCAAGCTCCTGCTCGAGATGCAGCGCGGCGGCAGGCGTGAACACCTGTCTGCCACCGTGAAAGGCGATGATCTGCTCGAAAAATGCGCCCGAGTTCGCTCCGTCGAAGTGCAGCCAGAGCGCTTCTGCGTCACTGTGCGTGAAAAAGCGGTGAGGTCTGCGGCAGTCCACGAGCGCAGCCTGTCCGCGCTCGACCGAAAATTCGTGGTCGGTGCGGACGTACATCGTCCCGGCGCGCACATAGAGCAGATAGAAGTTGCGGTGGCTTTCGAGATGCGCGATCTCGCAGTTGTCGCGGAAATCATAATTTTCATCGTAGTAATAATGCCCGGCGCGCGTGATGTAGTAGAACAGTCCGCGCGCGACCGTGCCGGGGGTGGCAAAGAAGCGCTCTGAACGCGCGAGCACCCCGGCTTCCTCTGTGACCTTCATGACGGCAGCCTCCTTTTTGTGACTGCTGTCATTATAGCACAAAATATAAATAGATTGCAGTGTTTTGTTATTGTCAATGACATGAATTTCCGGTAATATCTTAATAAAGAAACATCCGAAGGAGAATACGAGGGGTACAGAAAGAAAAATCCTGCAAAACTCGTTCTTTCGTCGGATGGTTTGGGGGAATATGCTATGATAAAGGAAAAGACTTTTTATAAGTCGTTTATGATTTTAGCGCTGTCCCTGGCGCTGCAGAATCTGCTGACCTACGGCGTCAACATGATGGATACGCTCATGCTCGGACGTTACAGCCAGAACGCGATGGGCGGCGTCAGTCTGTGCAACCAGATCCAGTTTCTGCTCCAGATGCTGGTCGTCGGCGCGGGCGAGGGCGCGGTCGTTATGGGCTCGCAGTACTGGGGCAGGAAAAAGCTCGAGCCCATTCCGCACATCATCGGTGTGGCGCTGCGCTTCGGCGGCGCGCTCGCAGTGCTGCTGTTCATCCTCGTATTCGGCTGGCCGAACCAGATCCTGAGCCTGCTCTCGAACGACCCGGCAGTCATCGCGGAGGGCGCGAAATATTTCAGCATCATCCGCTATACCTACGTTATCTTCACCATCACGAATATCCTTGTCGCGTCGCTGCGTTCGATCGGCGTGGTCAGGATCGGCTACATGATCTCCGGCTCGACGCTCGTCATCAACGTATGCCTGAACTATCTGCTGATCTACGGCAATCTCGGCTTTCCGGAGATGGGCGTGCGCGGCGCGGCGTGCGCAACGCTGATCGCGCGCTGTGTCGAGCTGATCATCGTTATCTGGTTCCTCAAGTACAGAGAAAACGTGCTCAATCTCAATCTCCGCAAGCTGCTGCACATCGACACGAGCTATGTGCACGATTACATGAAGGTCTCGCTCCCGGTACTCATCAATCAGGCGCTCTGGGGCGTGGCGCAGATGGTTCAGACCGGTATTCTGGGTCATCTCGGCGGCGACGTTACGGCGGCGAACGCGATCTCGGTACAGGTCTATCAGGTACTCTCGGTCGTCTGCTACGGCGCGGCGAGCGCGGCGGGCATTGTAGTCGGCCGCACGATCGGCGAGGACAACGAGAAAAAGCTGCATCCGCTCGTCACGACGCTCCAGGTACTGTTCATTTCCATCGGACTGTGCTCGGGACTTGCGATTTTCCTGCTGCGCGGCCCCATCCTTGCGGCCTTCGGCGGCACTCTGACCGAAAACGCCTACCGCCTGTCCCGTCAGTTCATGCTCGTGCTCGCCATCACCACGGTCGGCACCTCCTATCAGATGGCGTGCGATAACGGCATCATCCGGGGCGGCGGCGACACCGCGTTCAGTGCGAAGATGAACCTCGTCAGCATGTGGTGCATCATCGTGCCGTTCTCCGCGATGGCGGCGTTCTGGTGGAAGTGCCCTCCGGTTGCCGTGTTCTTCCTGCTGAAATGGGATCAGCTTTACAAGGCTATCCCGGTCGGCATCCGCCTGCACAGCTGGAAATGGGTCAAAAAAGTCACAAGAGTATAAAACCTTTGCAGGAGAGAGTGCAGACGCACATTTTCTCTGTGCTCTCTCCTGTCTCTCCTTAACCCTTTTTCGAAGGCGCCCCAATGAATGCGGGCGCCTTCTATTTGCGCGCTTTTATCTTTACAAGATGAAAAAAATGGGGTAAGCTGAATACAGCCTGTCGATAAAGCAAGCAGCCGCGAAGCGGCTGCATAAAACTGCTGATGCGTTTTTGTGAAAAGGACTGAAAATTATGCTTGCATTGCGGCGCCGGTGGGCCGGCCTTTCCATACTGAACAAGGCGATCGTGCTCAGCTGCACGTTCGTCATCCCGATCCTGCTTGTAGTGGGTCTGTTTCTGAACGATTTTTACGCCTACCGCAAGGAAAGCGACCGCATTCTCTCGGAATATGTGCTGTGTACCGACTACATGGACGCGGTTGAAAACGAAATGTCGCTGCTCGGCGAAATGACGTTCGCGGCGCCCGGCTCGGTGGAGCTCGAGGACTACGCGGACGCGGTGCAGAACACGTCGCTCGTGTGGGAGCGGCTGCGGACGACGGCGAGCGCCGGAGGACGGGACGGCGAGGTGCTGCGGCAGGTCATCGGCCGCATGATGAAGAGCTACCGCGCGCGGCAGAAGATCTTCCTGACCGGCCTGCGCGGCGGAACGTTTGACGCGGACGAATATGAGCAGCTGCGCGCGCAGGGCGAATACCTCACGCAGTACGCCGACCGTCTGATGGATGACTTCCTCATGGAAGGCCGCGACAGCTATCTGAACCTCGGCAAGCGCTCGTCCTCGCAGAATATTGTATTCACCATCGCGGCGGCGCTCGGCAGCGTGCTGTTTGCGGCGGCAATGCTGTACTATGCGCGCAGCCTGCTGCTGCCGGTACAGCAGATGAGCCGCGGCGCGCGGCGCGTTGCGGAGGGCGAATACGACATGGGCGATTTTCATTATGCACGAACGGACGAGATCGGCATGCTGGCGGATTCGTTCAACCATCTCAAGCATCAGGTCGCGCGGACCATCCATGCGCTCGAGGGCGAGGCGCAGCTGGAAAAATCGCTCCGCCATCAGGAGAGCGAGGCGGCGCGTCTGCGCCAGCTGATCGAGCAGAGCCGCTTCGCGCAGCTCCAGAGTCAGATCAATCCGCATTTCCTGTTCAACACGCTGCAAAGCATCTCAAACGTCGCCGGTATCGAACGGGCGAGCGTGACGGGCGATATGGTCGTGCGTCTCGCAAACTTTTTCCGCTACACGCTCGACCACGACGACAGCGTCGTAACGCTTGCACGCGAGGTCGACCTGCTGCGCGACTATATTTCGCTCCAGGAGCTTCGCTTCGGTGAGCGCATTTCGTTCGAAATGGACTGCGACGCACGCTGTGACAGCTGCATGATACCGAAATTCACCTTGCAGCCGCTGGTGGAGAACTCGATTGTGCACGGCATGCGCTCGCGCGGCGAGGGCGGCCGCATCCGCATCGTGACACAGTGCGAGGGTGACCGCTGCGTCATCCGCATCACGGACAACGGCGGCGGCTTCCGGACGGGGAGCGCGGTTTCCGAGTCGGAAAAGAAGGGCAGACCGTCCATCGGTCTGAAAAACATCGCGGGGCGCATCGAGCTTTCGGGCGGCGCGTTCCGTATTGCAAGCTGCATCGGTCTGGGTACGACCGCCCGCATTATCCTGTCCATGAAGGGAGACGACCAAACATGATAAAGGTACTGATCGCGGAGGATGAGCCGCTCAGCTTACAGAATCTGACCGGCCATCTGCGCCGGCTGCTCGGCGCGGACGCCCTCATCGAGGGCGCGGCGAACGGAAGGGAAGCGGTGGACATGGCGCGGCGCATCCGTCCGCAGCTGGTGCTGATGGACATCGAAATGCCGGTAATGACCGGTCTGGATGCCGCGGCGATCATTCATGAGGCGCTGCCGGAGACGCATATCGTCTTTCTGACCGCGTTCGACCGCTTTGACTATGCGGTGGGCGCGATGCGTGCGGGCGGCGCAGATTATCTGCTCAAGCCGTTTGACTCCGCGCAGATCAACGCCTGCCTGCAAAAGCTCGGCCTGCTGACCGAAAAGCAGGAGCACAGGGAGGAGCGCTCGGAAAATCCGTTCTGCGCGCAGTTTTCGGTCTGGCTCGCCAATCATTACATGCAGGACATTTCGCTCGAGGAGGCGGCGGAGGCGATGGGCATGAGCTCGTTTTACTTCTCGCGCTTTTTCCGCACGGCCTACAACCGCACCTTCCTCGAATATCTGACTTCCTACCGCATCGAGAGAGCGGAGGAGCTGCTGCGGCAGACGGATATTCCGGTGCGCGAAATCGCGCCGCGTGTCGGCTACACGGACGCGAATTACTTCACCAAGGTGTTCAAGCGTCACTGCGGCTGCACGCCGACCGATTACCGGAGCCGGCTGTGATTGCCTCAGAAGGTTAAAATAACGGAAAAACATTGTGCAGAATACACAAAAAGACGGACGCAAATTTTTCGCTTGCCGTCTTTTTCCCTGTCATACTGCAAATATTTACGATACTACCCGTTTTGTCCTTTGATTTATAATAGGAGATGGAAAGATGAATAACAGCCTTCGGCGCGTGCCGGCGCTCCTGCTGCTCCTGCTGCTCTGCGGCTGCGGACGCGGCGGGGAGACGGCAGAAATCCGGTATTACCGCCTTGCGAGCGGCCAGAGCGCGAACCACCTCGCCAATCAGGCGTGCGAGCGGTTCTGTTCGCTGGTCGAAAAGGAAAGCGGCGGCGCGATACAGATCATCCCGAGCTTTGAAAACGAGCTCGGCACGGATGCTTCGGCGCTCGAGCAGTGTGTTTACGGCGGCATCGACTTCGTGCGCACACCGCTCTCGGCGGCCGCAGCCTATGCGCCGCAGCTTTCGGCGCTTCAGCTGCCTTATGAGTACACCTCGGATGAGCATCTGTTCCGCGTCCTCGACGGGGATGTGGGGGCGGATGCGATGGACTCGCTTGAGGAGCAGGGCCTGACCGGTCTGAGCTATTTCTACGCCGGATACCGCTGCTTCTTTACGACGGACAAGCCGATCACCGGACTCGACGACATGCAGGGCCTGCGGCTCGGCACGGAGGATTCCTCGCAGATGCAGCAGATCATCCCGCAGTGGGGCGCGGTGGCGGTAACGCTGCCGCCGGACGAGTTTGCGCTCGCCCTGCGCACCCACCGCATCGACGGCGCGGAAAGCACGCTCCCTACCTACGTGGACAGCGGCTATTACCGGCTCGCACCGTACTGGACCTACGACCGTCATTCGTACAATGCGGATGTGCTCGTGGCGTCCTCGGAGACATGGGCGGAGTTCTCGCCCGAGGAGCAGCAGCTGCTCCTGCAGTGTGCGGCCGAGGCGGCCTCGTGGCAGCGCGCTCACTGGCAGGGTGCAGAGGTCAAGGCAATGCTGCGTGCCTCGCGCAGCGGCTGCTACATGGCTCTGCTCAGCGAAGAGCAGACCGAGCTGTTCCGCGATGCGGCGCAGCCGCTCTATGAACACCTTTCCGAGACACAGAAGGAGGTCGTGCGCCGCGTGCGCGCGCTCTCGGACGAATCCGACTGAGAAAACGCCTCTTTGTGTCCTACCTCTGTTCGATAACGCCCGAAGGGGAGGCGTTTCGATAGATATTCGAGGGGATGACCCCTCGGGGAAAAAGTGCAAGGAGGCTAAAAAAGATGAAAGTCAAGAGATTGATGGCAAGCCTGCTCTGCGGTGCGATCGGCGCAGCGACGCTCGGTCTGTCCGGCTGCGGCAGCGCGGCAGACAGCGGCATGATGGATGCGGCCAACGCCAACGCGGTAGCAGGAGGCAGCAGCGATCTGCCGGTCGTTACCTGGAAGATGGGTTCCACCTGGGGCGACGGCAACATCCACTTTACCTGTGACGAGCGCTTCTCCGAACTGGTAAGCCAGCTGACCGACGGCCGATTCACCATCACGAACTATCCGGAGGGCTCGCTGTGCGCAGCAAATCAGCTGTTCGATTACGTTCAGAACGGCACCATCCAGTGCGGCGGCGACTGGGGCGGCTACTGGAGCGGCAAGGATACCGCTTTTGAGCTGCTTTCCACCACGATGGATAACTTTACCGGCATGGACTACTATATCTGGATCACGCAGGGCGGCGGCCTTCAGTGCTATCAGGATATGTACGGCAAGTACAACATGACCTACTTCCCGATCATGATCAACCACGCTGAGTCCGGTATCCGCTCGACCAGGCCGATCACCTCGATCAAGGATATGCAGAGCATGAAGATCCGTCTGGGCGGCGTCATGGCAGGCCGCGCGGCGGAAAAGCTCGGCATCAACATCACCACCGTTGCGGCAAGCGAGCTTTATGAGT
>OLQV01001189.1_pt1 | contig 20403 bp, 18 predicted proteins | sample 1672371 | NCBI WGS metagenome assembly OLQV01 (sample SAMEA3136676, study PRJEB25190) | human gut metagenome
AGGGAAACGGGAGTTAAGAGGGTAGAAACCGTAGGTGTCTACCCTCTTGCCCCACCGCCGTGGGTACGGCACCTCCCTCGCTGAACCTCAGCGAAAAACTCTCCGCCCGTTAGGGGCGAACACGCCTGCGCAGTTCGCGTCCCCCATCTATTCGGTGCAAAAAAAGACAGAAAAACGGCACAGCCAACGCTGTGCCGTTTCGCTTATTTATTCGATATTCTGTGCGCAGATAATGGAAATTTCCGAACCCTTATTACTGTTTTCCGGCTGAATATTCTTCTGCAGCAGGTCTGCGAGCAGGCGCAGCGGCTGGCTGCCCTGCCGGAACAGATCCTGTGTGATGGTCAGATCAAGCGAGCCGTCGAGCAGCATTTGCTTGCGGCGCGGCGACATATCATGTGCGATCACACGCACCTGCTGATCCATGCCTGCAGCTTTGAGTGCGTCCACGCAGCCGGTAACGCTGCGGTTTGCCATATAGATGGCCGCCGGCGGATTGTCTGACTGCAGCGCCGCCGTGACGCGGTTATAGGTCAAACGGTAGTCGTTATAGGTCTCCTCAATCTCGATCTGCGAGGAAGAGAATCCCTTTTTCTTTAGATGCTCGCAGAAGCCGTCTAAACGGGTGCGGTGTCCATCGTACTCCAGATTACCCGCCATCGCCAGCACACGCGCGTTTTTCGGCACGCACTTGCTGAGCAGCTCGGCGGCAATACGGCCGCTTTGTGTGTAATTTTGACCTACAAAGCACAGACGGCGGCTGTTCGGCAGATCCGAGTTGAACGTGATGCACGGAATGCCCTGTTCGGCCAATTCTCCGATGCGTGCTTCGATCGAAATATCATTTAATGCACACAGTGCGATACCCTGCGCGCCCCAGTTTACCAGCTCGTCCAGCAGCTCGATCGTCTCGCGCGGAATATCTGTTTCACAAGTGCACACACGCACCTCAACATCGCGCTTTTCCAGCTCAGAACGCGCAGCCTGAATGCCTCTCGGAACATCCTCGTGGAACGGACCGCTCCAGTTTGGCAAAAGCACACCCAAACGCACAGGTTTGAGCGGCAGCTTTGCCTCTGCGGCCTGCCGATGCGCCTCCTTCGGAGAAAGATAACCGGTCTCCTGAATGGCATTCAGCACACGCGCACGCACATCCGCGCGCACATACGAACGATTATTTAATACACGGTCTACCGTGCCGCGGGAAACACCCGCAAGCTCAGCAATCGTTTGAATAGTTGGTCTTTTGTTCATAGTCCTTCACCTTTTCGTAATTACTCTTTATATTATCCTGCATCTCTGCGATGTTTCTTTTCTCTGTGCTTATTATACCATATTTCTGTGCTTTGTGAAGGCAAAATCTGTGCTTTCCTTCTTTCTGTGCATTTGCACACACCGCTTTTGGCACAAGTTTTCCGATATATCCGGTGTTTTATGCTCTTTTTTCATTTTTTCAAAACTATGTGCGATATTCTGTGTTTTTCACAGAATGTGTGCTTTGTACGACATATACAATTACACACATCAAACCTTGTGACTGCCCTCGTTTCTCGCATATTTGTTTTGTATTTCTCGGCTTATACGCATTTTACACGCATTTTATCCACTTATTTTGACGTTATTTCCATTCAAACGATTTCCGCACCGGCAAATTACCTGTTGACACTTTCGTACCCGCTCGCTATAATAAGCACATAAACAGCACAGAGCACGCAATCGCACAGTGCTGAAAGAGAGACAAGAGAAGAAAAACGAGAAAAGAAAGGGAGACACACTATGAAAAAGAGACTGTTAGCAGCCCTGCTCACCAGCGCCCTCGCACTCAGCCTGACCGCTTGCGGCGGCGGCACCGATTCTTCCGCAACCGACGGCGGCGACACCGCCTCCACCCATGACGGCCCGTACAAGATCAGCATGGTGCTCAAGACCAACGCTGCCGAGTTCTGGAACATTGTTCAGGCAGGCGCTGAGGCATATGAGGATGAGCACCCGGATCAGGTCAGCCTGGACATCAAGGGTCCTCCGGCTGAGACCTACTACGAGGAGCAGCTCAACACCATCCAGACCGACCTTGCGGTTGAGTCCTACGATGGCTACCTGATCGCTCCGCTGCAGTCCGAGGCTGTTGCAACCGCTATCGCAAACACCGACAAGCCGGTCGTAGCATACGATACCCGCATTGATTCCGACAAGTGCCTCGCATTCGTCGGCACCGGCAACAAGGAAGCAGCCAAGGAGGGCGGCAAGGCCGCTGTTGAAGCTGCAAAGGCAGCCGGCTGGACCGATATCAAGTGCATCGAGATCGCAGGCGTTCAGGGTGACGCAACCAACACCGCCCGCATGGAAGGCTACCGCGAAGGCGTAAACGAAGCCGGCGGCGAGTTCCTTGATGCAGAGACCCAGTACGCTAACGCAACTGCTGACCTCGCTGTAACCGCGATGGAAGGCATCATGAGCAAGTATCCGGAAGGCGTTGCTATCATCTGCTCCAACAACGACGATATGGCGCTGGCAGCTGCCCGTACCGCAAAGGACAATCCGAACTATGCAAAAACCATCTTCCTCGGCTTTGACGGCCAGAAGTCCGCAGTAGAAGCCGTTCTGAACGGTGAGCTGACCATGACCGCTGCACAGAACAACTTCGACATCGGCTACAAGGCAGTTGAGACCATCGTGAAGATCCTGAACGGCGAGGAGTACGGCGACGTAGACACCGGCACCGAGATCATCACCAAGGACAACGCACAGGCTCGTCTGGACAACTTCGCAAACTGGCTGAAATAATTCCTTGAAATGCACGCATTTCAAGGAGATGGGAAACACCGCGGCTTTGCCGCGGATGATTCCCGGGCGAAAATCAGCGCGTCGCACAGCGGCACACCGATTTTCTTACTTGTAAAAAAACGCAGATACATGCTCCGCGTTTTTTTGTGAAGGCAACGCCTTCACGATTTAATACCGCCTGCGGCGGAAACGATGTATGGAAACGCGCTCCAACGCTTCATACAAACCTCTCTTTTTATTCCAAATGTTCATTTAAGGAGGAACACCAATGAAAGTAGGTATTATCGGTGCGGGTCGTATCGGTAAGGTACATGCGAAGAATATTTCCATGTTCGTACCGGAGATGGAGATCAAGACCATCGCTGACCCGTTTATGAATGAGCAGACCGAGGCTTTTGCCAAGTCCTGCGGCATTCCGAACACCACCAAGGACGCAAACGACATTCTGAACGATCCTGAGATCGATGCAGTTCTGATTTGCTCCTCTACCGACACCCATTCCAAGTACATCATCGAGGCTGCTCACGCTGGCAAGAACATCTTCTGCGAGAAGCCGATCGATTATGATCTGGAGAAGGTTCACGCTGCCATCAACGCAGCCAAGGAAGCCGGCGTTAAGCTGCAGATCGGTTTCTGCCGCCGCTTCGACCACAACCACCGCGCAGTTTACGACATGGTTCGTGACGGCAAGGTCGGCAAGGTCAACATCATCAAGATCTCCTCCCGCGATCCGGAGCCGCCTCCGGTATCCTATGTTAAGGTTTCCGGCGGTATCTTCTACGATATGATGATCCACGACTTCGATATGGCCCGCTTCCTCGCAGGCAGCGAAGTTACCGAGGTAAATGCAGTTGGTTCCGTTCTGGTCGATCCGGGCATCGGTGAGGCCGGCGACGTTGATACCGCACTCGTTACCCTCAAGTTCGCAAACGGCGCGATCGGCGTGATCGACAACAGCCGCAAGGCAGTTTATGGTTACGACCAGCGCGTTGAGGTATTCGGCTCCGAAGGCTGTGCCGAGGACCAGAACGACACCCCGAACACCGCTGTTCTGTCCACCGCAGACGGTGCTGTACACGGCGTAGCCTACAAGGTAATGTGGGACCGCTACACCGGCGCATTCGTTGCCGAGATGCAGGCGTTCGCAGATGCCGTTATCAATGACAAGGAGACTCCGGTTACCGGCGAGGACGGTCTGTATCCGGTACTGATGGCAGCTGCTGCTACCAAGTCTCTGCATGAGGGCCGTCCGGTCAAGATCTCCGAGATCGAGGCTTAATCACAACTTAATTTTCACACCACGCACACAGTCTAAGCAATGTGCTAAAACCGTTGGTGCGCTATGCACCAACGGTTTTTCTATGCAAATTTGAGGGAGTTTGAACAGAGAAAATGGTATTCACTTGCGTAACCTTTGTATTTTTTACGATTTTAGTTGCGGTCATCTCCTATGTAAAGACCAAGGGTGATGACCAGACCACCGCCGATGGCTACTTTCTGGCGGGACGCGGTCTGCCGGGCATCGTTATCGCGGGCTCGCTGCTGCTGACCAACCTTTCCGCAGAACAGCTCGTCGGCACGAACGGATAGACATGGGCGATCGGCATGAGCCCGATGGCGTTCGAAGTAATGGCGGCGACCGCACTCATCGTGCTGGCGCTGTTCGCCGCACCGCGCTACCTGAAGAGCGGCATCACCACCATCCCGCAGCTGCTCGGCGAGCGCTACGACCGACCCACCAAGCTGTGGTTCTCCATCGCTTACATTATTCTGTATCTGTTCGTGCAGATCCCGGTAATCCTTTACTCCGGTTCGCTGGTGTTTGAAAACATTTTCAATCTGTCCGGTATCCTCGGCATCACCAAGTTCCAGTCTATCATCATCCTGTGTATCCTCATCACCATCATCGGCTCGATCTACGCCATCTTCGGTGGCCTGAAAGCCGTTGCCGTATCGGATACCATCAACGGCATCGGCCTGCTCATCGGCGGCCTGATGATCCCGTTCCTCGCGCTCAACGTGCTCGGCCATGCCTCCGGCAGTGAAAGCAGCGTTGCTATCATGGACGGTGTGCGCTACCTCATTCATAACCACGCAGACATGCTCAACTCCATCGCTCCCGCACAGAGCGAAGCACCGGCGGTTCCGTGGCCGACCGTATTCCTCGGTCTGGTATTCCTCGGCTTCCAGTCCTGGTGCACCCACCAGTCGTTCATCCAGCGCGTACTCGCCGCTGAAAACCTCAAGGAAGCGCAGAAGGGCGCACTCTACTGTGCATTCCTGAAAATCCTCGGCTTTATGTTCCTCGCTCTGCCAGGTGTTATCGCTTACGCGATCTTCAACATCGAGGGCACGCAGGTTTCCATGATGGACGATGCCTACCCGGCACTCATCACCCGCGTTGTACCGCAGCCGGTCATGGGCTTCTTCGCCGCTGTTATGTTCGGCGCGATCCTGTCCTCGTTCAACTCGGTTCTCAACTCGGTCAACACCATGGATATCTACAAGGAATTCATCAACAAGAACGCAAGCGAGAGCAAGCTGGTTTCGGTCGGCAAGAACATCGGCATCGTGTTCGCCATCTTCTCCGTGATCGTCGGTCCGATGGTTTACTTCTTCCCTGCCGGTCTCAAGACCTTCCTCGACTCGTTCGTCATGCTGGTTGGCCTGCCGGTTCTATCCGGCGTATTCGGCGGCTTCTTCTTCAACTGCCTGCCGAAGTACAGCGCGCGCTTCATCATGGTGTTCCACATTATCTGCTACGGCGGCTTCATGCTGTTGTCCCCGAGCTACTCGCTGTTCGGCGGCAATGAGGGCAGCATCCACTACCTGTACGCCGTATCTATCCTGTGGCCGCTCGAGATGCTAATCATGTACCTCATGCACCGCCGCAACAAGAGCAAGGGCGCTGAGGTTTGGGTGCAGCAGGATGTCGGCGCGGTAGACCTGACCCCGTGGAAGTACAGCAAGCTGGTCAGCGTGATCGTTATCGTGTGCGTGCTGCTGGTTTATCTGGCATTCTCTCCGCTCGGCATCGGAGCATAATTTTGGGAAAACAGCGTTGCATATCCGCTGCGCTTGATGTATCATCAATTTACAAGAGTAAGACAACCGAAACAAGAAAATTTGGAGGTAATTTATTATGGCACTGAGAAAATGCGCTTGCATCGACACCCTTTACACCGAGCTGGACTGGCTCGACCGTTTCCAGGCTGCAAAGAACGACGGCTTTGAGGCCGTAGAGTTCTGGGACTGGCGCATCCGCGATCTGGATGCGACCCGCGAGGCTGCTGAGAAGGCCGGCATTGCAATTTCCGGCTTCAACGGCGACGCGGACTACTCGCTCGTAGACCCGACTCACAAGCAGAAGTATCTGGACTACCTGAAGGAGTCCATCGCGGCGGCTAAGAAGGTTGGCGCAGCCAGCGTTACCATCCACTCCAACGCACTGGGCGACGGCGGCATTGTAGTAAACCACTACGACAACCTGTCCCACACCGTAAAGCTGTGCTCGATGTACGACACGCTGCTCGCCTGCGCTGAGCTGGCCGAGAAGGAAGAGATCAACCTCAACCTCGAGGCGCTGAACATCACCACCGACCACGTCGGCAACTTTCTCGCTACCACCCAGATGGGCGCTGAAATCGTTCGTCTGATCGGCTCTCCGCGTCTCAAGCTGCTGTATGATGTATACCATATGCAGATCAACGAGGGCTGCATCTGCGATACCATCTCCAACTACGGCGACACCTTCGGCCACATTCACGTTGCCGATGCTCCGGGCCGTCATGAGCCGGGCACCGGTGAGATCAACTATAAAAAGGTTATCCGTCACCTCGAGGAGTGCGGCTACACCGGCCGTGTCGGCTATGAGCTGTTCCCGCTGACCGATACCGCAACCGCCGTTAAGGCCATCATGGAAAACGCCTAAATCTCTCTTTCTTTCAAGTCCCTGTGCTGTATGGTACAGGGACTTCTGTTATGCTATGAGGCAGGCATATCGAATTTGCAAATCAAAATCTTCAACCGCATCCTGCATTTCCATGCTATAATAAAACTGCAAAGATAAAAACGCAACGTGCACTCCGTGCACCAGAGCCGGTAGGTAGCCCGGCCGTCCTGCTTTTGCAGGGTAAGTAACCTGCCCCTCCGGGTTGTCCATTCTTTGTTCATTTATTTTTCAGGAGGGAAAAACAATGGACAAAGTAATTGGCAGACTGACCGTATTTTTTGAGGACCCGTTCTGGGTCGGTGTATTCGAGCGGATCGAAAACGGCAGGTTATCCGCGGCAAAGGTAACCTTCGGCGCAGAGCCGAAGGAGCCGGAGCTGCTGATTTACCTGCTGCGGCACTACTACCGATTGCAATTCAGTCCGGCTGTTGAGACTGCCGTAAAGCCTGCACACCGCAATCCCAAACGAGCGCAGCAGGAAGCCGGACGGCAGACCGCACAAGTCGGCATCGGCACCAAATCGCAGCAGGCGCTGCAGCTCCAGCAGGAGCAGAACAAGCAGATGGGCATGATCTCCCTGATTCTGGGCGGTATCGCCGCCATCAGCCTTTTCGGCTTTATGCACTCAAACAGCAGCAAAAACGCGAAAAGCACAAAGGACATTAGTCCTTTGTGCTTTTCTTTTCGCTTAGAGGAACCCGAGCAAGTGCTGCATCGCGATGCTGACGCACGCAATAGCGATCCAGCAGCAGAAGCCCATGAAAATCGGCTTGCCGCCGGTCTTTACCAGCTTGACAATGTTGGTATTCATGCCGATGGCCGCCATCGCCATAACGATAAATAACTTGGACAACGTCTTGAGCGGCGTAAACACGCCTGCCGGTGCGCCGACCGTGGTGCACACCGTGGTGATGATGGACGCGAGCACGAAGTACAGGATAAACATCGGGAACGCACGCTTGAGCGAGAAGGCTTCGCCGCCCTTGCTCTGCTCGGTCTTGGCCTTGTGGGTGCGCCACAGCGCCAGTACGAGCGTGATCGGGATGATCGCCAGCGTGCGCGTCAGCTTGACGATAGTAGCGATTTCCAGCGTATTGCTGCCGTGGATGCCGTCCCACGCGGAAGCGGCTGCCGTTACGGACGAGGTATCGTTGACCGCCGTGCCCGCAAACAGGCCGAAGCCGTGGTCAGTCATGCCGAGCATGCCGCCGAGCGTCGGGAAGGTCAGCGCCGCGATGACGTTGAACAGAAAAATAACCGAAATCGCCTGCGCGATCTCCTCATCGTCCGCGCCGATGACCGGAGCGGTTGCCGCGATCGCCGAACCGCCGCAGATGGACGAGCCGACACCGACCAGCGTCGAGATGTTGGTCGGTACCTTCATTGCCTTGCACAGCACGAACGACACGATGAGCGAGGTGCTGATGGTCGAAATGATGATGGGCAGCGACTGCGCGCCGACCTTTGCAATCTCGGACAGGTTAAGACCGAAGCCGAGCAAGATAACCGCGTACTGCAGCACCTTTTTCGATGTAAAACCGATGCCCGGCTGCACCTTGGTCTTGTTCTTCCAGAACAGCGTGAGCACCATGCCGATCAGGATGGAGAATACCGGTCCGCCGACAACCGGCACCGCCTGTCCCAGCAGCCACGCCGGAATCGCAATGCACAGGCACAGCAGCAGTCCGGCGCCGTTTTTCTTGATAAAATCCATTGTTTTACCCCCTTATTAAACCGAATATTAGTATACACTATTCCAGCCAGTCAGTTCAATACTCAGTTCGTGCAGATGGAAAAAGAAATCAGCCTGCAGGCTCTTTGCAGGCTGATTGGGACTGTTTAAAACTGATACGGCGGATTTCCGGAGAAATCAGCGATACTGCCGTGTGCATCCTCGAGATAGAACACCTCAAGGATCGGATTGGTCGCCTCGCCGTACTGGCTCTTGACAATCGGGTTCTGGATGCACATCTCCTTGGCAGCCATGTTGTTCTCGAAAACAGCCTTGCCGTGCAGGCGAATCCATGCGTACTCCGGGCTGGAAACCGAGATTTCGATCTCCGGGTTGCTCTGCATGTCCTTGTAAACGTCCTTCGTGTTGTTCGTGCAGAACCACAGCTTGCCGTCCATCTCGCCCGAGAACATGAACGGACGGCACTTTGCCTTACCGTCACGGCCTACGGTTGCCAGATACTGTACCGGATTTGCCTGCAGAAATTCTACGACCTTGCTCATGATAAATACCTCCATGAAAATTTTATTTTCTTTTTCTATATTAGGATTGCTTTTCCCTTTCGGTGATTCTATAATAAAGCCGTAGTGACAATCTGTAAAGTAAGTACAATATTGTGGTGTAGTTACCCAAAAGATACTATTGGCGCAAATCGCGTTAACAAGGAGGTTTTTCTCATGGAACTGACCGAATCGACCGCAAAACAGGAGCTGCCCGCCTGCCCTGTCGAGACCACGCTGACGCTCATCAGCGATAAATGGAAGGTGCTCATCCTGCGTGACCTGATGAACGGCACCCTGCGTTTCGGCGAACTGAAAAAATCCATCGGGCACGTCACGCAGAAGGTTCTGACCGCACAGCTGCGCCAGATGGAGGCCAGCGGTCTGCTGACACGCAAGGTCTATGCCGAGGTGCCGCCGCGTGTGGAATACACGCTGACCGAACTCGGGTACAGCCTGAAACCCGTGATGGACGCCCTGTGGAAATGGGGAGAAAATTATCAGGCACAGTGCCGTTAATCCGGCTTTCTATCCGCAAAAACAACTTTCAGGAGGAAAATCATGCCTCATATTTTAATGATCGCCACCGGCGGCACGATTGCATGCTGTGAGACCGCACACGGTCTTTCCCCCGCTCTGGACAGCGCCGCGCTGCTCGGCGCACTGCCCGAACTGTCTGCGCTGTGCACAGTTGAAACGCTCGATCTCATGCAGCTGGACTCGACCGACGTGACCGCCGCCGACCGTCAGCGCATGGCACAGGCGGTCTGGGAAAACCGTGAGAAATTCGACGGCTTTGTGCTCACGCACGGCACGGATACGCTTGCGTACACCGCCGCGCTGCTCACCCACCTGCTGCCGCATTTCGACAAGCCGCTCGTGCTGACCGGCTCCATGCTGCCGATGGGCGTGCCGGACTCGGATGCGCCGCGCAATCTGCTGGATGCGTTCCGCACTGCGGCAGACGGACGCGCAGGCGTGTACGCCGTGATGAACGGTCAAATTCTGCACGGCAGCCACGTTTTCAAGCAGCATTCGACTGAGATTGACGCATTTCTCTCGGCAAATGCCGCACCGGCAGGCGAAATCCGTGAGAGTGAAGTACACTGGAACACACCTGCGCCTGTCCCCTCCGGTGAACCGAAACTTGTAGAACAAATCGACACCCACATCCTTCCGGTACGCCTGACCCCCGATCTCGACCCGTCATTCTTCTCCGTGCTGCTCGGCTACCCCAAGGTCGTACTCGAAGCCTTCGGTGCAGGCGGCGTACCCGCCCGTTTGGAATCCGCCGTGCGCGACCTGATCCAAAGCGGTACGCGCGTGTATATCACCACGCAGTGCCCGGAAGGCGGCGTGCACCTGCACAAATACGAGGTTGGACGCCGTGCCGAAGCACTCGGTGCGATTTCTCTCGGCAGCCGTACCTTCGAGGACGCGCTCGGCGCACTCATGTGCGGTGAATTGTAAGATATTCTGCCCGCAAAGTACAATAAAGTCAGAATAGCCAGCCGTATAGAAGGACTTCGCCTGTCCAACGGAGCAGCCTGTCCGAAATCACACAAAAATCCCGCCTTCTCACGCGAGAAAGCGGGATTTTTCTTTACTGTGCATTCTCCTTGCTGAACGGCAGAATGTGCATCCGATACTTATGCTTATCGACCAGCAGCGTGCGGTCAGCGATCGGCATGATATCCGAAACCTTATCCGGCGGGGTGCAGATGATCGCCTGCAGGCCCATTTTGCGCAGCAGACGCACGCTTTCGATGATGCGTTCGCTGTCCATCTTGTTGAATGCCTCATCGAACACGACCAGACGCACGGTGTTGCCAAAGCTGGACGTATCGCTCACGCGGTACAGCTGCGCAAACGACGCCAGAACCGCGATATAGAACGGCGTCTGCGTCTCGCCGCCCGACTTGGTGTTGAGCGTCTGCGACAGCAGCTGCTTGGAGCCGTTCTGATCGGTGGTCTCCAGATCGAACTTCAGATAGGTACGGAAGTCGGTGTACCGCTCGATGTTCTCCTGCAGCTCACTCTGCTTGCGGGCGTTGAGCTGGGTATCGTCTGCCATGGTGATCTGGCTGAACAGCTTGTCGATCAACGGGCCGTATTTCTCCTGAAATTGTGCGGAAAACAGCGTAATATCGCCTTCCATCAGCTCCGGCGCCATAATCATGTCGTAATATTCGGCGTAATCCGGATTGCGGTCCACGCGGAACTGGTAGCTGTCCGTGCCGAACTGCGCCTGCCGCAGTGCCCGATTGAGGTTCTTGACCTGATCCTGCACCTGCTCGATGCTGCTTTTCAGCCTGGACAGGAAGTCGTTCTGGAACTGCTCCATCGCACTCTCGCGTGCGGCACGGATTTTGGTACGATACTGCGGCAGCTCGCTTTCCTCGAGCACACGGCGTTCCGCATCGAACTCCGCATTGTCATCTGCCTCCACGCGGAACGAGCACGGCCCAAACCGCTCGACATATTCTCGGCGCGCCCGCAGGAGTGCCGCGCGGGCGTTCTCCATCTCGTTGACAACCTGTGCATGGTGGCTGCTGAAATTGCGGTACACGATATCCGGCCGGTGCAGACGCTCCAGCTCCTGCCGGTAGCGCGGCAGACCGATATCGTCGCGGTAGGTCTCCGAGAAGGTTTCCGCCAGCCTGCGCTCCATTTCGGTGCGGCTGCGGTACTGCTCGGGCAGGATTTCCTCGTCCAGCTGACGAATACGCTCCTCCAGCTTGGCCTTGTGTGCGATCTGCACCTCGCGCTGATGACTCAGCGCCGCAATCTCGTCGCTGATCTCAGCGATCAGCTGCTTCTGCTGATCCAGCCACAGCAGGTCGAGATGGGAAACCTGCTCGTCGATCGCGTTGATCTCCTCCTCCAGTTCCGCGCGGTACAGAAAATCCGCCTGCCGCTGCGGTACGATGTTTCGCACATAATATGGTGTCAGCATGGGCGCTTTCTGCTGAGAAACTGCCTGCCAGATGGGTTTCCGGTGCGAAATCTCGGTCTGCAGACCAGCGGCCTCCTCCTCCAGACGAGCGATACGCAGCGTGACCGCATGACGGCCGATGAACGCATCCTCCATACGGTCTCTGCGGAGCGCACGCGCCACATAGCCCTGATACAGCATACCCTCATCCGTGATGGCGGTCCGATACCCGCGCAGCTGCTCAACCGTATCGCAGCACATCACGCGCCCGAGCAGATAATCCATGTAGGTTCGCGCAAGCGCGTTTCCGGTCTCCACCTTTTCCGCAAGACTGCCGCTCTGCGGGTCGATATGCTCACGCTCGCGCAGCGTGCCGATATCGACCAGACCGTAGGCGTTCAGGCCCTTTTCCCACTTGAGTTTGTTGTAAATACGCAAAGCCTGCTCGTAATATGCCGATTCAACCAGAAAATAAAACTTCTGGTTGTTGAGATAGCCTTCCACGGCACCGCGCCAGCGCTCATCTTCAATTTCCAGCACATCCGCGAGAATATCTACCGCAACCGGCGTTCCCGCCTGCTGCTCCAGTTCCTCCGCCAGCTTGGCACGAAACGGCAGCAGTCCGCGCGGATAGTCCTTGATGTTCCTGCGCAGATCGGCAAGCGCAGTCTGCTTTTCGGTCAGCTGCTGCTGCAGCTCTGCAACCTTATCGCCAAGCTGATGCGCCGCCTTCGCCAGCGCGTCCGACAGGGCCGCTGCCGCCTGCCGGGCGTCCTCGAATACGGTCTGCTCATGCGAGAAGATTGCGCATTCGCCGCTCGACAGCCGTGCGTAGGTACGCTGCACCTGCTCTGCCGCCTGCTGCACCGGAATGAGCACCTCCTCGGCGTCCCATGCAAGCGCGGTCTCGCACAGGTGCGTCAGCCGCAGCGCCTCCCGCTTGATCTCAAGTGCGTCGCGCTCCATCTCCTGCACCAGCTTGCTCTGCTCGGTCAGCAGCGACTGCTTCTGGTTGCCCAGCCGCTCGCGCTCCTGATAGGTGTCGCTCTGCGCATAATCGCGGTCCATCTGACGGCGGCGTTCCTCCTTCGCCTGCACCTGCCCGGCCAAATCCTCAATCGCGGTGTCCGCCGCGGTCAGCTCGGACAGGCAGTTTCGCTTTTCCTGCTCGCGGCTGTCGATCTGCGCCTGCATGTCCTCCTTCTGCGCCCACTGCACAAGGAAGGACTGCACGCGCCAGCGATCCACCGAGCGCGTCATTTCGCGGTACAGCGTGCTGATCTCCTGCAGCGCGGTCAGCTTTTCCTCCTGCTGCTGCGCCAGCTGCTCGTGCCGCTTGTAGTTGCGGATGTTCTGCTGCATGGCTTCGATGTCCGGCTTATCCGGAATATCGCAGATATTTTCGGTGATAAACTGCTGAATATCCACGATTGGGCGGAACGACACCGCCTTTTTCATCATGCGGAGCACCTGCTCGTTGTGCACGTTCCACCGCGAGAGCATATTGCGGCGGTACTCCCACTGGGTATCGTACACCTCGGCGCGGGAGAAATTCTGCTTGAGGAATTTGCGCAGATCGTGAATATCCATCGCCTCGCCGTCCTCGACAAAGCAGTTTTCCGGCATTTTTCCGACATAGATAAAGAAATGATCGTGCTTGCTGCCGTCACTGCGGCAATCGAACATCACGCCGCACACGAAACTATTGTGCTCCACATCGTCCTCAAATTCACAGACAATATAGGTCGAAAAGTCCTTGCCTCTGCGGGAATACGGGTTATTCTCGTCCATATCGGCACGCAGATAGCCGTCCAGCGTGCGCTGTGAGCGCTCATTGGCCGCCAGATTGAAGTTGCGCGCATTGGTCTCACCAAGCAGAACGATCTGCAGCGCATCAATTACCGTGGACTTGCCGGCGCCGTTTTTGCCGGTCAGGAAGTTCACGTCACCGACCTCGATGACCTCCTTGCTGAAATACAGCCAGTTAATCAGCAGAATCTTCTTCAGTTTCTTCATCGGCGGTCTCCTCCTTTCGCAGCACGGCTGCGACCTCATTCAATCGTTCGCTCGAAACGGCAGTCTGAATGGTCGGCAGGATGGCAAATCTGCAGTCAGCCTGATTAAATTTTCCCTCGATGCGCTGCAGAATCGAGTGGTTTTCAAACACGGTCAGCGCCCGCTTGACCTCCTCCATATTCGGCTTAGCCGGCAGGATGGCGTAGTCGGTCACGACCTTTTCGAGCACCTCGCGCACGCTGCAGAGCGCGTCCTGCTCGAGTCCCAGTCGCTCCTGGCTTTCGTCGTACAGCATGCGCAGGGCGAGCAGAATCGCGGTCTCGCGCTTGGACAGGATGCACCGGTTGGCTTCATCTGTGTTCAGCACATAAAAGTAGCCGTTTATGTCGTCGCGCCGCAAATCCCAGTCAAGCAGGCTGAGATACTCGCGCACGGACTCATAATGAATGGACAAAAAGGTGTAGTCCGGGTTGCTCACCCGTCCCCTGCCCGGGCGGTACAGCGTGCGCACCACATAGGTGCGGCTGAGCAGCTGATTGCACACCGCTTTGAACTGCTCCAGCTCCTTTGCGGTAGCGGTATTCAGAAATTCCAAATTCATTCGTTGTTCTCCTTCCGGCTGATCTGCAGCTCCGGAATAGCATAGCCGTTTTCCCGGCGTTCGCCGTCCAGCTCCTGCACCGTGAAATCCGCTGAGCGGTCGCCGCCGGTCAGCACCGCCAGCAGGCTCATCACATAGTCCTTATCATTCTTGAGCGGAATATCCTCCGAGCGGCACACATCGCTTTCACCGAGCCAGCCTTGCACATACGCCGCGATGGCGCCGCGGCCATACTCCGAGCGCAAAAGTGCAGCCGCCTTTGCGGCGGCTTCCGTATCCGCTTCGCCCTCCTGCACAAGCACAGGCGCGGCCTTTGTCCGCTTGCCTGGACGCTTGCGGTACCACAGGCTGCTCTCGGACAGGTAGGTCTGCTCATACAGCCGGAATACCGGCTGAATCGTGTCCACCAGATCGGCGGCACGCCGGTTGCGCGACAGCACGGTCAGCACCGTGTGCAGGTTGCCGCGGATATTCTGATCTCGGTTGGTCAGGTTTTCGATCTTCTGCGTAGCCGCACGCGTGTAGCGGCGCACCTGTGCATCGATCTCATCCAGATAATCGCGCTCGAGATTGTCGTAGCACTCCTGTATCCAGTAAATTTTGCGAAGAAGATCGGCGCGGCAGTCCTCCGGCGTGTCGCCTCGGCGGTCAGCCAAAGCGGCATTCGCCATGGCGATGAGCAGTTCATCGTTCTCCGCCCAGTCGTTTAATACATTCTGGATGGAAATACGGTATTTCGGCACGGAATCCTTGATCTTGAGCGGACGGATGTACGCCTCCATCACCTTCTGCCCGAAATCATCAAAGTGCGATGCGAGCACTTCCCCGACATTGTGCATGTCGATCTGCATCTGGAAATAATGCTTGACGTTATGATACACCATCTGCAGCAGGTTGATGAGAGCGCGCGTGTTGTCATATGCGCCGTAGACAGCAGCCATTTTGTCATACACGTTGTCCGACTCATGCGCGACCTTGAGCGTGGAATAGGTGCCGAACACATACGAATAGCCGCGTGCAGGCGTGTCCTCGCGCAGCGCGTGGAACAGCTCGAGCAGACGGCTGCTGCAGCCCGGAACCGTAATGTATTCCCGAAAATCTGTGCCGCGCTCCTTTTCAAACCAGCCCTTGCTGCCCAGCTTGCGGATGAGGAAACGGGCACGGCCGGAAATATCGCGCAGCTCATCCTCGTCGATGTCCTCGCCCTCGAAGGTAGCCTCGGCCAGCTGCTGCTCGAGACGGCTCCGCAGCATGGAATACAGCATGTCCTCGGGCAGCTTCAGCTTTTCGCGGTACGCCGTGTACAGCACATCGAGCGCATCCGCGTACAGCGCACGGTTCGGTGACGCCAGCGGCGAAAACAGCTCGTCCGGCACGGCTTCAAAAAATTTCATGTCCTCTATCCTCCTCTGCGGCGCAAAACGATAGATTCGGCACGCAAATTGCTTTTCTATACAAAAATATTATACAATTTCCGAGGAAAAATTACAATGATGAAATCCGTTTCCCGCGTATTGCGCCGCTGTCCGCCGCATGATAAGATAATGCTGTAACCCTCATGCAAGGAGAATCCTGTTTCATGGCACAAACAAAACACAAGGAAATGGACATGCTGCACGGCGGTCTGGCCGGAAAACTCATTCTTTTCGCGCTGCCGCTGGCGTTCAGCAGCATTCTGCAGCAGCTTTTCAACTCGGCAGATGTGGCCGTTGTCGGCCGGTTTGCGGGTGATACGGCGCTGGCGGCGGTCGGCAGCTGTGTGGCGCTCGTCGGTATTTTTGTCAACCTGATCGTCGGACTGTCGGTCGGGCCGAATGCCGTGCTCGCGCTGCTCATCGGGCAGAACAACCGCGAGGAGATCAACCGCACGCTGCACACTGTTATCACATTCGGCGCGGCGCTCGGCGTGGGACTGATGATTGTCGGCTGGCTGACGGCAAAGCCCATTCTCGTGTTGTCCGGCACGCCGGAAAGCGTGCTCGATCAGGCACTGCTGTACATATTCATCTACTTTTTGAGCATCCCGTTCATGCTGGTGTACAACTTCGGCTCGGCCGTTCTGCGCAGCTACGGTGACAGCCGCCGCCCCATGTACTACCTGCTTATCTCCGGCACGGTGAATGTCATCCTCAACCTGTTTCTCGTTATTGCGCTGCAGCTTGGTGTGGCCGGTGTGGCGATTGCGACCGTTATCTCCAATGTGCTGAGCGCAGGCATGGTGCTCACCCACCTTGCCCGCCGGAATGACGATTTCGCGTTCCGGTTCCGGCGTATGCGCATCGAGAAAGCGCCGCTCCTCCGCATTCTGCAGATCGGCATTCCCGCCGGTATTCAGGGTGCTATTTTCTCGGTATCCAACGTATTTATCCAGAGCGGCATCAACTCATTCGGTGAAAATGCCATCGCAGGTTCATCTCTCGCACTGAATTTCGAGTATTTCACCTACGATATTGCCAACGCCTTCGCGCAGGCGGCTGTCACCTTCACCAGCCAGAACTACGGCGCAGGTGACCTCAGACGCTGCAAAAAGATTTTCCGTTACTGCATGCTGTTCGGCGTGGTGTTTACCGAGATTCTCAGTGCGGTATTCATGATCTGGGACGACTTTTTTGTCAGCATTTACACCACGAGCAGCGCCGTCGCGGCGTTTGCCATCAGCCGCATGCGGCACGTCTGCTCGCTCGAGGGTCTCACCGCCACCTATGAGGTCGAAAGCGCGGCGCTCCGCGGCATGGGCAAGTCGCTCGAGCCTGCCATCTTCACCGTGCTCGGCACGGTCGTTTTCCGTCTCATCTGGATGGCAACAATTTTCCGTCTCGTGCCCACGTTCGAGATGCTGATGGACGTTTACGTTGCCTCGTGGGTGTTCACCGGCGGAGCGCTGCTGATCGTCTATCTGCGGCATATGCGAAAGGTTTCGCACGCATAACTTCAGAAAACACGAAAACCGAGGTACACGCCCCGGTTTTCATGCTTTTGCTTCGCAAATAATACTATTTCATGCGCGTTGCCGCGCGGCAGCGTCAGCATCGCGAAAACAGACTTTATTGACAGACTGACCGCAGGTGTCCCTTCCTTTTCGCCCCAGCTGCGGGTGCGGCAAACCCGCGATAGATTATCGCATAATAAGGTACACTGTATAGACAGCATACATTGCCACCATGGCGATACCCGGCACACGTCCGAGCTTGCCCTTGCGCGCCGGCAGATAAAATACCGCGCTGATGGCAATCAGGAACAGGCAGTCAACGATAGAGGTCGCCTGTACCGGAATCGGCGTGATAACCGACGAAACGCCGAGAATCAGGAAAATATTAAACAGGTTTGAGCCGATAACATTGCCCATTGCAATGTCGTTCTGTCCCTTGCGGGCAGCCACGATGGAAGTGACAAGCTCAGGCAGGCTGGTGCCCATGGCCACAATGGTCAGACCAATGAGCGTTTCACTCAGGCCGAACATACGCGCAATGCCGGTCGCGCCGTTTACGGCCAGCTGACCGCCGATCACGATGCACGCCAGACCGAGCAGGATATTCACCCAGATCATCGCAGCGGACATGGGTGCTTCCGCTTCCTCGGCCTCGGCTTCTGCAGCTGCGGCAGCAAGCTGCTCGCGGTTCTGCAGTGCGGTGCGAATCTGGTATGTCAGGATGAATGCGAATATAATCAGCAGTACAACGCCTTCCCAGCGGGCGATGGTCAGGTCGGGTGCGATGGCGCCCAGCAGCAGCACAGCCGCGAGAATGGACAGCGGCCAGTCACGGCGGAGCAGCGTTTTATCCATCACAAGCGGGCAGACAGCGGCGGACAGACCAGCCACCATCAGCAGATTAAAAATGTTCGAGCCGACAACATTGCCGACCGCAATCTCGTTTGCACCGCGCAGGGCCGCGGTGACACTGACCGCCAGCTCCGGCATGGACGTGCCGAACGCAACGATGGTCAGACCGATCAGCAGCGGTGATACGCCCAGCTTGCGCGCCAGTGCGGATGCACCCGCAACAAACTTATCCGCACCCCAGATCATAAGTGCAAAGCCGATCACCAGAAATACAAATGACAGCATACAGTTTCCTCCTTCGTTTCCGGAAAATCTCGGGCAGCACCGCACCTTCACGGCAATGCCCTTGTCCCCAACAGTGTACATGCTTACGAGGGAGTTTTCGCTCGATTTCCGGCTGCAGAGCACAAAAAAAGACTTTTACCGCATACTGCGGTAAAAGTCTTGCTGCTTACGGCTCGGTACGGATTGACTTTTCGTCAATCGGGCTTGTCGGCACCGACCACGCGCTCTCGCGTGAGCTACTCCCTTTTACAGTAACTATCATATGGGAAAAAAAGCGATTAGTCAAGCCGAACTTGTGGAAATGTACACAATCTTTACGGGACAACCCCTTATAGCAGTTCAGACAAATACTACAACAAGTGCGCGCATACAGCACGCAAATAGCATCGTCAATTTCATTCGCCATGCGCCTAGCATGGCTTCATAAAATTTCCTTGCTCTTTACGCGCTGTATACGTTACTTTTGCTGCATTATTTATCTAAACTGCTATAATTCACGAAAAAATCTTTACAAGTCCCTCGTGAACCTATATACTATAAGGTACTGAAATTTTGAACAATCTGAAAGTGAAGGAGCATTTTCATGCTGGAATTTGAGGAATACAAGGTCAAGCTGAACAACCTCAAGCCCGAGCTTGAGGAGCTGTACACCTCGCTCGGTCTGGAGCAGGCGAAGCGTGAGGTAGAGGAGCTGGAGATCAAGTCCTCTCAGCCGGGTTTCTGGGATAATCCGGAGGAGAGCCAGAAGATCGTCTCCCGCATGGGCTCGCTCAAGGGCAAGGTTGAAGCGTACAACAAGATGACCGAGCTGTGCGATGACCTGCTCACCATCTGCGAAATGGCGATCGAAGAAAACGACGAATCCATGCTTGAGGAGCTGGAAAGCGGCTACAAGGAGCTGGAAGACGGCATTGCCGAGCAGAAGCTGCGCACGCTGCTGACCGGCGAGTACGACAGTCACAACGCGCTCGTATCCTTCCACGCCGGTGCCGGCGGCACCGAGGCACAGGACTGGTGCGCGATGCTGTACCGCATGTACACCCGCTGGGCAGAGCGTCACGGCTTTACCTATAAGATCATGGACTACCAGGATGGCGATACCGCGGGTATCAAGTCCGCCGATATTCTCATTGAGGGCGAAAACGCCTACGGCTTCCTCAAGGGTGAAAACGGCGTACACCGTCTGGTCCGTATCTCTCCGTTTGATGCATCCGGCCGCCGTCAGACCTCGTTCTCGGCGGTAGAGGTCGTTCCGGATATTCCGGATACCTCCACGGACTTTGAGATCAAGCCGGATGATTACGAAATGCAGGTTTACCGTTCGTCCGGTGCAGGCGGTCAGCACATCAATAAGACCTCGTCTGCGGTTCGACTGATTCACAAGGCAACCGGCATTGTTGTAGCCTGCCAGACCGAGCGAAGCCAGCTGCAGAATAAGGAGAACTGTCTGCGCATGCTGCGCTCCAAGCTGGTTGAGATCAAGGAGCGCGAGCATCTTGAGAAAATCTCGGACATCAAGGGCGTTCAGCAGAAGATTGAATGGGGCAGCCAGATTCGCTCCTACGTTTTCATGCCGTATACGCTTGCCAAGGATACGCGTACCGGCTTTGAAAATGCCAATATCAACGCTGTAATGGATGGCGATATTGACGGTTTTATCAACGCATACCTGTCTGCACTCGCTACCGGCGTGTGGGAAGGCAGCAAGGGCGGCAGCATGTAATTTGCCGCACTTCGCGTTACCGCCGTACCCACGGCGATGGGCACAAGGACGGACCTACTTCGGGTCCGTCCTTTTCTTTTACCTATTCGCAGTT
>OLQV01001196.1_pt1 | contig 20299 bp, 15 predicted proteins | sample 1672371 | NCBI WGS metagenome assembly OLQV01 (sample SAMEA3136676, study PRJEB25190) | human gut metagenome
TTAATGCAATGGTATAAATAAGTCCATATTTGATACCATCCTGAATTCTCTTTTTGCTTCTCATTCCATAAGCAAATGCAATGATCGGAGTGATCGCATCTCGCAGACCGAAAGCAAGAAACAGTACAAACTGCTGAACTTTATAAAATAATCCATAAGCTGTCTGTGCTGACGGATTGAATTTCAGAATCAGATTCATTACATAAACCATAATGGACATCAGTGCCTGTGCAATGATTGCCGGAAGTCCGATTGTATAGATCTCCTTGATAATTCCGCCATCCGGCTTCATGTATTTCGCCCCATGCTCGAATTCCTTATTGAATTTGATATGAAAAATGAGCAGTAATACCGCGGATGCTACCTGGCCAATTACAGTTGCATAAGCCGCTCCTTTCACTCCCATTTCCGGGCAGGGTCCAATACCGTAGATCATGATCGGATCAAGAATGATATTTACAACTGCGCCAACCACCTGTCCAATCGTGGAATAAAGAGAACATCCTGTTGCCTGCAATAACTTTTCAAATAAAGAAAAGAAAATAATACCAAAAGAGATTACGCAGCATATCCTCAGATAGCTGACTCCCATCTCCAATACTTCTGCATCTACTGTCTGCGATGAAATATATGCTTTCACCCCAAAGATACCAAACAATAAGCAGACCACATAAATAATCACTCCCAGAAACAGACTGTTTCCTGCTACCTTTGCAGCTTTTTTACTATTTCCCTGTCCAAGTGTCCTTGCAAGAAGTGCATTGGTTCCTACTCCAGTTCCAATCCCCACTGCCACCATAAGCATCTGCACCGGAAATACCAGTGTCAAAGCATTTAGTGCTGCTTCACTGCCTACTCTCATATTTCCCACAAACGCACTGTCTACTATGTTATAGACTGCCTGCAATGCCATAGATAAGATCATCGGGATTCCCATCTGGACCATCAACTTATTCACCGGCATCTCCTTCATCTTGTTGCTTTCCGCCATTTCATTTTAACTCCTTTCTTTTTGTCACAAAAAAAGTGCGTACCTGTCATATAAGCTGGACTTACGCTGACACGCTACACACTTTTTCTTGGCGATATTTACTTTTTGCAAAATAAAAAACGAGTAGCCGGTAAACTGGATTTACGCTTACTTGCTACTCGTTTCTTGTAATTATATTACCTCTTTTTCAAAAAGTCAAACACCAGGGCAACCGGAACAATCTTTTTTCCGGTCTTTAATGCCAGATTCACCGGACCGTCATAGAGTGGTTTAATCAATCTGTTTAAATCATAATTGTGCGAACCCTCCGGGAATATCAGAATGCTTTGTGTCTGAGTTCTTATAATTGTTAAAACTCTTTCTTTTTCATAACTCTCATACTGTACTTATACGAAGCAAACCATACAATCAGACTTAATACAATCAGTGCAATCGCGATTCCAAAATCGCCTGTTTCTCCTATCATATACGAAATACTTTCTTTTAATCCCGAGTTGGCCCTCACAAAAAATCCAATTATATAACAACTTGCAAAAACAATCAAAACTGCAATTGGCAGTGCAAATCGTCCTTTCTCTCCTACAAACCTTAACCGAATTGCAATCACAATCCCCGCAATCGCCTGAAACACAAAAATTGTGATCAGCTCCATTGCCAACATTTCCAAATCAAAAACTTCTCCCGGCTTTATGAATACAGCAATTCCTGCACAGATTACTCCAATCCCCCATCCAAACACTGTCATAATAAAGGAAAACATGTATTTTTCTCTGACATATATTTTTTTGTTTACAGGTAAAGAAAATAAATACGTGTAGCCATGTTCATTTTCATCATAACTGATCGTATTCCCTGAATATACTGCCATAACGGATGGAATATACATTGCAATGAAGGTAGCTCCTGTTTTTCCCGTTAGTATAAAGAATAATGCCATAAACGCCAACATCAGAAAAAGATTGCTGCCTTGCCGGAAAAACAACCGAAAATCCTTTTCCAGCAGTCCTCTGATTCCTTTCATTATCTCTCGCCTCCTGTCAACATAAGAATCACCTGATCAAGTGAGCCGCTCTCCACTACGATCTCCGGATAATTTTCTATATAATACTGCTTCTCGTTCGTCAGGCAGGAAATTCCAAAATTCTCTTTTTTCTCTTTCAAAATGTAACTTTTATCCACTGCCTGATATTGCGCCTCACTGACTTTCAACACCGCATATTTTTCAAGAATCGTATCCATCTCTTCATGAAGTACAATCTTTCCTTTATGAATCACGTAGATGTCATCACACAGATGCTCCAGATCCGAAGAAATATGTGAACTGATCAGGATGCTTCTCTCCGGCTCTTCTTCCATATATTCTCTTAAAATGTCCAGCATCGCTTCCCTTGCTCCGACATCAAGTCCTGCTGTCGGCTCATCCATCATTAGAAATTCTGCCTGGTGTGTCAATGCAATGATCAGATTCAATTTTGCTTTCGTACCTGTTGAATACTCTTTTATAAATTTATTCAACGGAATCTGATATCTGTCACACATCAGATGGAATTTTTCTGCTTCAAATCTTGGATACAATCTTGCCAGAACTGCCTCAACATCTTTCCCTTTCAAATAACCGCTGAATCCGGCTTCTGCCAGAACAACTCCCAACTCTTCTTTCTCTTTTTCACCTAACTGTTCCGGTGTTTTTCCCATGATCTTTATCTCGCCGCCATCATAAGAAATAAGTCCGAGCATTGCTTTGAATAAGGTACTCTTACCGGCTCCGTTTCTCCCTAGATACATACTGAGTTTTCTCTACTACTATCCCCTCGCTCAATATCGGTACTATAACTATAACCTTATCTGGGAAGATCTGTACCTGCTCTAAGTGCTCTAAAAGGTATTCTACTTTTAATTTCTCATTACCATCTACATATCTGGATACCTCCTCATCTATGTTAGCCAGTACCTTATCTATCTCTGCAATATCTCCAGAGTTAGCCTTATTCTTTTCTGTTTCTGCTTTGAGCTGGATGATCCTATCATCTAACTCCTCTGCTTTTTTCTGGTATTCCTGTTTATTTAGGATCCCATCTAAGTAGGCATCCAGTAGCTTACTTTTTCTGGAGAGCTCACGCTGTAGATCTGCCTCTGTATGCCCTCCATTTGCCTCTAGGAGCTGTTTTCTGAGTTTAGTAAGCCAATTTATCATATCCTGCTTTATTGTGTCTGTATTAGCTTGTAATCGCTCTGATACTACCCCCATTATCTCCATGAGGGAGTTATAAGAGATATTTTCATTATCACAGCCTAAAGGATTTATCTCTCCAGCTTTCCCCATCGTGCTATCTCTTTTTCTGGTTCTCCTGCCTTTAGTCTGCTTTGTACTGCATACCCAGTACTCATCCTTAGATACTCTCTGTTTCCTCCAGTAAGGAGCCCCACAGATACCACATACCAGCTTACCACTAAAAGAGTATCCGCTGGTTTTCTTGCCTCTCCTGTCGGATCCTGTGGCTATTACTCTCTCCTCATGGATTTTACAGATTAGATCCCACTCCTCCTGTGTGACTATCGGAGGGAGAGCGTTTTCTACATATACCCACTCCTCCTTAGGGAGTTTTATAGTTTGCTTACTCTCAAAATCGTGTCTTTCTTTGTTTATAATCATGGTACCTACATTTTTACAATCATATACAAATTTAGGTATATCCATAGGTTTCCACGGTTTCCCTACCGTGTTACGGTATCCAGCATCATTAAGCTCCTTAGCTATGAGGGTAGAGCCTTTTCTTGCCATAATGCCCTCACACATGAGCCTCCTTACCTTAGCCTGTTCTGGATTGATATAATACTTGCCATCCTTTTTATCCCAGCCATACACATTACCGCTACCCTGTAAGGCTATCTCCTGCCCCTGTCTGGCTTTTTCTATTCTGTGATCGTGGTAGTTATGGAGTTTCTTACTAAGGTTTCTGCTAAACTCCTCCGCTATGATCGCTCTTACACCTGTGATAAGGGCATCATCTGGGGAGTAAAATTTTCCATCCATGTACATAAACAGGAGCTTTCCTGTCTGTACTACCCTGTTAATAAAGAGGTACCAATCCAGAGTATTTCTCTGGAGCCTCTCTTGATCCTTGATTACTACAATATCAAACAGATCCTCATACAGATCCTCATAGAGCCTCTGGTAATCATCTCTGCCCTTTACCATCGTACCGCTCTTACTGCGATCAATATACTCTCCTACCAGTTTCCAGCCATGATCCTTAATACATCCTCTATTCTCCTCAATCTGGAGTTCTATAGCGTTTAGTTGTTCCTCCTCCGCTGTAGATACTCTGGCATAAAATACCGCTCTCATACCAATAGTATCTCTTATATCCGTTATTTTCCTGTATGCCATCCTGTTTACCCTCCTGTAATAGTCCTGTGAGCTCCTGTGTGCCTCATACAGCCACTTTTATATATTAGGTGTAGGCTTCTTTACCCTCGATAAAATAGAGGGCTTTATGAGGCTGTTTTTCAGTTTCTATCTATTATACACCCCTTATATACTAGATACAACTAAAAAATGAGGGCTACCAGCATTTTACAGCCAGTAGCCCTCCATATGAAAAAATATTAAGGAGTGCCTAAAGGATTAAGGTAACTTGATTACCTGTCCGATGTTAATAAGGTTTTTATTTTTGATACCATTGAGCTTAACCAGAGTATCTACAGTAGTTCCATACTTTTTAGCGATCTTGCTAAGAGTATCTCCCTTAACTACTGTGTAGGTCTTAGCGGATCCTCCGCCTGTTTTACCAGAAATATCTCCAGCATTTACCCAGCCATATACAGTAGAGCCCTTACCAGAGATAGCCTGTAAGTGATACGGATGTACCGCACCCTCAGCCTTGTTAGTTACCTTAGCCTGTCCTGCCTTACAACCGTATGCAACGCCATTAGCTGTAGAGCTGGTATAGTGGAGGCATCCACTTCTCCGCTACTACTTTTCCATCTTTCTTAATCTTTTTCTTATACCCTCGTAACTGATTGATAATAGGCTGGATCCCTCTGTTAGGGATTGCACTATAGGTATCTTTTGTCATGGAATTAAGTAAGTAGGGCTCTATAACCTGTAAGATAGCCCATTGACATATACGGTCTGGATAGTACGGTAACTTATAAATCTCCCTCTCCTTACTTCCCTCTTTTCTTATAAAAGTTTCATAGTCGGAGGTATGATACCTGTGTTCTATTAGATTTTCCTGTAGTCTCCTTAGGTAATGATCCAGATCTTTCTCTATCTGCTAATACTTCCTGTGGCAACTCTCCAGCCTCTACCGCCTTAAGAGTTGCATCCTCATCTACAACCTCCTTAGTTGCGATACAGCTAGTAAGGTTTCTCTCATGGAGTTCTGCTAAGAGCTTTTCCTCATCCATGCTCTTACGCTCCTGCACAATTCGCTCAAAGCGGTATCCAGCCTCATCCGTGTAATCACTTTCTCCAGCCTCTAACATCGCATCCTTAAGGAGTGCCTTGTATTTCTCCTCCTCTTTCTTTGCACTGTCTAAGGCTAACTTTCTGGCTTTATAAGCCTCCTTTAACTCCGCTAAATTCATTAGCTTGTACCTCCTTTATCTCTGTTTTATTGTATATCATTCTCTGTTTAATAGAGATTGATAGCAAAAATATATGAGGGGAGTACCCCCTCTGTGTTCTCTCTGGTTCTCAGAGAACAATTATAATATAATCCTGTTTTACAGAGATGTCAATACCTAATTCTCTGTTTTACAGAGTTTTATCTCTGTTTTACTTTACTTTTTCTCTGTAATACTGTATAGTTAACTTATCCCTCAAAGGAGAGGAGGTGTAAAAACAATGAGTACATTTGCTAAAGCACTTACCTACTACCTAGCGGTAAAAGGTAAAACTCAGCAAGATCTAATCAACGATCTCCACTACAGCTCCTCTACAGTTTCTCAATGGTGTACTGGAAAGAACACTCCTAGAATGGATAGGATTGAGGCTGTAGCAACTTATCTAGGGATAGATGCTACGGATCTCCTAAGAGATCCAGAGATTTTCTCACAGGAAAAGTTTTCTACTGATCCTGCTTTAATCTCAAAGATCTTAGAGAGTAAGCCCTCTCTATACGATTTATTTAAGCTATCTATCTCACTATCAGATAAGGATCTGGAGCTACTTAAGGGATTAGCTCAACGCATCAATGAGCTACAAAATCTTAAAGAGGAGTAATCCTCTGGATGGAGCCAGCCTGCAAAAGCTGGCTCTTTTTCTTTATCAAAACTCAACCGTAATCTTCTTTACGCCAGCGTCTTTTACAGCCTTTATGGTATCTGCAATAAACTCATTCACACAAATTTCTGCAAGCCCCTCATCTGCATCCAGATCGCTCATAAGCTGATTATTTAACATTTTACACTCATTAAGCTCCGCCTCTAAATTTTCAATATACAGTACTGTATAAATTTACTAAGAGCCTCTTTCACAAACTTATTAACAGGATCCTCTAAGATAGTACTATAAGATCTCTTTTTAGGGGCTTTGCCCTCCATCTCTTTAGAGATGGATTTTTCTATATTATCTTTACTATCTTTATTGAGTAAAAAATTTTTACTCGTATCGGGTAAAGTTTTTTTACTCGTTGGATCTTCATCGGATAAAATTTTTTTACTCGGTCTTAAAGCTGTATAGCTGTTGTAAATGAGAGCCCCTTTAGTGGTACTACTCTTAGTGAGGAGCCCCTGCTTAACTAGGTTATCTAAAGTGTTAATTACTGTAGGTCTTGATACACTACCCAGCCACTCACAGAGGTAATCTACACTCCCTGTAAAAGCTGTGTTAGTAGTCTGAGAAAATCCGTAGATGATCGCATAGAGCATAAGTGCGTTACCCTTTAGTTTTAGCTCTGTTACCATCCAGCCCTGTACAGCAAAGTAATTATCCTCTCTTACTTTTATCTGTTTTGCCATAATTACCTCCAGTTAAGGAGAGAGGAGAGATACTCTCCCCCCCCCTGTAAGTATTACTCCATATCATATGCTTTCTTCACTGTAAGTGCACTGATCTTCAGTTCCTTTGCCATCGTTCTCACGGACGGCAATATATCATTTTCTTTTAATTCTCCGGAGATAATCTGTGCTTTGATCTGCTCCATAATTTGTTCATAGATTGGTACCATCGACGAATTATTGATTATAATCTTCATATGTTTCCTCCTGTTGCAAACAGTATATAACAGTGCAGTACTGTTGTCAACTGTTATATACTGTTTATCTTTTTTTCTGTTGCAAAATACGCGGGGGTTACATTTCCAGAATATGTACCGGCTAATTGGGAAAAGGTCATGCCTGTATAATATTTTATCCCCTTCCCAGATGCATGACACCTGAGAGGGGGATAAAATCTTTTGATATCTGTACCGATACGCCCTTTTGTTATTTATTTTTTCTTCTTATAACCGTCACACTGATCACAGCTGCTGCTGCAATTGCTGCCAGTGCATAAAGCATCGGTCTTGCTTCGTCTCCTGTGACTGCTGCTATCTGGTTTTTCAGCTTATTTAACGGTGTCTTTTTTTCTGATTCATGTCTCTTTCCAGTGCCCGGTGTTCCTTTATTCGGATCTTTATCCTTATCTGGATTTTTTCCCGGATCTTTATCCTTATCTGGGTCTTTGCTTTCGCCGCCGCTGGTATCTTCTGCTGTCTCAATGACCAGTGTCGTATCCTCGCAGACTTCTTCCAGTGTCAGATATCCGTCCTGGAACTGTTCCGTAACGTCTTCCCCGTTCAGAAGAATCCTTGAAACCTTCCATCCTTCTTCCGGTGTGATCCGTATCTTCGGCTCGGCAAAACGATCCACAACAAAGTTATCTATGTTGCCTTCTATCTGATCTTCTTCCCCTTCTATCACTACATCTGCGTGACTTTTTTCCACACGGATATTATGGGAGTCCGGCACGGTTGTACTGATGGTGCTCTGGGAATTCGATGAGTTTCCTGCATCTGCTGCCAGAACGGACATGGTCGTAAAAAACATTGCTGCGATTGCAGCCAGCATAGTCATCACTGTCACAAACACTGCCGTTGTAACGCGGACAGTCTTTTTATCCACAATGATATCCATATTTTCTGTCTTTTTCCTCATATGCACGCCCCCTTACTCACTTTTGTCCACGTATGATATAGTAAATGTCACCGTATCTGCGTACTCTCCGGCCGCCGCCTTCTTCCAGTCTTCTTTTTTAATCGCGATAGTAAGAGGGGTCTCTTCCCCGGCTTTTGTATACTGCGCTGATGTAAATGGCCGGCTTCCCGCCTCATCCTGCGCCAGAATCTGATAAGGAATCACTACCTTTGAATTGTTGGAATTCTTTAAGTTAAGATCAGATAGCAATGACACCTGGATACATTTTCCATCCTCAATCTGCGCCTGCTCTACTACAATGTTCCCGTAAGAGGTTTCTGTCTCATTGAACCGCATGCTTGTATCTACCGGAATCGTCACCTGGTAAGCCGGGTCCACATGATAACTGACTGTCGCGCTTCCCGCCGTCTGGGTGGTGGCTGCATAGATTGGATTTTCTGCACATATTAACAGCACCGGAGTCAATAGTGCGAAAAGAATTCCTGTTCTTATACTTCTCTTTTTCATCATTCTCCCCTCCTGTTACTGTGCAATTAATGTAGTCTCTACATTTGCCCCGTTCATGGCAGAGCCGTCAATGAGTGACGCGGTCGTAATCTTGATGGTCGCCGGATATTCTCCCGCTGCAAGCGTCTTCTCTAATGTCACCTCTGTAATCGCCTTCCCCGGCTCCACCATCTTCGATGTATAGATGGTCTCATCTGTGTCGTTAAGCACGATTTCAAATGTAAAGTAACATGGGTTTCCTTCCGGATTCATCAGGTTCATCTGCACGTCTTTTTTGTCTGCCTCGATCGTAATGGTCGGATAGCCAGGTATCCGGATTCCTGTCGGCTTTTCCCCGGTATCATCTGCCGTCTGGGTCTTCGCATTTGGATCCAGATCCGGCTTAAATGCCGAATCTGAACCTCCTTTTAATTTCATGAAATAAATCAGTCCCGCAATGATGACCGCACACAGACAGATGATAATGACAATAAATATTTTATTTTTTCCTGTATGTTCTTTCATCTGTTTCCTCCTACTCAAATGTAATATCTACATTCAGATTGCTGAGATCATATCGATCCGGTCCTACTCCATGTGCATCAAATTCCAGCGTCAGACTGTCCACATCAATCTTGCTTCCGGTCGTAAGTGTATATTCACAGGTAATCGTTTTACCGTTTTTCTTCTTCAGATCCTCCGTATTTTTCTTCCACTCTGTGTGATCCTTATTATCGGATTTCGTATGGTAGGAAATTCTCAGATCTGAATAACCATCTTTTACCATTTTAATCTTGTAACTAATCCTAATCCTCATCTTTGAATAATTCTGATGTACTGCATTATAGGAAATATTCTTCATATTCAAATGATATCTTGCCGGATCCAGTCCACTGTCTCCGGTTGTCTTTACAGAAGTCTGATTACCGTCTACATAATAAGTAAATCTGGTATACTCATGTTTATCTGTCACACGATATGTATTGCCGGAATTTGATGGTCTGTAAGAATATTTTTGGTTCGCTTTCCAGCTTGCGTATAAGGTAATATTTTTTGCGTCCTGAAGCTGCAGCTCTTTCGTACTCATGTCAAATGCTGTGTTGGCTCCTTCTTTTTTCCAGCCTTTGAACTCCCAGCCGTAACGAGTCGGATCTGACGGGAACTGGTACTTATCACCGTATTTGGTCTTTCTAACTGTCTTCGCTCTTCCGTCACCATAGTCAAATGTAACATTGTACACATTTGCCTCCCATTCCGGATAGAGTGTCACAACGCCTCCATTCACATCGGTCAGCTTCGACACCTTCTTCCGGTCAGAGTAATAAGTCTTCTTGCCCTTCTTATCCACGGTGTACCATCTCTTAAAGGAGTGGCCTTTGCATGTAAATCCGCATTTTGGAAGTGTTACATTTTCCGTGTAATTGACCGTCTTGGCTGCCATGGAACCTTTTGCCTCCGTACCGCTTAAGATAAATGTAATCTGATATGTATTCTCTCTCCAGTTCGCCTTATACTCCCGTTTTTCTATAGAGCCCTGTTTTACAGACACATTGTCACTTACTCCTGTAATTTCGGTTCCACTCCAGCCTGTAAATGTATATCCGGCGCGGACTGGATTTTTCAGTTTAAATACGGTGGTGTCCACGTTGTAAGTCGTCGGATTCTTCTCCCCGGACTTCATGCTTCCGCCATTTAAGTCATAAGTAATCTGGTATGTCTCCCGCTCCCATATTGCTGTGTAAATATGACTTTCTGCCGGCATAGTCGTCGGAAGGTTATCGACTTTCTTGCCATTCTTACTCCAGTTTTTGAAAATGTATCCTTTTCTTGTCGGATTTTCTGGTGTATTTATCTTGTCACCATAATTTCCTTTGATTGGCTCAATCGTTGTTCCTCCGCCTGTCTTGAACTGAAGTGTGTATTCCATCTTCAGCCACTGTGCCTTATAGGTAAGGTCTTTATCCGGTATCGTCATTTCAACGTCTTTGTCCCAGCCAAGGAACTGGTATCCGGTTCTTGCCGGCGCTTTCGGCACTGTGATATTCGCACCATAGCGTCCGGTCACGACAATCTTACTGTCGTCCCCGCCCTTTTCTGCAGCGAATGTTCCGGAATCTGCGTCAAATGTGACTGTATGTACCTTTCTCTTATAGTAGTACTTCACTGTCGTCTGTCCGTCTCCGGAAATGGTAACTTTCTCTGTCTTTGGTTCCTCGAAGCCTTTATATTTCATGACTTCTGGTGTCACTTCGCTATCCACAGCCGCCCGTGCATGACTACTTTCTTTCAGCGTATAACCATCACCTTGTACATTTTGCTGATAATGTTCTACTACATAGTTGACAATGTTTGCTTCCCATTTTGCATAGAGTGTCAGATCCTGATCCGGCATATTCGCTTTGTACTCTTTCGTACATTTTGCATCTGTATACCAGCCTGCAAATGCATAACCGGCTCTTGTCGGCTTCGGTATGGACATTTCATATCTTGCTTCTACCGTCTTATCTGTCTTACCATCGTAGTTCTTAAGCGTCAGCGTATGCACATTTCTTGTGTAACGGTAAATGACCGTTGTTCTTCCATCACCTTCGACTGTCACCTGCTGTTTCTTCGGTGCTGTAAATCCATCAAAGTTCTTTACTTCCGGTGTGACAACCGTATCCGTATCGGCATTGAAGTTCTCCTGTGCTCCCAACGAATATCCGTCATCATTGGCATTTTGCAGACAATGCTTGATTGTGTAGTTTACACTCTGCACATCCCATTTTGCATAAAGTGTGATGTCACGTGCCGGAACCACTCCGTCAAATGCTTTTTTAAACTCTGCGTCTGTATACCAGCCTGCAAATACATAACCGGCACGATATGGTTTTTCCTCCCATTTCTCACCATATGCAAGTTCTTTTGTCTCGCTGTCATTACCGTTATTGTAATGGATCGTTACCTGATGGCGGTCACGCGTATATTTGTAATCTACATACGTAACCTCTCCATCGTCTACCACATCATAGCTAACCGGCTTTGGTGCTGTAAATCCTTCATACGCTTTTACTGCCAGCGTCAGATGTTCTCCTGTTTTAGCTGTGACAGTTTCTGTCTCTGCCAGATCATACTGCTCTGAATTGTCAATAGACTGTTGATAATGTCTCACCTGATAAGTCTTCATTCCGGCTTCCCATTTTGCATAGAGTGTCAGGTCATGTGCCGGCATGGTCGTCTGTACGTACGGCTGTGTCAGTGCTTCATCCGTGTACCAGCCTGCAAATGCATAGCCTGTCCGCGACGGAGTATTTGTAATATCTGCCTCATAGCGGACTTTTGAAGTCTTGTTATCTTCTCCATTGTTCAGGACATAAGTCAGATTGTAGCTGTTCCGCTTATAGTGATACCAGATATCCGGTCCGCCCCAGCCATTTACCTGTCCTGTTTTGGCCTCTGGTGAAGTAAATCCTTCATATTGTTTTGGCTGCGGAGTCACTTCTGATTCTGTCAGGCCGCTTAATACTTCTTCGTCCGTTAGTCCAAAGTAAGAACCATCTACAGATTCTTTATAATGATAGACAGTATAGCTGCTCATCACCGGTGTCTGTTTTGCATAGAGCGTCAGATCTTTGTCCGGCATGGTTCCATCGAATCGATTCTTGAAATCCTTATCTGTATACCAGCCTTCAAAGAGATATCCTTCCCGGATCGCTACTTCTGTAATTGCCGCACCAAATGGCATTCCAAATCCTTCCATATTATTTTCATCGACCCCGCGGTCTACCAGCTTCAGCTTATGGATATTTCTCGCATACTTGTATTCAATAACTGTGTTGCCGTTTCCGTCCACTGCCACGGTCTGTGTTTCCGGTGAAGTAAAGCCTTCGTAACGCTTCACGTCCGGCGTCACTTTATCTTCCGGATATGCCGCAAAGACTTCCTCCTCATATAAGATATATGAATTTTCTTCCTCAACCGGTTTATCTAAGTCCGGATACTCTTCTTTATCTCCACCCGGATTTTCTTTTTCTGCATCTGGTAATTTTTCCAGCAGATGCCGGACTGTATAGTTGACTTTCTGCTTCTCCCATTTTGCATAGACCATCATATCTTTTGCCGGCATCGTCTGACCAAATGCGTTCTCACATGCCTCGTCTGTATACCATCCTTCAAATACATAGCCTTTTCTTGTCGGCATCGGTGATGCAATCTTGTCACCATATCTTGCCGTCACTTCTGTCTGGTCTGATTCTCCGCCTTTTGCATCGAAGGTCAGTTTGTACTCATTCAGATCATAGTACACTTTCAGTACAAGACTGCCATCTGCCTTGATCGTTCCCTTCGGCAGTTCACCTTTTAAGTGATAGACTTTCTCGTCAAAATCTGCTGCTTTTGCTGTGACTTCCTCTCCCATCTGTCCGGTCAGAGCCGCAGTCTCACTTAAGCTGTATCCGCTGTTATCCGTATTCTGCACGTAGTATTTCACGGTATAAGTAATGCCTTCCAGTGCTTTCCATTTTGCAATGTAGGTCTTATTCTCAGATGGAACTTTCTTTGGAACCCCAGCGCCTTCTTCGTCCTCCCAGCCAAGGAATTCATATCCCGGTCTGTAGACTGCCGGTGTCGGCATCATGGTTCCATACCGGTAATTTCCGTCTGCGATCACTTCTGTCTCCGTTCCATTCTCCGTCTCTTTTTCGGACTTGAATGTCTGTGTATATTTATTTCTTGCATAATAGTAATTGATGACCAGGCTGCCGTCTGCTTTTACAGTCTCCGTAAGCTGCGGCGGTGTTACAAATCCCGTACGCTCTTTTGGAACCGGGCTTACTTCCTCTTCCGTCCTGCCACTCATTTTGACCGGAGTCTGTGCTTCATAGGTTCCATTCGTTCCTTCTATATAATCTACGACTGTATAACCCACATCGGCTGCTTCCCATTTTGCATAGACAAGTCTGTCTTCTTCCGGCATGGTTTCCGGAATTGTGTATGGAATGGTAAGATCCATGTCCTCATACCAGCCGGCAAATGTGTATCCGAGTCTTACCGGATCTTCCGGCTTCTTGATCTCTGCGTTATATTTTCCGGTAATTGCATCGACGAAAGATCCGCCATTACTCTGGAATGCAATATAGTAACCATCTCGCAGGCGGTCCCAGTGAAGCTTGATCTTTCTTGCACATGGCTTCGTATTAAAGGTACCTTCCTGGTTTTTCCATGTAATGATCATCTCACCGTCCTGCTCCGGCTCATCACCTGGATTTACACGGATAATATTGGTCGCCGGATCATACGTAAACGCACTGTTCGTCATGGAAATGTTGAAATACTTTGTATCATCTTCGTAAATCTTCTCGTAATATTTTCCGTCGTCCAGTCCGGTCTTCATATCCATGTACTGCATCTTGAAATATTCATCCGGGATCTGAACCGACTGAATCTCTCGCTTCATATTAATCTCGGCAACCTTATCCTGGGTATAAGCAAAATCCAGTACATTTTCCAGAACACCTACCTTATAAAGCGGCCACTCATTTTCGTAAAGTGTCGGATTATAGGTAAATGCATTGGACAGTGCCTGTGCCTCGAACTTCACTTCCAGATAAATACCGATTTCCAGATACATAGCTCCCATAGCACGGCTGCTTCGTCCTGCCGATGCCGTATACTTCAATTCGTAGTAGAGGTAACCCCAGACCTGTGCATAACCGCCCACATCCGCCGAGATACCGACACTGGCGATGGACGTTGATAATAATCCCACACGCACCGTCAGTCTCACACCGGCTTTGATGCCAAGAGTTCCCATAGCATATGCCGTAAATTCATACTGCTCCTCTACCAGATCTATCGTATCATTGGTCGCCGTCCGCTCTTTGACCCGTACACAGAAGACATACTCTTTCGCATTCTTATACCAGTACGTCATTCCGATGGAAATGTTCACATTTGCGGAAACAACGAATTCCAGCTTCACCTGAATATCAATGATCAGAAGCACACGGAAATGCTGGTCTACCAGCGGACGCTTGTAGATTTCCACCCAGTCTGCCTCGTCTGCCAGAAGTTCCGAGTACCTCTCTGCCAGAGACTTGGATACGGATATTTCATCTCCGCCACTGACGAGACCTGATGCAGAATTTAGATAATCTTCGCCATTCTCCATCATATTCTTCAGTTCTTCGGTAATCTTGTTGACACCTTTTCGTAATTTCGAACTGGAATCAGATACTGGGTTTCCGGTTTCTGCAGTCTTGAAGTTGACATTCAGTCCGATTCCTGTGTATTCATATAATTCCAAAGATGCCGTTACGCGGTAATCTGCAATGTACGGAATAAATCCCCATGTTTTCCACACGGCTGAACCGTCCACATCGATGGATACTCGCACTTCCTGTTCAAATGTCGCCGTGATCATGATCTCGATGTCTGCGCCCCGGTTCACATGAACTGTAATCGGCACGCCGATCTCCAGTGCAAGCCTTAGTCCACTCACATCTCCGTCAAAATGTTTTAGTGTCGTGCCGAGATTTGCTTTTACCGTCGGTACTCCTAATTCCACACGGGAACCACCTGCCCCGCCTGCGGCTCTTGCCTTTCTCAACTGGCCATAGCCCTGGCTCTGAACCATGATGTCTGCATTCATATCTTCCTTGAGAGATTCCTGAAGCTCCTCAAAAGATTCTGTCTCCATTGCCGCATCGGCAACTCTTTCTGCCACTTCGGATGCAAATCCGCTGTCTACTGCCTGTGTCTCAATATCCTCTTCCAGCGCCTGCACATCGGTATCTTCCAGAAGGTCCTCCCCTTCTACATTTTCCTTCTGGTACACGTCCATAGTCTGGCGCATATCTTCTTCGCTCACAGGTATATAGCTTACTATATATTTTTCTCCTGATAACAGAACACTCGTAATCTCTCCATAGAGAGACACGGTTCCGCTTCCATTTTCTCCCATTGTACCTGTGTAAAGTGCCAGATAATCGCCCTCATCTACGGTTGTCTCACTGTCCAGATCCATAGCCCGGCTCATAGCATCATCACCAAAGGTCAGGTCGCTGACATTAATCGTTACACTGTTATTATCCGAGTCACCGTCCTGATCTTTGTCCATAGAAAGCGGCAGCACATCCGGCATAAAAAGCACGTCTTCCGGTCTGGAGCCACGATATGTATACTTGTCCCCATCCGCTCCTGTAATCTCGATAAATGACACATCACTGTTGTCACCAGAGGACATATCCATGGTCGGTATCACATCACCGGAATAAATTGCGACCTGGTCGCCGACTTCTAACTGCTTCTTATAAGTAAATGTTCCGGTCGTATCACTGCCTTCTTCGGTCAGGGAACCGTCTGTTCCAATCGTCATTGCCGCGATTGAAACTTCCTCTACTTTCTTTCCATTTACAGTCAGATTGGAAAGCTCTTTCTTATGAATATACTTGATCTCTTTATTTAACTCTACATTTTTGACTTCTTCGCGGTAGACCGTAAAATCATAGACACGGATCGTCGGGTCAAATCCTGTAAAATATAACGCCTTTTCCTGAAGCTCCAGCTTATAGGCTGCCCCCGGTGTCCATCCGTTCGGATTGCTGATCGTAAATGTATGGTCTGCTCCTTCGGTCACATCTACCGTAACCGTTTCGGAAGAATCTGTCACGTTTTTTATCGTGAAATTTTTCCGCACCTGGTCAGGCGTCATAGCAACACTTGTATCCGTCACCGGAATCGTAAAATCTGCTGCCACATCATTTGCTCTGGCATAAGTCGCCATGGACACTTCTTCCATCGGCTGGTTGTCTGCATAAGAGGCATACAATGTCACATCACTCAGAAGACGGTCCTTACTGTCCACATATCTGGTGCATGCTTCATCGTAACACCAGCCAAGAAATGTACTGGACTTTTTCACCGGTGCCGGCAGATCTTTCAGAATAGTTCCTGCCTGGTACTGCTCCTGTGTTACTGTGATCATCTGATCTGCCTTCTGCGGATTCTTCTTCGTGATAGTTCCGCCATTTGTCTCATATGTAATGTTGTACGCTGTATCCTGAAATGCAATGTCAAAAGTCAGGTGATCTGTATAATCACCTGTATAGTTCGGTTTGTCCAGAATGTTGCAGTTATATTCCTGCTGCTTATGGCTCTCATCTTTCGTAAGACTTGCAACAACCGAACCATTTTCCAGTGCCGAACCACTCTGCGGATTTCTCAGTTCATATGCAAGACTATGTAATCCACTCTTTAATTTCCAGTCATTTTCAGACTGGACTGTCACGCTCACATGATCCTTGTCATATAATCCACCTGCATCCGCTTTTATCGTAAGCTTATCCCCATCCGCATTGACCGTCTGTGGAATATCCACATAGTAGTAGCGTTCCGTCCACTTTGCATAGAGGACAACACTGCCGGAATGATCCGCAGTGCTAAGCGAAGTAACCGGCTCTCCGTTAAACTTCTCATTATCATACCAGCCGGCAAATTCATATCCCGCTTTTGTGATCTGCTCCGCTCCCGGAAGCTCTGTCACCGGCTCATCGTAATTAGACGGAGCCGTGTAACCTTCTGCAAACGTTCCTCCATTTTTCTTATAGTCAATGCCAGATTCCTTCCGCGCATTCGACCCCTGAGACGTTCCTTCCTCCGAATGCATAACCGGATTCTGCGTATTCGCATCTTCAGCAAATGCTGCGACCGGCACTGATGTTGCAAACAGCACCGCGCTCAAAATCATACTGACCAGACGTTTCTTCATATGTATTATCCCTCCTCATTTTTTTCTCAAAAATAAGTCTCTATACATATTGTATCAAAAAAAATACATTCCTCACATGCCCGTTGAAAGCCCAAAAAGTGCCTGTTTTACAATTCCTTTTGTAAAACAGACACTTTTTCGTATCCTGTTATTCTATTGATTTACGAATTCTTTAATCTTATCGCGTTTATCAATCTGTAGTTTTTCCAGAATTCCGGAGACATAATGCTTCACCGTATTCACAGACAGTCCCAAATGTTCTGCAATCTCCTGGTTCGTCCAATCACGGCACGCCAGCATGGCTATGGAAAATTCCAGCGGGCTCAGAAGATCCGTCACTGCCTTTTGCATCTTGGGATTATGAATCTTCATCCAGCCACGGCTGAATGCAAGTACACCATCTACAAGCTTCTTGTACATTTCCGGCTCTTTTTTCCGGATACAGACTTCCAAAACTCCCTGCAGCAGACCATGATACTCGATAAATGGTTCCATGAATTTGTCAAATCTTGCCCACTCCCATGCCTGGCTCACCGTCTGAATCGCCTCTTCTTGTTCTTTCAGATTGATCTGACACATTGCCTGCACACAGCCCAGATAAATCATGGAGATCGGGTATACTCCGTCTGCCATCAGAAATGCACCCTGCACAACACCTTTTGCCTTAGCATAATCCTGTCTCAGATAAATCTCATGCGCCAGAAGGCTCACCGCAAATAACCGCTGTCCGATTGGCAGATACGGAATGTACTGCTGAAGCGGCGGTGTTCCTTCCTCCGGCGGTATATGAAGAAATATGCTGATTACATAAAATGCGAACAGGCAGGCCGCTTTTACATTCACAGGTGCATCCTCCTGCATTGCCTGGGTCAAACACTGATGTACATCTTCCCTTGTACGCTGTGCTGCCTGAGGATCTCCAAGTGTAAGATTCGCAAATGTGTAAAGCATATCCGCCGATAGCCGGAGCATCACATCATCGTGATCCAGATAATCTTTTACCGTCTCCACACATTTTTCCGCCTGCGCCGAGAAGAAATAATATTCTCCCTGTGCAATCTGCGCCAGTTCCTTATCTTCTATTTTCTCAATTGCTTCTGCTGCCTTTCCCGGTTGAAATGCACTTCCAACCAAAGGAAGGATGACTCTGTCAGATATTTCCATTTCTTTCACCACTTCTTATAAAATTATATTTTCCGTCAATATAGTCTTTAATGTCGACAGCAGCTTATCAACCTGGATCGGCTTTGCTATATGATCATTCATTCCGGCCACAAGCTTTGCGACAGCTTCTGCTTTTCTTGCCTTTTGTAAAAGTACAAGGATAATGCTAATTATGCTAAGTACAAATAATCCTACAGCGACAAAAAAAGCAAGCATATTGTCTTTTACAAAATCAGAAAATGTTACTCTATCTGCAGTACTGTCATAGATGGCAAGTGCACTCGTAAGCATATAAATCAGAGAGACTACAGCCACACAGATTCCAATCAGACCACCGAGCAGCCGGATTCGTTTTTCTTTTTTCTTTCTCTTAATATCCAAGATCATCCACCTCCAAATACTTCTGGGGATCATCCAGATATTTTTCAATGATTTTCAGAGATGTGCCATCCTGACGCATCTCTTCCAACGTATAGATCAGTTCCCTGTGTCCGAGACTGATCAGATTTTCCAGTTTGGGGATTCTCTCATCCATCCGGTTCAGGAAGATTCCCTCCGGTTTGGTTGTAGACTGGACGGCCAGGTTCTTTCCCTCCAGGTCACTCAGTTTATAGATATCGCTGTTCTCATTTACAGCAACCACCTGGCGGCTTGCGATGTACGGTCCCGCCCAACGGTAATCGTCAAGGCGTCCTTCCATGGAAAAACATCCCATAATACAGTCAATCTCTCCACTCTCCACCAGTTCTTTTTTCTTCTCCCAGTTAATCTGTACAACATCCACCTGATATCCCATTCTTTTGAATGCTTCTGTAGCCAGTTCTACATCTATACCAGTTGGTACACCATCCTCATTCAGATAATTGTATGGAGGATAGTTGTCGCTGCCGAGCGTAATGACCGGCTTTTCTGTCTCTTTTTTACTGCTGTCTGTATGTTTACACCCTGTCAGGGTGACCGCTATAATTCCCACAAGCAGAATGCCTGCGATCACTCTTTTTCCTTTCTTTTTCCTTTTATTTTCTTTTCACTCCTGCTATAAAAAAACAGCACTGCTAAACAAGCAGTGCCTACTATTATCTGCAACTGGCTACCATTTTACAGGCTCTGTAGCTTTGCGTCGCAGACTTTCGTCTGTTTTGCCACAAATGTTTCCTTTATTCTACCATGTCATGTTTTTTCTTGTCTATTCTTTTCTGCTTTATAGCAAAATTTATAGCAAAATTTCTTTACACACATCAATCCATCCACATGCCCCGGCGACATCTTCCAGTTCCGCAATTGTAAGCCTGACCGCACTGTGATCATTGCCGGCTGCCGGATAGACTGTTTCAAAACGTTTTAATGACTCATCCAGGTAGACTGTGATTCCCTCTTTAATCCCAAATGGACACACTCCGCCCGGAGCATGTCCAATATATTCTTCTACTTCACCAAACGGAATCATCTTCGCCTTTACATGAAACAGATCCTTATACTTACGGTTATCAACCTTCGCCGTTCCTTCTGTCAGGATCAGTATCGGTTCTCCATCAACCAGAAATGACATCGTCTTTGCGATCATTCCCGGTTCTACACCAAGTGCCTCTGCTGCAAGCTGCACCGTTGCGCTTGATTCTTCCAGTTCAATGATGTGATCTGCATAACCTTTTTCTTCCAGATACTTCTTTGCTTTTTCTAATGACATAATTCATGCTTCCTTTCCTGCATACCCTAAAAAAGGGTAGCAAAAAAGCGGGTGATGGGAATCGAACCCACGTATCCAGCTT
>OLQV01001199.1_pt1 | contig 20261 bp, 16 predicted proteins | sample 1672371 | NCBI WGS metagenome assembly OLQV01 (sample SAMEA3136676, study PRJEB25190) | human gut metagenome
CCGAAAGAGAAAAGGGCTTGGTAATGTAATCATCAGCGCCCCTCTCCAGTCCGTCTACGATGTCCAGATCGGTGTCATTGGCAGTCAGCAGAATAACAGGAACTCCGGGCATGTTTTCCTTGACCTCCCGGAGCAGCTCAAGCCCACTGCCATCCGGCAGATTGATATCCAGCAGGATCAGGGATACACTGCCGCAAAGCAATTGTTCTCTTGCCGCTTTTAGATCATGGCAGGATATAATCTGACGGTCATCTGCTTTCAGCGCTTTGCATAAGCCTTGATTCAAACCGATATCATCTTCAACAATCAGTAATTGCTCCATATATCTCACTCCCTCGTTATTCAAATGCCACCATCGTTTCCTTTGGGTGGTTTCTCATCTTTACAGCTCAAAAGATAATATCAGCAGCATAATACGATTTAAGAGTACAGATTGTTGGATGGAAAGTCAAGATTTGCATCGCAAATCAAGCACAAGCTGTTGTCAGTATGATCCAGAGCGGTCTGCGAAGTGCTCCACTGTCCGTAAGGGGACTACGCAGTGCTTCGGCACTGCGGCACAGGAGGGAACTGCATCCGCATTTGCGGACGCAGCTCCCTCCTGTTTTTTCGCTCACAGCTTATTCAGTTTTTGCGTGACTTCATCCACAATGCGCTGACGTTCCTCTTCGCTCTTCGCTCTGTCATATTCCATCAGCGCATCGTCCCGCAGCGTCTCCATTTTCCGGGACCACACTTCAAACACGCCCTTGCTCATCGTCCCCTTTCGGGTACGGGCAAAATATTTTTTGTAGGCCCGCTGATGAGCCTTCCAAACATCGTTGTTCTGCACCTTGCTGCGGAAGCTGCTGGTGGCTCCGATCTCCCGGCAGGTCTTGCCGTCCTGCCCCGGCGCCGGTTCGCCGCAATAGGCGTAGGTCATACCCGGCATCTGCAAGAACCAGCGTCCGCAGTTGGCACAGCGTTTCGGTACAAACCCCTTCTGCAGTCCCTTCATAAGCTCCACATAGACAAAATCCAGCAGCCGGTCAAAATACATCTTCTCAACTACCTCGGCGTTTTCTCTTTCGCCCCGGATGCGGTACTGCGCTCTTACCAGCGGCGCGTCTACCTCCGGGTCCTTCCCCAAACTGACACCGCTGACAAAAGCCTCATAACCGCTGGAATAGATCAACTGCGCCAGAGATTCTTTTCTCTGGCCTTTTTTCTTTTCAAACACAGCGTTTGCAAAAACCCGGTCCAGAAACCACGCGTACCGCTCCTGAATGAGCTGAATGTCCTTGATCTGCTGCTGCATGAAGGATGGTATTTCGCACTCCTCATTGATCACATATTTCGCAAATGCCTCCCGCACTTCCTCACCCACAAATTTCTCGATCTTCATATCTCCGAAATAACGGAAGTCCATCAGATACAATCGGTAGAGCGGCAGAGATCCAAAACCCTTCTGCATGTCCATATAGGCACGCGGAGCGTCATCATAATTCTTTTCGTGGACAGCGGTGTTCAACCTGTCCAACAGCTTCTGAAAAGGTGTGACATCCAGATTTAGGATCTCCGTCAGCACAGTTCCGTAGGGCTGCATCTCCGGGACCATCTCCACCCAGTAGCCGGATGCGCCAAATTCCACTTTTGTGTTCGTATGCGAACGCTGAAAATCAAACAGGTCTTTTCCTAAAACAGACATAAGCCCTCTCCCAGTAGATAATGTATTCGCCTCAATATAGTGTATGTAGTAAAATGATACATTACCTATTTTCAAAAGTCAATCCCCATGTTACGATACAAGCACAGGCCTGAAAGAAATAAACACTCCAACTCAGAAAGGAGAAATTTTTATGAACCGACTGCAAACCATTGACGCGGACACGCTGCAAAGCACCGCTTACGAACCGGTCTCCTTCGTGGTCGACGATCTGCTCCCGCAAGGGCTGCACCTGCTGGCAGGCGCGCCGAAGATCGGCAAATCGTGGCTGGCGCTGTGGCTGTGTCTCTGCGCCGCGCAAGGCAAACCGCTCTGGACGTTCGCCACGCACCCATGCGAGGTGCTGTACCTCTGTCTGGAGGACAGCTTTCAGCGTATCCAAAGCCGGCTCTTTGATCTCACGGAGGACGCGCCGCCCACGCTGCACTTCGCCGTCATGTCCCAGCAGCTCCACAACGGGCTGGTGGAACAGATCGAGCAATTCTTGAAGGAGCATCCGCAGACCAAACTCATCGTCATCGACACGCTCCAGCGCATCCGCACCGCAGGCAATGACGCGAATCCATACGCCAGCGACTACCGGGACATCGGCGTTCTGAAAGCGCTGGCGGACAAGCACCACATCGCCATTCTGCTGATCCACCATCTGCGGAAGATGAATGACGATGATCCCATGAACATGATCTCCGGCACCACCGGACTCAGCGGTGCCACCGACAGCAACTTCGTCCTCCGCAAGAGCAAGCGCAGAGAGAACACAGCCACGCTCTACTGCACCGGACGGGACATCCCCTATCGGGAGCTGGCGTTGGAGTTCGACGGTGAGGATCATGTCTGGAAACTGCTGTCAGATGACTGCGAGCAGAACGATCAGCCCAACGAGAGAATTCTTTTTCTTCTCTCTGAACTGCTGCGCCGGCAGCCGGAGATCAGTGCCCCTGCCAAGGTGCTGTTGGAAAAGATCGACCCTGCCGGTGCGGAGGGACTGACCCCCAACAGCTTCTCCCACCGAATCCGCAAAAGCGTTGACGCTCTAAGGAGAAACGGCATTACGGTGTCCTTCCGCAAGAGCAACGGCGACCGTCTGATCTGCCTGAAAAGGGTCGATGGTGTCGATGATCCCGCTGCCGGAAACATCGTCACCATCGACCCTGAGAACCCGCCGTGTTTCGGCGTGTGAGCCGCTGTGTGCGCGTTTGGGGGATGGGGTGGCGTGTGTGCCCGACGAGGGGATATTCAGCCCGCACAGGGCAAATTCCAGGACGGCATAAAAACGGCGAATACGCCGCCGTGACCCACGGGCGTCCAGCGTTTCAACGGCATGAAGCGCACGCCGAGGGTAGTGATACCACCCCCCACACAGAAGTGCCGAAAAAGCACTGTGTGCAGGAGGGAACAGCGCGTCCGTCGGTGCAGAGCACCCACTCTGAGAAAGCCGTTTTTCTGCCAAAATAAACCCCGCGCGGGGTTGTTCCGACACAGCCACAGCAGCCGGAGGGTAGTGATACCACCCCCCACACAGGAATGTCGGAATAGCGCTGTGTGAAGGGAGAAAAAATCCCTTGAAAGCCAGCAGAAGAAACATCTTGTTTCTCTGCTGTAGATGGCAAATCTCTCCACGAATCCTGCTGTTCCCAATAGGCGCAGAGATTTCCTTTTACGGGAGCTTTTATCACCGCCCCCAACAGGGTTCCCGCCGAAACCCAGCGAAGCGGTTTCGGTGGGAAGAGGACGAGCGACAGAGAGAGCGAGTCCTGCCGCTTGCGGCGGGACGAGGGATTCGTCGTCCGCTCGGACGACGGCCAGCATCGCATTTGTCTGGTCTGCGGCGAAGCCGCTGCCCTGCCAAACGCTCTGGGCGGGGCATGGCCCCACACCCCCAAGCTGCGGGCAGAAGCCCGGACCCACTTAAAGCTGCGAGCGTTTCTGCGGAAACGCTTTTACCCGCCTCCGGCGGCGCAGCTTCAAAGGGGGACCAGTCCCCCTTTGAGGAACCCCCAGCTCTCCGAGGGGACGAGAGAAATCATTTCAGAAAGGTCATTGATTATGAAAAAAGATATCAAATTCAGCACGCGCATGGCGTCCGCCGACCGCGAGAAGATCAGGGCACTGGCGGCGAAGGCCCACATGTCCATGAGCGACTACGTCACCGCCTGCTGTCTCGGCAAGCGGATCGTGGTCATCGACGAACAGAAGGAGCTGCTCCGCCAGTTCAAAGGCATCGGCAGCAACATCAACCGCCTCACCGTCCTCGCCAACATGGACAAGGTGCAGGTCATCGGTCTCGACAAAGTCGCGCGGGAACTGTCCGAGGTCAGCGCCGCTCTGCGGTCAGTCATGGAAGGTCGGTGAGCCGTATGGCCATCGTACATTTTGTGAACTACAAACGGGGCACACAGTCCCGCACCGCCATGCGCGGCGTGATGCTCTACGTCATGCAGGAAAAGAAAACCGCATGGGAGGAAGGGCCGCTCGTCAGCGGCATCAACTGTCAGCCGCAGAGCGTCTACGATGATTTCATCAATACAAAGCTGCTCTATCACAAGGATGGCGGTGTGATGTTCTACCACATGGTACAGAGCTTTCCGAAGGGCGCGGCGGTCGATCCCCGGCAGGCTCACGAAGCCGCACGGCGGCTGGTGGAATACTTCGACGGCTGCGAGGTGCTGGTCTGCACCCATATAGACCGAGAGCACATCCACTCCCACTGCGTCATCAACTCCGTCAACTTTGAGACCGGCAAAAAGCTGCACATGGCGAAGGAACAACTGCAAGAGCTGATGCGGCGCAACGACGCGATCTGTCAGGAGATGGGCCTGCCGGTCTTTGAGCCGACCGCGCAGCAGGCCCGCGGCATGAGCGGTGCGGAATACCACACGGCTCTGAAGGGTCAAAGCTGGAAGCTGCGGCTCATGAACACCATTGATGCGTGCATGAAATACGCCGCCGACAAGGACGCCTTCGTTTCCCTGATGGCATCCGAGGGCTATGCGGTGCGCTGGGAGAGTGGCCGCAAGTACATCACCTACACCACGCCGGACGGACTAAAATGCCGCGACAACAAATTACACGAGGAAAAGTATTGCAAGGAGGCCATGGAGCATGAATTCAGAATACGGGCAGAGCTCGTCAAGAGAAAACTCCGTCGAGCAGAGGAAACCGATGGAGGAATTGAAGCGGATGAATCAGCCGAGCAGCGCGCCGCAGCAAACAGCGCAGCCGATCCAGCCCATTGTGATCCAGTGCGACCTGCCGCAGGCGATGAACAAGCTGACGGAGCAGGCAGACGGAATAGACTGGGAGCTGGAGGAAATTCGGAAAGCACTGCCAGAACTGAAGCCGTACATCGACCTGACGCCGGTGCAGAAGCCGCTCACGGAGATGCAGAGATCGCTGACCGAGATGAACAAACTGCTGGAACGGGTTGGGAATCTGAGCGAGAAGTATTCCTCCAAGTGGATCGACTGGCTCCCGGACTTCAGCCTGCTGGTTGCCCTCAAGTGAATCATGCTGGTGCTGATCCTTGGCACAGCGGCACTGGCGGGTTGGTATGGCGTGGCGGCGATCCGCGGCCTGTTCCTCTGATGCCTGCCGTGGCCGGACTGGCTGTCGTGGGGACATTGATGGACGAGGATGAGGATGCCGAGGAAAAGCGGCGGCGCATAGAGGCGAAAATCGCCGCTGAAAACTCCGGCGCTGTGATCGGCTTCGCCGCGGGCGCAGCTCTGGCTGTGAAAGAAAAATTGGACGAACACGCCGCGCGAGAAGAACAGAAAAAGCAACAGCAAGAGCAAACGATGGGAGGATTGTAATGAAACAGGATTGGGAAATTTATCGTGACACGGGCATCCTCGGCGCCTACCGGCCGGAGCAGGTCATCCTGCGCCGCTCCGAGGACGGCGGCGTGGAAACGTTGTTCCGTGACAGCACAGCCAAATGGGAGGGCGATGACCTCACCCGTCAACGGGCGATGCTGGTCGGTGGGAAGTGCTTCCTTGTGACCTCCGTATTCCCCGGCGGCGCATCGGCAACACCCACGGACAAGCTCCTGCAGCTCATCGACACGAAGTTAGAGCGGGAGCATCATGAGCAGTAAAGTTTCAGTAGACTTGCGGAGGCCGGTGCGGTATACTTCGTGTTACCGTACCGGCCTGCCCCAACGAAAAGGAGGTAACTATGGCAGGTCAAGAAAATCAGCAATACACCGTACTCTACGGGCGGCTCAGTCAGGAGGACGAGCGGGCCGGAGAGTCCAACAGCATTCAGCACCAGCGCACCCTGCTGGAGAAATACGCAAAAGAAAAGGGCTTCGAGAACACCATCTTCCTTGCGGATGACGGCTACTCAGGTACGAACTTCGAGCGGCCTGCGTGGAAAAAGATCGTGGAGATGATCGAAGCGGGACAGGTGGCGAACCTCATCGTAAAGGACGCCTCCCGCTTGGGGCGTGAATACCTTCAGGTGGGCTACTACATGGAGATATATTTCCCCCAGAAGAATGTCCGCTTCATCGCGGTCAACGATGGCGTGGATTCCACGGTGGAGAGCAGCAATGACTTCAACCCCATCCGCAACTGGGCCAACGAGCTTCACGCCAAGGATACCAGCCGCAAGGTCCGCGCGGTCATGAAAATGAAAGCGGAGCAGGGAGAGCGGCTGGGCGGCAGACCGCCCTACGGCTATCGGAAAAGCGATGGTGACACCAACAGGCTGGTTCCGGACGAGGACACCGCACCTGTGGTGAAGCGCATCTTCTCCCTCTGCGCCGCTGGAAACGGCCCCAAGCAGATCGCCACCATCCTCACCAAGGAGCAGGTGGTAAACCCGTCCAACGCCTACTACCGTAAGACCGGGAAAAGCCATCGTGGACTGGACACCACCAGACCCTGCCTGTGGTCTTCCAACAGCGTCACCAGCATTCTGAACAATGAGGTCTACCTCGGACACTCGGTTGGGCTTCGCACCACTACGATCTCCTACAAAAACAAGCTGCGTGTGGAGCGCCCCGAAAGTGAGCGGTTCGTGGTGAAGAACACCCACGAAGCCCTTGTCACGCAGGAGCAGTGGGACATCGTGCAGGAGGTGCGTCAGCACAAAAAGCGTGTCCCCAAGCACATGGACGAGCCGAACATCTTCTCTGGACTGGTGTTCTGCGCGGATTGCGGCAAGCCGCTGGTGCTGCACAGAGCCAGCACGATGAAGCGGACGGAGTACAACTTCAAGTGCTACACCTACGGCAAAAAGGGCAAGACCGTTTGCACGCCGCATCACATCCGGGAGTTTGAACTGAAAGCCGTTGTGCTGGAGGACTTACGCCGGGTGACGCACTTCGCGCGGATGAAGGAAAAGCAGTTCGCCGCCTACATCGGCAGCAAGAATACGCTGGAGCTGCGGCGTGAGATGAACACGATCCAAAAAGATCTGGATACCATGCGGCGGCGCAGAGAGGAACTGTCCAAGCTGTTCAAGCGGCTCTATGAGGACAATGTGCTGGGGCGGGTGACCGATGAGCAGTACCGGATGCTGGCGGGCGATTACACCGTCGAACAGAAAGCGTTGGAGGAACAGATCCCCGAAAAGGAGTCCCGGCTGGAAAAGCTGAAAGCCGCCTCCGCCAACGTGAACACATTCGTTGAGAAGGCGAAGCAGTACACCGCCATCGACGAGCTGACGCCGGAGCTGCTGCGACTGTTCATCCAGCGGATCGAGGTGGGAGAACGGACGGAGAAATACTCCCGCAGCTCCCACCAGAGCATCCGCATCGTCTACCGCGACATCGGCACGGTGGACAGCGCGATGGAGCAGGGCGAGGCGCAGCCGCGCATTGCGCCGCCCTTGAGTGAGGTATTCCAGCTTCCCGCATAATAAAAAAGCAGAAAAAAACGCAAGGAAGCGGACAGCAAACGCTGTCCGCCCCCTTGCAAGATATGGTGTCAACTTGTGTCCCTACGAACATTACCCGAAGGTTTCGGGTCTTTTCTGGTTGCGGAGGGAGGACTTGAACCTCCGACCTCCGGGTTATGAGCTGCAGTCAGGAATACTTTTGCGGCGATTATTCAGGGGTTTGGCACATATTGACGGCTTTTTCCAACGCTCCGAATCCACTGAAATCTGCCCAATCCACTGTGTGCTAACCCCGTATGGGTCAAAATATGGGTCAAAATGTGGTCTTAAAAATGGGTCAGCCAAGCAGGCAGCTTTCACTGCCAAATTTGGACTTACGACACATTCAAGACCACTTTGGATTCACTTTTCCGATGGTTACGCTGCCCGGGTTTTCAAGAGATTTTTCATCCCCTGTTTTCGAGCCAACCGCCAATACCGGAAGCTTTTCTTACTCTGCCAGTAATCTCCCGCCCTAGTTCCAACATGGGTCAAAAACATGGGTCGGGCGGTTTTCCTCTCCCAAGGCAGAAACCAACTCCCATCCCAAGGTGTCGTGATTGTACCATAGCTTTTAGAAATTGCAAGTCTTTTCTTCCCAAAAGAAACTGCCGCCGGATGGTATCAACCGATACCACCCGGCGGCAGCTAACAATACGAAGTAATCAAATAAGTGGAAATCTTACTCTGCTAACAAATCAATTTGCTACCAATGCAGTCAGAGCATCCGCTGTGTCCTTAGATTTCTCGTCACCAGCAGTCTGTGCGATCTCAGCAGCTATCGCCTCTTCATCCATCTTCAGCTTATCCAGCAGGAAAGCATGCCTCAAATCAAAGCTTTGGAACACATCATCCCATGTCAAAGCATAGACTTCATAGTTGTCAATTTCAGCAACCAAGCCCTTTTTGCCTTTAGACTTCTGGGAATCGTATCGTGCCTTGACATCGTCATCAACAGCGCTACATACAGCAATAAACTTCCATCTGCGGTACTGGCTATTAAACAACGGTTGTTTTCGGACGTAATCCATATAGTCTTCAATTTGACGTAAAACCGCTTTGGTGAGCACTACTTTGGGTGCTTTCAGCTCAACGACCAGATTTTCCTGAATCGCACTACCATTTGCATCCTCAGTATTTCTTGCAGCACAAGCAAAAATATCCATCCGGCGAAGCTCTTCTTCATCTGGTGTCAACACTGGATTTGGAGCCTTATCACCATAGAGCAAGTACAGATACTCTTCAAGCGCCTTTTGCATTCGCTTGTCTGCCGTTACCAGGTGATACTGTTCTCCGAACAGCCAGTAATGCTGCTCCACAATCTTTTGAACGTGGTCACGTTCATTCGCATATCCTGCATAGTCAAAGACGATTGTCTTGAGAACCTCGATGACCTTATACCGGTCTTCAATAAAACGAATGGTTGCTATAATATTCTCCAGATGTGTCCGCTTTAACACAGATGCAAATTCTTCACGCTGCTTTGGCGACAGTTGAACAATTTCATCGATAATGGAAAGAACATTTTCCCTTTCTTCGGAGCTGAGCAACAAATTCAAAAAACCCAGTAAAGATTTTTCCTGAATCGGCTTCAGGTTATGGAATATCCTAGGCTGAATTCGATAAATCTCCTTTGTGACTTGCACCAAATCCTTTTTACGTAAGGCCCCGTAAAAGTCATTCGGGAATGTAGGGAAAGAATCTCTGGCCTCCATTCGCGCAATGGCTTTATCCACTTGTGCCGCCATGTGCTTATGCAAGCTTTCTTCTATAACATCCTGAATTTCTTTGCTTAACTCTTTTAGAACCTTCTTGTCTTCATCATACTCATTCAGCGCAGTTTGCCCATCAAGTTCTACTCTTTTGCCCTTTAATGTAATTCCGTCTCTCCCCAAAAAGAACGGCGAAGTGACAAATACACTGTGGTTAAAATTCACCGTATTACGGTTAAATGTTGTCGTATCCTTCGACCTAACAACACCCTCTTCATCCAGGAAATACACAGAGAAATTCTCTGTAATTTTCTCATTCCAAACAATCAACGCAATTTTGAACGGGATTCTGGATATTAGGATTTCCTTTTCAACACTTGCATCAGTATTAATGTACTTTCGATAATCCAACTCTGTACCATTGATGGTTAGTACGATTTTCTTATCCTTATTGAGGTACAGATACCATGCAAAGGCTTTGAGCATAGTATCTTCTAACTGCGCAAAGCTTACATCATCTTCACATATACCATCAATGCCACTGATGATCAGTCTCGTGCCCGTTGATCTCGTTGTTGGTGCCGGATCAGAAACATCGCATTGGTTTTTATCAGCATTCTCCAAGCTGATTGTATACGCGATATTGCCATCTGGTGTTGCCGTTACCGTCGACCATTCAGCCAAGGATGCAAAGGAAAAACACGAGAATCGTCCTTTGCCCTTGTTTGCCTTTGTTTTGATTTGCAGGGATCGGCTGTTCTTTTGAGAATCGAGGAATGCACCAAATGTGCGTTCAAGGGAATCATAGGCGATTCCATCTCCGTTGTCAGTGATAACAATCTCTGCACTTCCTGTCAGCTCATTGGGAATACAATCAATTGCAACAGCGGTTGCATTGGCCTCAAAGCTGTTCCATACATATTCGCACAGGGCATCCTTGTAGTCCTTCGTAATACCCGAACTCTCTACACTCTGATTGTTTACACTAAGCTTAAGAATCATTTGAATACCCCCAACTGTCTATATCTGTCACCGAGGTTATACTTCTGTATTTGTATTCTATCATGGAATTTGTCCAATTTATAGCATCAATTTAGGAAAACACAAAAATAGTTGTTTTGTAGACTTGCAATAATCTGCAGTTATCAGCCATCCAACAGGGAGGGCTTGTGCTATATTGCAGCCTGTGGCAAACCAAAAGAGCAACTATCACTTCGTTTCCCACAAATACGCCAGTCAGCAGGCTCGTTATTTGGCTCAACCAAAATTTATATTTTGTACAGAATATTTTTCATTCCCCTATTGACAAATCCCTTTCAGTGTTGTATATTATTTCCATCAATTTCTAAATTTTGGATGAAAGGAGTTTTATATGAATACATCCAACACTAATGACTATTCCGTTTTTAAGGATGCGCTAGGGAAGCGCATTCAGCTTTTGAGAACTGCAGCAAGCCTAACGCAGGAGGCACTAGCAGCGAATTCCGGATTGACGCGCACGACTATCGTTGATATCGAGAAAGGTGCTACAAACCCCACATTAGAGGGACTCGCTCGCATTGCATCTGCACTGGGACTCAAGGTGCCCGACCTGTTCTCTTCCGGTGTAGCGCACCAAAGTACCTACATCATGCAGCCCACCAGCGGAAACCTCTATACACCCTTGGTGGAGCAATTGACCACAGTTAAAAATGGTGAGCTGAATATCCATGTTGCCTATGCTAAAAGCAGTGGCGTCGATCTGCTGACAGCGGCACTCCAGACCTTCCGCAGCGCAGGCGGACACCTCCGTGTACTCGCTGGTATTGATCAGAAAAACACGACCGCTGAAGCCCTATACAAACTCACAAAGCTCTGCGACGAACTCTATGTAGTCCATGATAGCGCATTTGCTCAGACATACCATCCTAAGATTTTCATCGTCCGGAATGCGGATCAGGCATGGGTCGCTGTGGGTTCCAACAATCTGACTCGTGGTGGTTTGTGTACCAATTACGAAACCTGCAACACTCAGTTTCTGAATCTGAACGATACGCTGGATCACAGATCTTACGAGAATCTGACGGAAGCATTCACCCTGTATCAGGAGTCTAATCTGGTAAAAAGGATTTCTTCTGTTGAGGACATCCAAGAACTTCTGCGTAATGGTCTGATTGTTACCGAGCAGCAGAGCCGACAAAACTCTACCAAGCGCAGTAGCTTCAGTGCGAATACACACTTTGGCCACCGTGCAGTTTCCAATCTCCCCACCGCATCGGTAAAGATTCCCGTCCCCGCCAATTTGTTTGCAGGCACATCTTCCAATTCTAGGACAGGCAACAACGAAAGTGCCGCCACACAGCAACCTACCGCACCTTTGCATGATTCTGAAGTCACCGCAGCATCTTTTCTTTCTTTGGAAGCATCCAGTGATGTACAGGCAACCTACTGGTTCGAAATGCGCGCAAGCACCGGCGGCTCTAGAAACATTCTCGATCTTTCTTCTTCCGCTAAGCTTCAGAGCGGCACCCACCCCAATGTAGAAAACGGATCTATCCCCGGTAGTGTGGCCTTTTTCGGTTTGGATCCCATGGCTCGTGATGTGGAGAAGAATGTCACTATCGTCTATAACGGTATTTCCTACTATCCCAGCACCATCAAATTTGCACCCAATAATGCATCCTGGCGAATCCAGCTCAAGGGAGATGCGGAGACCGGCGACGAATCCCTTTCTCAGTATGGCAAAACAGACTTTGCCTATCACATTCTCGTTTTCCATCGTGTAACCTCTGACCACTACATTCTTGAAACCATGGCCGAAAGCGAACTGGACGCACTGAAAGCAAACAGCGAATTCTGGGCAACCAACGGCATTAATAAGTCTTCCAAGGCATTTGGTAAGATCAGAATTGGATAATCCCAATAGATAAGACGCAGGCCCGAAAGCCTGCGTCTTTTACTATGCCTTAAAGGAGTTGCGAACCATTTTCTCTTCTGCACTTGTAAGACCATACATCTGGAAAATAATCTTGTCGATTTCCTCCCGTACATCTGCAGCGGTTTTGTAGTAGTTATCCGCATTCTTTATTTCCGGAACACCATCCCACAAACCACACAAGTCCGGCTCATTCCGGTATAGTAGCCGTTCCAAGGCTCTGACCGCATCCAATGCCGTATAATCTACACCATGTAAAGTAACCATGCTGTTCCATGCCTCTCGGAAAGGAACAGGAATCTGCCGTACAACACTCTGCGTCAGATCAATACCCCCCATTTTCAACCGTACAAAAAAATCAAACACCTTGGAATTAAACAGCGCCAGTATCATCAAAAGATCCTCAACTGGTGTTGTCTGGAGCAATTGAACGGATTGGCAAGTTGGCATTGACGGTATGATCGATGCAATCATAGTCCGTTGATTGGTGGGAGAGGTAAGACTTCTCCAGCACAGAGAATACGGTTGATCATACCTATCAAGAAATGATTCCCAAAATTTCTTATCAATAAAGTATCTGCACTCCGGAGCAGGCTTTGGGGCAACAAAACTATCACCCGGTTGCCGTCTAGCAGATGCCTTTGCTTGATAACGTTCATCAGCACTCATTCCTGCAAATGTGGAAAAACGATTATCATATTGTTCGATGAATTTTCCCTCATAGATTGGGACTCGTGTTTTTTCCGACTTTGTAGAAATGTGTTCTGCATGCGCAGTAAGGTGTACCAACCTACCAAAATGACACTTTGGAAATTCTTTTGCAAACACTGACAGCGATCTGTGTGTTCGAAGTAAGAACGAGAACTCCTTCGAATCTGCCACATTCGGAAGCAGTCCTGTTTCCGGATTGATAAGTTCCAGCTCCTCGCTCGTAACATTGATTGGCACAGACGACAATATCTGTTCTTGCTTAGTCAGTCCATAATGTACCTTTATGCCACCGGCATGTTCTCCTCCGAAGAAGAGTACACAGAATTTCTCGCGGCTGTCAATTTGGAAAAGCTTCTCCCGATTATCAAAGAGAAACACCTCTGAAAGTGATCCCTGATTAACAAAATGTCGGAAGCAAGACGAATAGCAAGTTGATGTAACCAGCGCACTTTTCACTATAATCGCTGCAAAACCATCTTTTTCTGTCAATCGAGAAGCTAGCTCAGCAAACATTGCATATGTGTTCAGCTCCCCAACCAACGATACTTTCAGGAGCGGATGTTTAGGGATTTCTTTTTTCACCGAAGCATAATCATCTTGCAGAAGCTGGTAGTACTCCAACAGTTCTAGCCAATTAACCGCAAGTTTTTTAATTTCCTTTTCGCGCTTGTTTTTCTGCGAGATTGCTGAAATTGCAGGACAAACCGGTCTAAAAAATGCCTGTTCTTCAAAGCGGAGCTTTTCCCATGGCGGATTTCCTAACACGACCAGGTTTTGTTGTTCCAGTTCCAAGCAATTGATTCCTTCTGTCTCAGCATACAATCTGTTAAGCGCAAAATTATCAAACCTCACTTCTAGCGGTGCAATTTTATCGCTATGAAGCAATGGATTGCCTACAATAAAGTTCTTTGCGACCTCACGAAGCAAATTTTCATCATCTTCAGCTTCAACTGCAGAAACAATCCGCGCAATGGTGATCATCAGTGCTATTGGGTTGACATCTACACCCCTCAACTGAGTTGCCAGCTTCTTTCTGGAATAACCCAATACATAATTATCAAAATACTGGATTACCGCTAACAGAAATTCTCCGCATCCACAAGAATAGTCCAGGAAGGTTATATTCTCATACTCATTGCAGCAAGCAAAAGAGTCTGAATCTATCGCACGCCTCCGCTTTCGATCCATGTAGCTCTCTAGCGCACGATAAGTAATTTGCGCAGAAAAGTCAGAAGAAGTATAATATGCCCCCGCAATATCTCGGCTAACTTTATCGATTTTATATCCAACTCTCTCAGGCTGTACGCAAAACTCGCTTGCCAAAAGTGCATCATACAGGATTTCTGGTTTTGCTGCAAGTGCGCTTTCTTCTGGCCAATTGTTAATAATGCATTCGCGGTTATTCTCAAAGAACTCTGTCGTGCTCTGTGGGATTAACTCAATTCTTTGATAGAGCGCTAATTGATCTTTAATTGGCATATTCTCGCGCTTGAGAAGATAGCAAGTGCCATGGCAAAAGTAAATCGCCTCGAGATGCAATACCGCTTTTTTGACTTCGCATATACGCCTAAAGTCACCACGAAAAATTTCCGAGATGGTGGTCGTAATTGCATTTTGAATTATATGTATCTGGTTGCTCATGCTTCACCATCCTCAAATCTTTCTTGTGAACATTCCGCCCTCATAATGATAGTACGGACGATTACTGAAGGTCTGTGTATGAATAGAATTGAACTGCATCGCAATCCATTCTTCTACTGTATCCCATTCGTTTTTCAACCCAGGATACATCTCATAGAACTTCTGGCACAGTTGTAACATCTGCATTTCATCGCGAGTCTCCACTCTAAAACCAAGAATTGCTAGAACAATGTTGTGCAATACCAAGTTCTTGTACTTGGCCTTGCATTCTTCGAACGTCTCAGGAGAAGACGAAATCAACTCAACAATTAGTTCTGGACTAACCTGTTCCTTACGTGCGATAAACTCCAACAAGCCATCACAACCCAAGGATTGTTTATTCACTCTGGTTCGAACAATCTGACAATTCGCATCTAACGCCTGGGCCATTACTTTATCCAATTTGTTCGCGATCGACGTTCCGGTTATGTCTATAGCAGGTACTCCAACAGTTTCATTCAGTTTCGAAAGCTCTGCTTTATCAAGCGCATATGCCTCAAGAATAATGTCATCAAGTTTCTTTTCGCAGCTTAATTTCACTAACTCGTCTTGCATTTCTTTCAGGAAAAGCTGCCATACAAAAGCATCCAAAGACGCGAATTCAATAACCGGTACTTGCCATTCCAAATTATTAGGTCGCACTTTGAGCTGCTCTCTTTTTCTGTCATAACATTCTCGTCCTAAGCTATTCAGCTCAATTCGATCAAGCAAACCAGTAGGAACCGGAACTCTTGAAATGTATCCGGCTGCAACCGTAAGCTTTGGCGAAAGCGCTCTTAAATAATAGGAAAACACTCTAGAGTTCAACAGTGAAAGATGCGCGTAAGGACTTCCCTGAACATCTCTAATCCCCGGTCCAGATGCCACAAACAGCTGACCTTCTTCCAGCAGACGAGCGTTGAAGCCGGATGTACCAGTATCGCTATAGACCAGCGATGTTCTATCGAAATACTTTGTGTTGCGCAGAGCCGAACCCTTAGTCGCACGGATATATTCGCCGTCAGCGCCCCATTTTAAGACATAGCTATTAAGTCCACACCAGCGAGAATAACTGCCGCCTTTACTAACAGGAACCCACTCTGGATCATTTAAATGTTCCCAGTAATAGCCTATTAGTCTAGCTGCATCACCCGTTGAAGTGCCCTGCATCGGGATTCCGTAATCTCCGTATTTCCCTGGCATAGCATGTACAGTATTGGGGGTGGTTTGGCTTAAAGAGAAAGCCATGTGTTCACCACCAAAAAGCTGCGTCTGTTGCATAAGCAGCACCGAATCGGAGGCCTTTCCCAGTACTGCAGCTTTTTCTTTAAGCGGAATATCTCTCAATGTCAACACTTTGACACATGCATTCGCATACGGTGTTTTCGTAACCCTGACCAGCGCTACATTTGCCTTTTCTCCACTTAGATCATAGAATGCTCCAGAACCTAAGTCTGCAATTGATTCTATCGTATTATTGGTGATAAGTTCTCTTCGCAAATTCTCGAAACTGTCTAAATACATCCAGCTGCTTTGCGTAACAAGTCCAATCGTTCCACCTGTTTGAATTTTATCGATGCACTGTAAAATAAACGCATTGCACAGATCGCACTTGGCGTTAGGGAAATGCTTCTTGAGATGTTCCTTCATAGAACTAGCCATACCTTTAACGGTTTGGAATGGCGGGTTCGTATAGATCTCTGTAGCGACAGCGGTCATGCTTTCTAAATTCTCACGCTTGCCATCCGCCACTCTTCTGATTCTGTGCGTTGAAAAGTCTGCCTCCAGGAAGCCAAATCCATTTGGTTCAACGGATGTAAAAATATTGGGGCAAAATAGTCTCCAATCAACAGTAGATACCTGCTGTACTTTAGCCAACAACATCAATGCTTTAAGCTTCAGGTTCACTGATGCGACCGCTGCCAGATTGGGATCCAATTCATATCCATATAAAGCATTGAAAATATTCTCAATGCAAGCGATAGGATTATCTAATTCTCTATACCTTAAAACAAACAACTGGTTCAAGATATGGGAAAGGAAATTACCACCACCGCAAGCTGGATCTAAATATACAGAACTAGCAGTCGTTGTTCTAGGAATACCTTTTGTAAGATACTCAATCATGTATTCTTCCGTAAAGAACTGGGTACTTTCTAACCCAGAATCCAGGCTAAGTTTGTTCACATACTGATAAGCCCACGATAAAATATCATCAACATAGTCTGCATAGCGATAAATGTATTTTTCAAAATCCGAAACCAAGGACGAAAACATTTCCCAGAAGGATCTGCGGCTCGACTCCTTGAACTCAATCTCAAGCAGTTCCGAACTGATCATCAAAAACACATCATCTTTCTCATTAGATGATTCATCGTTCTGGATATCACAGAAAATAGTTGTAGCAAGTAAGCTAACAAACACCATTTTGGATGTGCTGGGGTTATTAAGCTTTCCGTTTATTTCCTGATAAGCATTTACCGTCAGCTTCTTTAGTGCTGTCCTAGCTGCTCGCGCTGTGGGCGATTCAACTGTATGGTGAGTTTGAACTCGACCGTCTGCCGGCTTCAAAGCATCCTCTGGCACCACCCACATATTTCCGATACGAGTTGCATTCTTAATTCTATTTTCAGTACAAAGCACTTGAACACGTCGTTTAGAAATGCCCCACTTTGTCGCAGCTTGCTGTGCAGAAATGTATCCCATATTCATCTCTCCTTACTCGCATATTATATTCTCTATCAAGAACAATATCAAGATAAATTTACTCATCTCATCAAGTTTTTTGACGAGACGAGTAAACTATGGATGTACTATCCTAACTCTTGTAGTAATCTAACGCCAATTTTGATTCCCTCCACAACCCCTGCCCTCTCATGATCCCGGCAGAGCTTGCAAACCGGATAGACGATTCTGTCCATCTCCCGGAGGGGCATCCCGTTCATCTGCCGGTACAGTTCTTCGAAATCCGCCTTTATCTGCTCACTGTCATAGGGGTTGTTTTCGTTGAAGCATTCATACAGTAATCCCAGGACAGAATCCGCATCCCCATAATTGGGAGGATTTTCAGCTACCTGTTGTCTTAATTTCTCAAGGAATTCTTTCATCGGTCAGACTCCTTTCCCAGTTCCAGCATCAGTTCAGCGCCGTATTGCAGGCCGTCCAGAAAGGCCTTGCGTTCATATGCACTGCACAGGCGACAACACAGATTGAAAACTGCGTTGTTATTATCCAATGGCAGTACACACAGATACTCCTCCAGCTCCTTGAATCCATCACCAATCTCTTGGGGATCGTGCTCATGGGATTCTGCATAGGCATGGTAGAGCTGATCCAGTACCGTCTGACAATCCGAATTGCCAGAGTCAAAGGGATGAGTTAGCATATAGGCTTTCATTGCTTCAGAAATGGACTTCAAATGTAACACCTCCAAAAATGTTTTGGTGATGTTACCTTGACTTCCTCAAAATTGCAACTGTCATTAGTGCCAAATTATTGCTTGGCGGCCGTCGGTTGCACCGTCAAGTGGTCGCTAACAAAACACAATAAACAAATAGAATCCCTTGTATTTCAAACCGTTCGACATAATTCGCACAAATGTTCCCGATTATTCTCTTGCCGCCTGATATAATAAATCCATCGTCAGGCACCCAACTTATGAACTAAACTATTGAAAAGTACCGATGAGGTCGGCAGATGTTCGACCTCATCCCAACCATTCCGCTCCAGGGTGGAAGGGATGCAGCGTGATGGCTGTGTCGGTCAACATCTGCCGACCTTTCGTACTGGACAGGCGGTAAAGATGAAAAACATCAACTACTACGGTCAAAAGATTACTGTATCCGATGAAGTCGCGGAGTTTTTGGAGCAGGATCGTTTACGGGAAAGTGCTCAACGAAGAAGTGACCAGCGTCACCTGGATTTCGTTGGGAATGAAATTTACACAATGCCCGGTCTGTTCACAGACGAGCCAACCGATCCAACCTTTGAGCAAGCATTCCTTCTTTTGCGGAAGCACAAACTCCGGAAGATCTTTCCAACTCTGCCTGATGATGACCAGAAACTGCTTCGGTTTTACTACTTTCGGTTCTATACATTGGAACAGATCGGCAAGGAATTTGGTATAAGCAAAATGGCGATTTCAAAACGGCTGCGGAAAATACTTGACCTCCTGCGGAGTCTCATGGAAGATGAGGCTCCGTATTTTTCGCAAATTTTTCTCGAAACCCGGTTTACAAATCTTCTGTGCGTGTCCTATAAAGTGAACCACAAACATAAGAAAGCGCTCCGTTCACATTCCGTTCACGCCCTGCACTTGAAAAATTTGGATTATTCTGTTATAATTCTACTACATACATAGTGCCGCCGGCACAACATATCAAAATATCGCGCATACATAACTGACACCGCAGGGGAATCAAAACCGATTCCTGTTCGGTGTTCGTTGGTATGCGTTTTTTGTTTGCCCGGCCATCGGAAGGAGTGAGAAATCTGTGATTGCGAGAGCAGACTGCGCGAAAACAATACAGGAGGAAATGAAAATGAGAGAAAGCAAATTCAAAAACTATGATGCCCTGCCGCTGACGCTGACCGCGCCGGAGGTAGGAGAAGTGCTGGGAATCTCCAGAGCGGCGGCCTACGAGTTGGTTCGTTCGAAAGGATTCCCTCACATCAGAATCGGCACACGGATTCTTGTTCCAAAAGACAAGTTTATCCAGTGGATTGACCAGCAAACGGAGGTGGATGGATGAGATTGTATGAACCGCCCGCAAAAGAATTCTTTCGTCTGCCCAACAGCATCTTCCATGTGCCGCTGGATGCCACCCAGTTCAAACTGTATGCGTATCTGGTCTGCTGCTCCGGCAGTAAGGAATACTGCTGGCCCACGCACAAGAAAATCATTCAGGATACCGGCATCAAAAAGTCTTCTCTCCAGAAAGCCATCAAGGTTCTGGTCAAGCGGAAGCTGATTGCCATGTACAAGCACCGCAATCCCTACGGCTACTCCAACAACGAGTATCATCTGCTGAGCCTGGACAACCCGGAGATTTACCGTGACCTGGATACAGAAGCAGACGAGCTTCCGCTGTTCATTGGCGAGGAGCTTCCCGCATAAGCTGGAGTTGCTTTCCATACTGATTTCGGAGATTTCGGATGAAAGGATTGGAAAGCAGGAGAAAGGCATTGGCGCTTTTCGCGCCAATGCCTATTCACAGCAGCCCGCAGTGCGAGCTGCCGCAAGGGTTTGCGGGTTTTGGAAATTGACGCTTTTTTCGAGGTTCCCAGAACGGTTTGACGCTAAATTTGGGAAAAGTCGCCGCAAAGCCCCGTGTCACAACGGTTTGCGGCGGCGCTTTGATAGAAAATCGGTACGCTTTATACCGTTGTAGTCGGCGGAAGTCTCCGTAGCAGCTCAAATCTTGCTACGCCATAAACAAAGATAAGCGGCGGTTGAGAATTGATAACTTTCTGATAATAGTGTGGCTTCCCCATAGCTTTTCTCTGCCTTTTACGGTATTGTGTGCCGTTACAAAGGAGGCTGATTTTATGCCGAAAAGACGAGCAAACGGGGAGGGAAACATCCGCAAACGAAAGGACGGTCGATGGGAAGGCCGGTACACTGTCGGTCACGATCCAGAAACAGGAAAGGCCATCATTAAAAACGTCCTTGGAAAGA
>OLQV01001225.1_pt1 | contig 20034 bp, 20 predicted proteins | sample 1672371 | NCBI WGS metagenome assembly OLQV01 (sample SAMEA3136676, study PRJEB25190) | human gut metagenome
GAGATGCAATTATGTATGTATATGAAGCAGTATCCAGAGAAATCAATGCGGTAACAGACAACCCAATCGTATTCCCGGATGACGATGAAGTAATCTCCGGCGGCAACTTCCACGGCCAGCCGATGGCACTTGCTTTTGACTTCTTGAAGATTGCGATTTCCGAACTTGCAAATGTTGCAGAAAGAAGAACGGAAAGACTTGTAAACCCTGCATTATCCGAAGGACTTCCTGCATTCCTTGTTAAGGATGGCGGTCTTAACAACGGTTTCATGATTGCACAGTATGCATCTGCATCCATGGTTTCCGAAAACAAGGTTTACGATCACCCTGCATGTGTTGACTCCATCCCAACATCCGCAAACCAGGAAGACCATGTATCCATGGGCGCAACTTCCGCAAGAACAGCAGCGATGGTACTGGACAATGCTCAGAAAGTAATCGGAATTGAACTTGCTGCAGCAGCTCAGGGAATTTGGCTTCGTCAGGAACTGGGTGAAAAGGGAATTGAGAACCTCGCACCTGCAACAAAAGCAGCTTATGAACATATCCGTTCAATCGCAGAGCCGGTTGAAAAGGACATCATCATGATTGATTACCTTGCAAAATTCGACGAAATGGTAAAAGACAACTCCATTTTGGAAGCAGTAGAAAAGGTTGTAACACTTAAATAAAATATACAAGAAACGCAATATTTTACCGACCGGTCCTGCAAGGCTGGGCCTGTCGGTATTTTGTATAAGGAGGAAGAAATATGTTAGATAACAAAACACTCGAAGGTGCAATGAAGATTCGCTTAGATAACGAGTATCCGGACTATCCTGAATTCCAAGAGGGAATCAGACGTGCGCCGGACAGAGGATTCAGACTTACAAAGGCGCAGACAAAGGTTGCTTTGAAGAACGCATTGAGATACGTTCCGGAAGAACTTCACGAAAAGCTCGCTCCTGAGTTTATGGAAGAACTCACAACACGTGGCAGAATCTATGCTTACAGATACAGACCGGAAGGCAGAATCTACGGAAAACCGATTAACGAATACAAGGGTAAATGCCTTGCAGGTAAGGCTTTCCAGGTTATGATTGATAACAACCTTGACTTTGAAGTTGCTTTATATCCGTATGAACTCGTAACTTACGGTGAAACAGGTTCCGTTTGTCAGAACTGGCTTCAGTACAGATTGATCAAGAAATACCTTGAAGAATTAACAGAAGATCAGACTTTGGTAGTGGAATCCGGACATCCTCTCGGATTATTCCCATCCAAGCCGACAGCACCGAGAGTCATCATCACAAACGCTCTGATGGTTGGTATGTATGACAACCTCGACGATTGGGAAATTGCAGAAGAAATGGGCGTTGCTAACTACGGACAGATGACAGCAGGCGGATGGATGTACATCGGACCTCAAGGCATCGTTCACGGAACATTCAACACAATTCTGAATGCAGGTCGTAAAGAACTTGGCATTCCGCAGGACGGAGACCTTGCAGGACATACTTTCGTATCTTCGGGACTTGGCGGCATGAGCGGCGCTCAGCCTAAGGCTGCAAACATCGCAAATGCAGTGGGTATCTTTGCGGAAGTTGACCTTTCCAGAATCGAGACAAGACACGACCAGGGCTGGGTTGATGTTATCATGGATGACATCGATGAAATCTTCAAACTCGCAAATGAGAAGATTGCAGCTAAGGAATCCATTTCCATCGCATACCACGGCAATATCGTTGATCTTCTGGAAGCGGCTGTTGAAAAGAACTTCCACATCGACCTTCTTTCCGACCAGACATCCTGCCACAATGTATACAACGGCGGATACTGCCCGGTAGGAATGACATTTGAAGAAAGAACAAGAGAACTTCACGAAAACAGAGATAACTTCATTAAGGAAGTTGATAAGACTTTACATAGACACTATCACGCAATCAAAACTCTTACAGAGAGAGGAACTTATTTCTTCGATTACGGCAATTCCTTCATGAAGGCTATGTATGACGCAGGCATTAAGGAAATTTCCAAGAACGGATACGATGACAAAGATGGATTCATTTGGCCTTCCTACGTTGAAGACATCATGGGACCAATCCTCTTTGACTATGGATATGGCCCATTCAGATGGGTATGCCTGTCCGGAAAGCCGGAAGACCTTGATGCAACAGACAAGGCTGCTATGGAAGTTATCGACCCGAACAGACGCGGTCAGGACAGAGACAACTGGATCTGGATCAGAGATGCGAAGAAGAACAAACTCGTAGTAGGTACACAGGCTCGTATTCTTTATCAGGATGCGGAAGGCAGACGCGATATCGGTCTTGCATTCAACAAGCTTGTAAGAGAAGGAAAGATTGGCCCGGTAATGATGGGTCGTGACCACCACGATGTATCCGGAACAGATTCTCCATTCAGAGAAACTTCCAACATCAAAGACGGATCCAATGTTATGGCAGATATGGCTGTTCAGTGCTTCGCGGGAAATGCTGCAAGAGGAATGTCCTTATGCGCACTTCACAACGGCGGCGGCGTAGGCATCGGTAAGGCCATCAACGGCGGTTTCGGTCTGCTTCTTGACGGTTCCGAAAGAGTTGATGAAATTTTGAAGTCCGCAATGATGTGGGACGTAATGGGTGGTGTTGCCCGCAGAAACTGGGCAAGAAACGAACATGCTGTTGAAACATCCGTAGCTTACAACGAAAACTACGCAGGCAAGGGTCACATCACAATCCCTTACATTGCAGACGAAGATTTAGTTGAAAAAACAGTAGATAAATTCGTAAAATAAAAAACCGATAAACGAAAAGGAGAGACTATGTCTACTTTACTCGTAAAAAATATAGGTATTCTGCAGACCCCGGCGGGAAGTTTCCCGCACAAGGGGGCTCAGCAGGGTGAAAATATGAAATTAAAAGATGCGGCGGTTCTCGCAGAAGATGGCATTATTAAGGCAATCACATCGGACGGAAAGCTTCCCTGCGCGGAAGAAGAGGTCGATGTGGTGCTTGACGCAGAGGGAAACCTCGTAACACCGGGACTTGTTGAAGGACATACCCATTTGGTGTTCGGCGGATACCGGCAGAACGAGATTCCGCTGAAACTCAAAGGCGCGGGCTACCTTGACATCCTGAGAGCGGGCGGCGGCATAAATGATACCGTAAAGAAAACAAGAGAAGCAAGCTTCGAGGAGCTGTATGATAAGACGGAAGGGTTCCTTGACGAAATGATGACCCTTGGAGTTACCACCTGCGAAGCCAAGAGTGGCTACGGAATTGACCTCAAGACAGAAGTGAAACTTCTTGAAGTGCTCAAGAAACTCAATGAAGATCATCCGATGGATATTGTTTCCACCTTTATGCCGGCACATGTTGTGCTTGCGGACTGGAAGGGCAGAGAAGATGAATTTATTCAGCTTTGTATCGACGAAATGATGCCGTATGTGAAAGAGCATAATCTGGCAGAGTTTGTCGACATCTTCACGGAAGACTCCGTTTTCGATGTGGAACAGAGCAGAAAGTATCTGCAGGCCGCAAAGGATATGGGATTCGGTCTCAAGATTCACGCGGACGAAATCGAAGCAATCGGAGGCAGTGTTCTCGCAGGGGAGATGCACGCGACATCGGCAGAACATTTAATCGTAATCGATGACGCGGGAATGGCGTCCATGGCAAAAGGCGGGACAATCGCAATGTGTCTTCCGGCTACATCCTTCTATCTGGGCGCAACCTTTGCACCGGTAAGAAGAATGATAGATGAGTTTGAAGTACCGGTTGCGATCGCATCGGATTTCAACCCGGGTTCCTGTCCGTCACTGAACCTGCAGTTCGTAATGAACCTCGGTTATTTGAAGTACAGAATGACGCCGGAAGAGGTTCTCACGGCAGTTACGATCAATCCGGCATGCGGAATCAACAGAGGAGACAGAGTCGGTACACTTGAAGTCGGAAAAGACGCGGACATGGTGATCTGGAACGCACCGAACATGGAAATGCTTTGTTACCGTTTTGGATCCAATCTTGCGCTGCAGACAATTAAGAAAGGAAATTTGGTTTAATGAAATTAGTTGAATTAACGGTAAAAGACTATTTGGATTTGTTGAAATCCGATGCACCGGCACCGGGCGGCGGCAGCGTAAGTGCACTTTCCGCAGCACAGGGAATCGGCCTTGTTGCAATGGTTTCGGATCTCACAATCGGAAGGGAAAGATATGCTGACTTTGAAGAAGGCTGCAAGAAAGCAAAGGCAGAAGCAATAGAACTTTATGCAAAACTTGTGGAAGCCATTGATAAAGACACAGAGGCATTCAATCTTGTATCCGCTGCATTTAAAATGCCGAAGGATACCGATGAAAACAAAGCTGCAAGAAGCAAGGCAATCGCAGATGCAACTCTCGCGGCAACGGAAGTTCCGTTCGAGACACTTACGCTTTGCATGAATGCTCTCAAGGTAACGGAAACAATCGTAGGAAAATCCAATCCTAACGCAGCTTCCGACCTCGGCGTTGCGGCGCTTAACCTGCTTGCAGGAATCAAGGGTGCATGGCTGAATGTAATGATTAACCTTCCGGGCGTTAAGGATGAAGCTGCGAAGGCAAAATTTGCAGAAGGTGCAAAGATCGTAGAAGAAGCGGAAGCAATTGCGGACGCAATTTATAAGAAAGTTTTGGAATCACTGTAGAATACAATGCCGCAAGGCAAGAAGGAGATAGAAATGGCTCAGATTATTGAAAGCATCCCTAATATTTCAGAGGGAAGAAATCAAGAAGTTATCGAAGCATGTGTGGACCAGATCAGAACAACTGCAGGCTGCACACTGTTAAACTATTCATCAGACCCTAACCATAACAGAACCGTTATCACCTATATCGGCGATGCAAAGGGTGTGGAAGAAGCAAGCGTGAAACTTGCAAAGAAGGCAGTAGAACTCATCGACCTTAACAAGCACACAGGTGAGCATCCGAGAATGGGCTGCGTTGACGTTATGCCATTCGTTCCGATTAAGGACGCAACAAATGAAGAATGTATCGAACTGTCCAAGGTTGTCGGCAAGAGAATTGCAGAAGAGGCAGACCTTCCGGTATTCCTTTATGAAATGTCAGCAACAAGACCGGAAAGAAAGAACCTTGCAACAATCAGAAAAGGCCAGTTCGAAGGCATGGCAGAAAAGGTTCAGCAGGAAGAATGGGAACCGGATTTCGGCGGCAGAAGAATCAACCCTACAGGCGGAGTTGTTGCAGTAGGCGCAAGACCTCCTCTGGTAGCATACAACCTCAACCTCAACACCTCCAATGTCCAGATTGCAAAGAACATTGCAAAGATCATCAGAGAAAAGGATGGCGGCCTTCGCTGCGTAAAGGCTATGGGCTTCATGCTTGAAGACAGAGGAATCGCACAGGTTTCCATCAATATGACAGACTACAGAGTAACACCTTTATACAGAGTTACGGAACTCGTAAAGGCAGAAGCAAAGAGATACGGCGTACAGGTAATCGGTACGGAAGTTATCGGACTCTGCCCGATGAAAGCATTGGTCGATACCGCAGAGTATTATCTTCAGATCGAAGATTTCGATTTTGACGGACAGGTACTCGAAAACTACATTCTGTAAGGTATTACAGAATCGAAAACCTTAATTCGTTTAGGAGCAAGAATAATGACAGACAATCGGGAGTTTTCCCCTTCATCATCCCTTACGGAGGAAATCGCAGATGTGGTCCGTGAAAGAATCTTAAGAGGCGAGTATGAAATCGGAGAAAAAATCAAAGAAAATCAAATAGCAACAGAGCTGAGGGTGAGCAGAACTCCTATTAGGGAGGCATTTAAGCTCTTGGAAAACGAAGGTTTGATTGACTATGTTCCCAACCGCGGCTGCTTTGCGAAAGGCTTCACGAAGCAGGATGTTGAGGATATTTATGCAGTAAGAGAATCGTTGGAAGAACTGGCTGTTGTATGGGCAGTAGAACGGATATCACCGGAAGAAATTTCAGCTCTTGAAGAGCAGTGTGAGATGATGGAGTTCTATACAAAGAAGATGGACCGAAAAAAGGTTTTGGAGCTCAACGCAGGTTTTCACGATGTCATCTATGCCTCGGCAAGAAGCAGATTTCTTGCACAAGTTTTGAGATCCTACAAAGCATACATAGATAAGACCAGAAAATCAATTTTTTACGAGCAGTCGTATTTGGAATCAATCTTAAAGGAGCATAGAGCTATTTTGGCGGCAATAAAGCTTCGTGATAAAGAAAGAGCAATCTTTGCCATGAAGCAGCATCTGATTGCTTCCCAACAGCGGGCGGAGCGAATTTGGAATGTAAAATAGCCGAGTTAAAAAAATGAAAGATAAGAAGCACGGAAGAAAAGCAATTATAAATCGGATTTTGACGGTAGCCTTTCTTTTCGTGTTTCTTTTTTCGTTGTATAAGATTGTAAACATTTTTCTGGAGTACCGCAATATCGATAAGCTGTATGATGATACAGTCACGCAGTATACCTCTGACGAGGATAAGACAGATACGGACCCGATTGAAGTTGACCTTAAGCAGCTGCAGGCGGTGAATGATGATGTGATAGGATGGATTTATATTCCGGGGACAAATATCAATTTTCCTGTTTTGCAGGGAAAGAATAACAAACAATATCTTTTTCAATCATACGAAAAAGAATATTTAACTGCAGGGAGCATTTTCATAGATTATCGCTGTGCCGAAGATTTTACAGACAAAAATACCGTTATCTACGGGCATAACATGCATAACGGAAGTATGTTCGGAAAACTCAAGAGGTATAAAGAGGAAGAATATAAGAAAACACATCCGTATATATACATTCTTAACAGCGACAAAGAGTGGAATCAATATGAAATAATTGCATGTTTTCAGGCAGATGTCGAAGGTGCGGTTTATGATCTGCCGATTGATGAAAAGTGCAGTGAGGAAAAATTCAAACAGCTAAGGACGACGATCAAAGCAGAGAATATTTACTCCGGTGATGTAAAAATAACAAAAGAAGACCACCTTATTACGCTTTCGACCTGTACACAGGACAGTCGGAACGATGTAAGAGTCGTAGTAATCGCAAAGTTAATATAACAGGAAAGAGCCTCTCTGATGAGAGGCTCTTTCCCTGAAAGTGTGTGTGTATTCAATAAAAGAAGGAAAGTTTGCTAATATAATTATTCGCAAAGTATCTTTTACTTTTATACATTTTAGCACTTTGTAGGCACAAAGTCAATAAACTGTTAAGAAATTTATTGACTTTTTTCTTAAAAAAATTCAAAAGATGAATATTTATTCGCTCATTTAGTATTGTTGGGACATCATAAGGGTGAACATCTCCATATCGTTTTCGTTCTCTGCATCATAAACGATATTACCGCTGAGCACCGTCATGCACGCATGGAGTCTCGGAATAAGCTTAATTTCACAATCAAGCGGGTTTTCGTCGAAAATAGCAAAGTCGGCGAGCATGCCGGATTTGATGCTCCCGAGCGAGTCTTGCACGCCGATTATGCGAGCGGCGTTAATCGTGAGTTCATTTATAACATCTTCCGCCGAAGCTGCGTGCGAATATATGCTTCTGTCGGACAGAAGATTTGTACCGCATGTGGCGATTACTTCGCTTGATGAAGAGCGTATAGAGGCCTCTTCGGCTGTCAGCGTATAATCGGAGGCAATCACAAAGTTGTTTTTGTATCCTTTTGCACGGATGAATTCGAAGGCATCATAGGCCATCAGCATATCTTCACGATCGACTGCCTCAACGAAAATATCGAAGTTTTTGTCAGATACTTCCGCAAGTATCGTATTCAGAGCGTCCTGCGAAAAAGGAACGGGACTGCTTGCATTGTCGAGATACAGGTTCAGCATGTTTGCGTTCAGAACTCCGTTGAGTTCCAAACAGGTTGTTTTTCTGTTCATAAGCCGCTTTATGAGTGGCTTAGGTACTAGCGGACGATTCATGTAATAAGAACCGAAGAATCTTTGACGGATCTCCCCTTCGTTATACAAACCGATGATGGAGTCCTGATACAGGCTCTCAAAATAGTCAGGTGTACCGAGGTTAAGAACACTTGTAAATCCGTGGTCTGCCAGATCCTCGATTTCCTGTTTGACATCTTCCTCAATCTGCTCAAAATCAAAAGGGATCAGCAGGTTCAGCACATAAGCGACAGTTATGGTCTGAACATATTCCTCTTCAGCAGTGGAAGCGATAATTTCGTCCGCAGCACGGTTTGTCCAGCAGTCAACCCCGCTTGCACACAAAAGGAGAACAGGTCTTTCGACGCATGCTTCGCTCAAAAACTCTGCAGAAGCAAAGGGATTATCCTCTGTGTCTTCCGGCTTTAAATTCTCAGAGTATCCGTAGCCAAAGATAATTTCATCTTCCGGATTGTCCTCGGCCCATTCGGCTACCGCATCCAAAATATCTTCAGGTGAAAAACATTCACTTAAATCAATGAATCTGCCATCAAAGACCTTGAGCACCGGACTGCGATGTGCATCGATAAATCCCGGGAATAGAAATTTTCCGTCAAGATCGACAAGCTGAGTGTGCTCATCGATGATTTCATCCATGCCATCCAGACTGCCGACACCCAGTATTTTGTCACCTATGCAAGCAACGGCGTCGGCCCACGGTAGGGCATGATCCTGCGTATAGATATGTCCATTATGAAAAATCAAATCTGCGGTTTCCGCTTTCTTAAAAAAACCAAAAGCCATTTTTATCTCCGTTTCCACGCACGCAATGCCGTGCGTATATTGATATTTAAAGTAATTCAAGCATTTTACAAAATAATTGTACCACAAATATGAAAGGTGTGATATACTTAATTGTGCGATTTTACGCAAAATAAAATATAGTTCGAAGGCCGAAAAGGTTAATCTTCATAGGAACGGATCCGGCAGGATTTTTATGCAAAGGAGAGTTATTATGACGAGAAGAATAGGTACAGTATCTCGCGGAATTCGCGGACCTATCGTAAAAGAGGGCGACGACCTCAGAAAAATTGTGGTGGACACATTTATGGCATGTGTAGAGGGCGGAGATTTTGAAATCGGAAACAAGGATGTTCTTGCCGTAACAGAATCCATACTTGCACGTTCACAGAAGAATTACGCTACAACGGAGCAGCTCGCAAAAGATGTAGCAAATAAACTCGGCGGCGAAACGGTCGGAGTTGTATTCCCGATTCTCAGCAGAAACAGATTTGCAATCTGCTTAAGAGGCATTGCAAAGGGATGCAAAAAGGTTGTTTTGATGCTCAGCTATCCGAGTGACGAAGTTGGAAACCACATCCTGGATCTCGATTTAATGGATGAAAAGGGTGTTGATCCGTACAGAGATGTGCTTACTCAGGAAAGATTCGAAGAACTTTTCGGCAAATCCCGCCATCCTTTCACAGATGTGGACTATGTAAACTACTATAAAGGTCTCATTGAAGAAGAAGGGGCAGAAGCAGAGATTATCTTTGCAAACAACCCAAGAAAGATTCTTGATTATACGGACAGAGTAATCTGTGCCGACATTCATACAAGAGCAAGAACCAAGAGACTGATTAAAGAAGCAGGCGGCAAAGTGGTGCTCGGAATGGATGACCTTCTTAATGCACCGGTTGACGGTTCGGGATACAATCCGGAATACGGAATCCTTGGTTCAAACAAGGCAACAGAAGGGACAATCAAGCTCTTCCCTGTAAACTGTCAGGAATTCGTTGAAGGCGTTCAAGCAGACATCAAAGCGAAAACAGGCAAAACCGTCGAAGTAATGGTATACGGTGATGGAGCATTTAAGGATCCTGTGGGTAAGATTTGGGAACTTGCCGACCCTGTTGTTTCACCGGGATTTACAAGCGGACTTATCGGTCAGCCAAACGAACTTAAGCTTAAGTATCTTGCTGACAACGACTTCGGCGATTTAAGAGGCGATGAACTTAAGGCTGCGATCGAAACTGCAATTAAAGAAAAGGATGCGAACCTTGTCGGACAGATGGCAACGGAAGGAACAACCCCGAGACATCTTACAGACCTGCTCGGCTCCCTTTGCGACCTGACATCGGGCTCCGGAGACAAGGGAACTCCATTCATCTATATCCAGGGATACTTCGATAATTATACAGACTAAAACATAATGCAATGGAAGACGGCAAGAGAGAAGAAAATCTTTTGCCGTTTTTTGGAAAGGTGGAGAAAATGAAAAAACTTGCTTTATTTATGCTGACAATGCTTATGGTATTTACACTTGCAGCATGCGGAGACAATGTATCTATCACAAAAACAGAAGCAGCGGCGGTAGAGACCGAAGTTTACGAATGTTCTGATTTCAGCATGACAATCCCGAAAGGCTGGGTTGTAACAAGCGGCGGCACAAACATTTATCACAGTATTCGTGTATACGATCCAAGTGAACCTATTAACCAGATGTTTGTTCTCCTTAAGGCTGATTGTCTGCTTCACAGCAAAGCGGGCAAAGAAGCATGGCAGAGCAATTATGAGATGGGGAATGCGCAAGCGGAGATGATGGCGAAAGCTCCGGTTCTTTCGAATCCGTCAACAGAAGGCTTCTTTAAGATATTTGGAAAATACACGGATTTTGTTTCCGATGTGGAGCCGAGCTATGCGGGATATGAATTTCCGCGATTTGATAATTTCAAAGTAACGGAGAAATTTGACTCGACGAGCAACTTGAAATCCTATGCACTTGGGGACAAAATTTTGAGGGCAACCTTTACTGACGGTGATAAGAATGGAGAGGGAATGTTTGCTGCATCTGTAGTGGACTTTGGAAGCTTTACCATTTCAAACGGAAAAGTTGTGGGTTATCAGCTGCAGACCGCAGACGGCGGATATTATATGGCATACAACATAATGGCTGTTACGGCAGTAAAGGACAGCTTCATAGAATGGGAGGATGTACTGACGAACTGCATGAAAACTTTGGAATATTCCGACAGCTTTGTAAGCGCAACGAACCAGGCAAGCAACGAAAAAGTCGCACTTGCAAACCAAATAAGCCAGAATTTCAACCAAGCAATGGATGGAATTATGTCATCATGGGAAAACAGAAGCAAGAGTCAGGACATTATGAGCCAAAAGCAGAGTGATGCAACGCTGGGATACGAAAGAGTCTATGACACGGAAACAAATGAAATCTATAAAGCGACAAACGGCTTCACGGATGTATACGACGGTGAGCGTTACAAGCCTGTAACGGATGACAATATGTACGCAGAGCCGATAAGCGGCTACATAGAAAAACAATAAAGGGGAAAAAGCAACATGGAAAACTACTTAAACAAATACGAGCTTGAAAGATTCAACGATGAGATTTCGGTAGAAGAATATTTAGAGAAATATGTAAATGTTGATGAATTTCTGGAATGCTGCAAGGCATGCCCTTGTTACGGAACGGTATGGTCTTGTCCGCCGTATGATTTTGACCCGGTGGAGGATTACTGGAAAAAACACAAAACTCTCGAGGTTCATGGGTACAAGATTAACTTTAAACCGGATGTGACCGTGGATGAAAGTCAAAAGATTATGCAAAGAGTTAAGGCATTAATGTCAAAGGAGATGTTTGCGAAAGAAGCTGAAATTCCGGGCTCGGTCTCTTTGTCCGCCGGAAACTGCACGGTGTGCGGCAGCGGAAACTGCAGCAGGCGTGAAGGAAAGCCTTGCAGATTCGCAAGGGATATGCGCTATTCCATTGAATCGATCGGCGGCAATGTGGGTAAGACGGTCCATGATTTCCTGGGATGCGACCTTGAATGGGTGGAGGAAGGCAAAGTTCCATCCTATTATATTCTTGTGGGAGGCCTGCTTAAAGGATGAAGAATCTTTTATCGCAAATAAACGATATTGGTGAAAAATGCAAGATTTCCGGGAAACGCGCTGTCCTTGCGATTGATGGAATGAGTGCTTCCGGAAAGACCACACTTGCTGAAGAACTTGCTGAGCAATTCAGCGGCTCAGTTATCCACACGGACGATTTTCATCTGCCATTTGAACTGAGAACGGAGGAACGCAGGGCCCAGCCGGGCGGGAATCTTGACTATGAAAGATTTGCAAGAGAAGTTCTGCCTTATTTGAATCAAAAGATAGAAATCACTTACGGACGATTTTCGTGCAGGGAGGGTAAAATCGTTGAAACAGTAAATATTGGTGCGGACTGTCCCCTCGTTATCGTGGAGGGAGCATACTCTATGCGCCCGGAATTCCGTAAGGCATACGATCTTTCCATCTGCATGCTGATTTCAGAAGAACTCCAGCGTGAGAGGCTTATCGCTCGTGAAGGCAGAGAAAGATATGCGAATTTTGAGAAACTGTGGGTACCGTTGGAAAACCGATACCTGGCATACTATAAAGTGCTTGAAATCTGCGACAAAATAATAAAATGCGAATAGAGGAAGGATTAGAAAAGGGGCTGTCGCATTAACGGAAAATAAAATATACCCTATAAAGTGGACACAACAAGAAGAAGGGTTCCTTGAAAATGGACATAAGAAGAAGGGATAAAAACCTGGATTATGGACAGTAAAAGAAGGGGATTTCTTCTGGTAGATGATGTATAATAAAAACATCTACTGGAGGAAATATGAAAGAGTACACACCAAAACAAATCAAAAAACTTGAAGCGAATCCATATACGCTTAAAGTTACCAAAAACAAGCTTTACTTCACAATAAAATTTAAGGAAGAGTTTTGGATTAATTATCAGGCTGGGAATGCCCCTAGAAAAATTCTGTCTGATTTAGGATATGATCTGGAGTATTTTGGTCAAAAACAAATAGATTCTATTGTTCAAAGAATTAAAAAAGAAGCACTATCAGGAAATGGATTTCGTGAAGGCGAAAATCGTGAAAGACGAATACCTATGAAAGCAACAAATAGGGAGGAATTGTCGTCTCCGCAATCGATAGAACGAATGCAAAATGAGCTTTTGTATCTTCGTCAAGAAGTTGAGTTTTTAAAAAAAATTATAATGACAAACAATTCAAAAAAGCGGGAATAATCATGGAAACATCAAATAACAAATTTGAAATTATCCATGAAACTATAAATAAATCCGATAACAGGCTTTCCGTAAAAATGTTATGCGAGATAGCCGGTGTATCTCGATCCGGTTATTACAACTGGGTTTCATCCGAAAGAAAAAGAAAAGAAAAGGAAATTCGGGATCGATCAGATTTTGAATTAATATTGGCAGCATATACACATAGAGGATACGATAAAGGAGCACAGGGAATCTACATGAGGCTCCTGCATATGGAACCTCCGGTGATTATGAATGTTAAAAAGATACGCAGATTGATGAAAAAATATGGATTGATATGCGAAATCAGGAAAGCTAATCCATATCGTAGAATGGCAAAGGCGATAAAGACTAATAGAGTTGCAGATAACCTAGTTCAAAGACAGTTTGAGTCATACGGTCCCAGAAAAGTGCTATTAACAGATATAACGTATATTCCCTATAGAGGAACATTCTGCTACTTATCAACGATAATAGACGCATATACAAAGCAAATTTTGTCATATGTTTTAAGCGAATCATTGGAAGTGGATTTTGTGTTAGAAACGGTAAATCAGTTAATAGAAAAACATGGGATTTCATTAACGACCCAGACAATTATTCATAGCGATCAAGGATGCCATTATACAAGTTGTAGCTTTATACAGCTTGTAAAAGATAAAGGACTTCGACAATCCATGTCAAGGAAAGGTAACTGTTGGGACAATGCTCCACAGGAAAGTTTCTTTGGAAGGATGAAAGATCATATTAAAGAAAAATTTAAAAAATGTGAATCATTTGAGGAAGTCAAGAAAGTTATTGATGACTGGATGGATTATTATAACAATGATCGTTATCAATGGAAACTGGCGAAGCTATCCCCCAATGAATATTATAACTACATAGTAACAGGGATATATCCTCTAAATGGGATAATCCCTTCAATACAAATGGATAATGAAGAAGGTAACTGAATAAAACGATACAGCCATCTACTGGCAGATATTTAGAAATCCCTTCTTCTTAAAATGTCCTTGACAAGGGGTACACTTTAGGCTGCCCTTACATCACACACTATGATATGTGGAGAGAACTGAACTATTTCCACAAATACTGCGGTGTTTCCAATGCTTTTGCGCTCTATACGGCAACGAAACGGAATGCACAGCTTGCCGGTGTGGGAGACATTACCGGAAGCATTGAAGCCGGAAAATCCGCAGACTTCATACTTACGAAGGAAAATCCGCTTGAAAATCTTGCGGCACTCAGAAATATCGATATGGTTGTTTTCCGTGGGGAAATAACGGACAAGCCGGGTGTCAAAAAAATGCCGGAGGTCGAAGCACAGCTCGACAAATATATATAAACCCGAAAGGATTGATAATTTGAAAAAAGCAGCATTTCACACGCTCGGCTGCAAAGTCAACCAGTACGAAACGGAGGCCATGAAGGAGCAGTTTGCGTCCCGCGGCTATGAAATCGTAGGGGAAGAGGAGGCAGCCGATGTATACATTATAAATACCTGCACGGTCACGAACCTTGCAGACCGCAAATCGCGCCAGTATATCCGGCGCATGAAAAAGCAGTGCCCACAGGCAGTGGTTGCCGTGACGGGATGCTACGCGCAGGTAAGGCCCGAAGAGCTTGAGGCTTTGCCGGAGGTCAACATTGTGGCGGGCACGGGCGAAAAAAACAACATCGTGGATTATGTGGAAGAGTATTTTACAAACCACACGAAGCAGAAACACATTTTGGAATACGATGCACTCACATCCTACCACGACAAGGGAATCATAACATCCATGGACTCGCGCACGCGCGCTTATGTCAAAATTCAGGAAGGGTGCAATCGGTTCTGCTCCTACTGCCTGATTCCGCTCGCACGGGGAGCCGTCAGAAGCCGCAATCCCGAAGAGATCATAGAAGAAGTGCAGGCTTTGATTGACAAGGGCTTTCGCGAGGTCGTTCTGACGGGAATCAACACGGCACTTTACGGCACGGAGGAAAACTTCCCGTATCCGCTTACGGACGAAGAAAAAGCGCTCGGCATGCACGGAATCGAAATCATCATCAGCCGGATTAACGCCTTGGACGGGGAATTTCGCATCAGGCTCAGCTCCCTCGAGCCGACGGTAGTCAATGCCGAATATGTGAAGAGGCTCATGCGCTATGAAAAGCTCTGCCCGCATCTGCATCTTTCGATTCAGAGCGGAAGCGACAGCGTGCTTGCGGCGATGAACCGCCATTACAGCAGGCAGGACTATCTGGACATTGTACGCGTATTGAAAGACTGCGACGCGCATTACGGCGTGACAACCGATATTATCTGCGGATTTCCGGGAGAAACGGAAGAGGACTTTGAAGACAGCCTCCGCATGACCGAGGAAGCCGACTTCCTCAAAGTCCACGCATTCCGCTATTCCAAACGGGAAGGCACGGCAGCATACGAGATGAAAAATCAGATTGACGGCGAGACGAAAAATAAACGCGTAAACCGCCTGATGGAAAAGGCAGAAGAGGTAACGCGGAGATTTTTCGAAAGTTCGGCAGGCGAAGTGCGGACGGTTCTCTTCGAGCAGGAAGGAAGTCTAATCAGCGGCTACACCGAAAATTACATCAAGGTGTACGCGGACGGCGGCGAGGAACATTTAAACAGTTTTCAAAAAGTTAAGCTTTTAGAACCATATAAAGACGGTATGAAAGGAGAAATATTATAATGGCAGATTGTGTATTTTGTATGATCGCGAATCATGAGATTCCGTCAACCATCGTTTACGAGGACGATAAGATTATTGCGTTTAAAGACTTAGACCCGCAGGGCCCGGTACATGTGCTGGTTATTCCGAAAAAGCACATCGCATGTCTGGACGATGTTAAGCCTGAGGATCACGAGCTGATGGGACACATCATGTGCAAAATCGGTGAGATTGCGAAGAGCCAGGGCCTCGAAAACGGCTACAGAGTTGTAAGCAACAACGGCGACGACGCTTTCCAGACGGTAAAGCACATCCACTTCCACATTATCGGCGGCAAACCGATGGGCTGGCCGCCGTTCCCGGTACAGGAGTAAGTATATGCGGGGCAGATAGCAAAATGATACAGCTCTATTTACAGCTTCTCGATACGCAGACCGAACAGGAAAAATTTGAACGGCTTTATTATCAGTATAAAAGGCTGATGTACTGGATTGCAAATCACATTCTGGGTGACAGCCATCTCGCGGAAGACGCCGTGCACGAAGCATTTCTGAAGATAATAAAAAATTTTCATAAAATCGGAGAAATTCATTGTCCCCGAACGAAGAATTTCGTGGTTATTATAGTTAGGAACACTGCGCGCAGCGTTCTCGAAAAAGAAAACCGCGGCCCTAAGACACAGAGTTTTACGGAAGACTTCGCAGGAAGCGACATGGCGGAAGCCTCGGATTCTTACTGGGAAAATCTCTCGTCGGGATTTGATGAAACCTCGGATGAAGTTCTGCGAAAGGAAATCATGCGAACCGTAGACAGTCTGGGCGGCGGATGTTTTGACGCTGTCGGCTATCTATGGATGCAGCACGGCGGAAATCGCGGCAATTGGGGGAATCTCCACGGAAGCGGCAAAAAAACGATTGCAGCGTGCGCGCGTTTTGTTTCAAAACAAGATGAAAGAGGGCGAGATGAAATGAACAGTGCAGAATTTCAGAATGTCTTGGCAGAAGCCTTGGAACGAAGATATGCATCCATACCGGATCCCGAAGAGCTTTCCTTTGATTATGAGTTTTCGCCGCGGTTTGAGCGGAAGATGAAGCGCATGATTCGTCGGTTTGACCACATACAGGGCAAAGAACAGCGAGCGGAGCGGAAAGAAACCAATTTCCGCTTCCGAAAGGTAGCTGTATTTGCCCTTGTTTTAGTACTCTTAATGGCATTGGCGGCGTGCGCGGTACACTATATTATTATCTGGAACGAAGAAAACAACGAAAAACAAGGCACGCTGGATGTGACATTTGAACTTGAAAATCCTAACACTAAGGATTTGTTTACTTTCAAGGAGCCTGTTGTACCTGACAGCTACACGCGGGAAGTAACATTCCGTGATGGAGATATTCAGGAAATTGAATATACTGACGAAAAGAGCGGCAAAAAGATTCTCTATAATCAAGAACAAATATCAGACACCATGGGCTTAAGTATAGATAATGATGATGAGAGTTTCACACAGATAGATATAAATGGATTTAAAGGCTATGCAGCAACCGAAGAAGAGGCACCGTTTATCGTATGGAGTGATGGGATTTCATTATATACCATTTCCTCTAACATTTCGTTCGATGAACTTTTCGCGATTGCCGAAAGCACACATTAAAGTGTACTGAAAAAAATACAAAAAATATTTTAAATTTCTTGTCCCCAAATCACTTCCTTGATGGTTACTATTGTTAGAAGATATTTCTTGTAACCAGAAAAAGGAGGTGATTTTTATGAAAAAAACTTTGACAATTTTCTTTGCGGTCTTTCTAATTGTAAGCTTGTCAGTTGGTTCAGTTAATGCAATGAGCGGGGATTTTAGCACCATGGCCCAGAACTACAGAACAGCAAATGCAAAAATCGGCATGGACAATGGGGTCGTGAACCTTAGCGGGAAAATGATCGGAATAGAAGGGACTACGACAAAAGTAAGCGTTCATTTGTATTTACAGCAGTATAAAAATGGAAAATGGACGGATTACGATGATTGGCTGGAATCAAAAAACGGAACCAGCTTAACGGTCAGCAAAACAGTTACCGTGCCTACAGGTTATAAATACCGCGCCAAGGCGTCCTGCTATGCATATGCGGGAAATAACTGTGAACACGTGGTAAAGTATAGTGGAGAAGTGCAGTAGGAACGAAGGGAGAAGAAAAATGAGCAAGAAAATTATAGTTTCAATTATGTGTTTAGTATTGATACTCACAGGCAGTATGCCTGCGGCTGCAAGTGTTGTGGAAAATGAAAATAGCACAATGAGAATTGGGGAACGTAGTGAAATTCCGATTACAATTATCAAACAGATTGATGGCAGTGCATGTGGGCTCGCTTGCATGCAAATGGCATTGAAATCATTCGGCTATAATCGAACTCAGGCGCAAATGCGAGAGGAGGGCTATGGCGTAAATAATGGAACATACCCCTATGAAATAAAAGGGTATATGAATTTAGTTTTAGGGAGCAATACTTATAACACAAAAGATTTATCAACAACAGGGGGACTGGGAGGTCGAACATTTTGGGAAGAAATAGTCAGAAGCATAAAAGACGATAAACCGGTTTTCTGCCAATTGGATACATCATTTTTGCCGGTATATCATGGTGAAAGTGATATGCATTGGGTACTTGCAAATGGGTACCTCATTCAAACAGGAAGTACAGTTCAATATGCGGTTATTTATTCGGATCCTACAAGAAAAGATGCGTACCGAGGTAAATTTACGGTAAGCCCTGAAACTTTAGAGGCTGCAATAAGGGGGCATTCTTCATGGATTGTATCCAAAAAATAGCAAAAGAAAGTATATTTCTGAGGCGGATATTTATTATACTTGGCTGCATGCTTTGTATACTACTTTTTTCAGGCTGTGACAATGAAAAAGGTCAATACACGCAGATGGATATCAATTTAGCGCTTGCTGAAAACGAAGATGCGATGACTGTTTATGCAGATGAAAGGGAAATTATATATATTGTCAGAGAAAGAATCAACCAAGAAATAGTTGGAAAAACAGATATTAATCATTCGCGTATTGTTGTGTATGATTATGTTGCAAACGAAATTAGACAAGAACTACAAGTAAATGATTATAAAGTGAACGCTGTTTCTTGTGTAACTCCATATCAAAATGGGATAATATACATAAATTATGCATATGCAGAAGATGAAATACCAGGGGCAAAGCAGTGGAAAATCAAATACTACGATGGTCGCAAAACGCATCTGCTAAAAGAGGGGAAGACGCTTGATTCATTTGCAACAGTACCAATGCTTGCAGCCGTTGGAGATACACCAATCATTGCTTATCAGTTGTCAGAAAACGGAGGGAGTACTTTTGTAATTGAAAAAGTACTAAATTCGAAACTTATAAAAATATGGAAAAGCTGTGAATACATGCAAACGAATGATTACATACAAACCAATGGAAAAGAGTATTGTATCATGACTCACAAGGAGGGAAATGATTATGCTTCTCTTGTTGTCGGAAATGAATCAAAAGTTGAGTTTGTATATGACTTGGAAAATGTAATCAATTCCTTTGCAATTACGAAAGAACATATTGTCTGTTCTTTGGGAGATTTTGGACAGGGAAAACTTCTCACCATGTCGATAGAATCTAAGGAAAAAAAGGAAGAAGAAGTAATTTTACAATTCTTCAGATTTGCGGGCAGCGATGATAATTGTGTACTGTGCGTTGATTCAGCTTTTACACCGTATCTTATTAATGCAAAAACATGTACAGCCGAGATGATAAATATACCGAAAAGCATTGGAGAAGCTCGGAGACCTGTAGGATTCTTTCACATAAAAGGGCGAAAGTATATGGCTTGGTTCTACACCCATGATGAGCAAAAGTTTTATGGATTAAGCACATAAAGGAAGCGAATCAGCAGTACGATTCTTGACAATGACTACTTTAATCAGCTATCATAGACTTTAGCAAAGAGGCCGCGATGTAAGTGCACAGCACCGCCTCAGCCCAAGAAAAAAGCGTCTTTGAATTGTAAAATTCAAAGACGCAATTTTTAAAAAAGAAAAAATTTTGTTGCACTTTGCAAGTTTTGTCGTCTTTATTTATAGAAGGGAAAAACATCCGGCATAAAGCCGTGAGGAGGTAAGAAAATGAAAACGAACAAAATCATCATTTCGGTTATAGCTGTGATACTTCTGATAGCGGCGGGCGGAATTTACTTAAAATTTTCCTTAGATGAAAATCTTCGCAGTATGGGGTTTCCTTCGCTTAATACTGTGCCGGCTGGATTTTCTTTCGTGAACGCAAAAACTATAGATACAGGGAATTGGTGCGAGGTA
>OLQV01001228.1_pt1 | contig 19980 bp, 12 predicted proteins | sample 1672371 | NCBI WGS metagenome assembly OLQV01 (sample SAMEA3136676, study PRJEB25190) | human gut metagenome
TTGACGTCGGCGAAATCGGCGGCGACGCCGGGCTCGTCGGCGTGGACCACGCGCAAGGCTTCGGCCTGCAGTGAGGCACGCGTGAGCTGGTGCCCGACGTTATCGTGGATCTCGCGCGCGATGCGGGCGCGTTCGGCGAGCGTCGCGAGCTCGACTTCGTAGTCCTGGCGATCGGCAAGATCACGGTTGCGCGCCTCGAGCGCGAGGGCTCGTTCCTGCAGTTCGTCGCGGGTACGGCGCATGCGCTGCTGCTCGCGCTCCAGCTGGGCGGTACGTAGCGATAGCAAGGTGGCGGCAACCGAAAGGATGGCGGTCAGCAGAAGCGTTCGGGCGGTGAGCGCGTCGGTGCGAAGGTCCACGACGAGCGCAAGGGCAAAGACGGAGCCAATGCCCAGCGCGACCCAGGCGTGCTCACGGCGCACGCGCCGCGCGATGTCATAGAGAGCGAGAGGCGCAAACGGCACAAACGGCGGTATGAAGACGGCCGCGATGATGTAGACGTAGCTCGCGGCCTCGCTTGCGCGGCGCGCGTGTTCCTCCTGTGCGACCTCGGCCAGCGAGGTGGCAATAACGCCAAGGCAAAACGCCGCGACCATGCGGGCATCCACAGCAAGACCCATGGCGGCCGCAATACAGCACGCCAGCACGATCGATTTGTCGAAAAGCCTGTTCATACGGGTATTGTACGCGAAGCCGCGCATGGTGGAGGGGCCGCCTGCGCAACCGTGACATTCCTCCCGCACGGTGGGGCGGTCGCGTCAGCGTGCCACGCGACCGAGCCCCCGCACTCGTGACAAAGCTCACTGGTGCGCGCCGTCCGCTCCTGCGATGATGCAATCGTACCGGGCCGCAAGCAACAGAAGGGCCGCCTCATGACAGACATCGTCCACGTCGAAAACCTCGTCAAGCGCTACGACGATCTTATCGCGCTCGACCACTTTAACCTGAGCATCGCCCCCGGCGAGATCTTTGGCCTGCTGGGCCCCAACGGCTCGGGCAAGACCACGTCCATCAACTGCATTTTGCAGCTGCTTGCCTACGACAAAGGCACCATCGAGCTGTTCGGCGAACCCATGACGCCCGCCCGCTACGACCTCAAGCGCCGCATCGGCGTGGTGCCGCAGCAGGTGGCGGTATTCGACGAGCTCACGGTGCGCGAGAACATCGACTATTTCTGCAGTCTCTACGTCAACGACCGCAAGCGCCGCCGCGCGCTGGTGGACGAGGCGATCGACTTTGTCGGCTTGGGCGACTTTACGAAGTTCCGCCCCGGCAAGCTCTCGGGCGGCCTGGCGCGTCGCCTCAACATCGCCTGCGGCATCGCGCACAAGCCCGAGCTCATCTTCTTTGACGAGCCCACGGTGGCGGTCGACCCGCAGAGTCGCAACGCCATCCTGGAGGGCATCTGCCGCCTGCGCGACGAGGGCGCCACGGTGGTGTATACCAGCCATTATATGGAGGAAGTCGAGCAGATCTGCAGCCGCATCATGATCATGGACGGCGGGCGCGTGCTGGCGCAGGGCACCAACGACGAACTCAAGCGCATGATTCAGATGGGCGAGAAGATCGTGATCGAGGTCGGCGAGGTGCCGAGCGCGGCGCTCGGTGCCGTCGCGAGCCTGCCACATGTCCTGGACCTGTCGGCGACGGCGGGCCAGCTCACGTTTTCGTGCGAGGCGAGCCCGCATAGCCTGACGGACATTCTCGATGCGCTGCGCTCGCATGACGTGGCGCTTGGCCGCATTTATTCCGAGCCGCCGACCCTCAATGACGTGTTCCTCGAGATCACCGGCCGCGAGCTGCGCGACTAGGGGGCAGTCATGTTCAAAACCATCATCACCACGGTCAAGACGCTGCTGCGCCGGCCGAGCACGTGGGTTTGGGGCGCTGTCTTTCCCGTCGCGCTTTCCACGATGTTCATGTTTATGTTTGCGAACCTCAGCTCCGACGGCACGGTCGACCCGGTGCCGGTTGCTGTCGTGGCGGATGAGGCTTGGGACGCCTCGACCTTTAAGGACGTGGCGACGTCGCTTGCCCAGGAAGGCGACGACCGGCTGCTCGAGATCCACGAGCTCGACGACGCAGCCGATGCGAACCGTGCGCTTAAGGCCGGCGAGGTTGCGGGCATCTATACGGTCGACGATGCGGGCACGCCCAAGCTCACGCTGCTATCGAGCTACGACAGCTCGCGTGCCTCATCGGTGCTCACCGACCGCAGCATTCTGGAGACGGTGGCAAGCTCGTATACACAAAATGCCGAGCTCATGTCCCAGATTGCCCAGGACAACCCGGCGGCGCTCGCCGACTCGGAGGCGGTTGCGCGCGCCCTGTCGCTCGAGGGCGGCACCCGCCGCGTAAGCCTGACACGCACCACGCCCGATGGCACGGTCATCTACTACTACGCGCTCTTTGGTCTGGTGGCGATGATGTCTGCCGAGTTTGCCGCCTTGAGCGTCGTCGATCTGCAGCCCAATCTGTCGGGCCTCGGCGCGCGTCGCTGCGTGGGCGGCCTTTCCAAGACGGCGTCGCTGGCCGGCATCTTTGTCGGCTCGTGGCTGGTTTCCTTCGCCTCGATGGCGATCGCAATCGGCTACGTGCGCCTGGTCGTGGGCGTCGACTTTGGCGGGCGCGAGGGGCTGTGTCTGGTGGGCGGCGCCGCTTCCGCGCTTGCCGCCACGGGCCTGGGACTCTTTGTGGGCACGCTTCCCGTTAAGGGCGGCAAGGCGTCCAAGTCTGGCATCCTCACGGGCTTTGCCACCACGTGCGCCCTGTTCGCCGGCCTCTACGGCGAGCCGGCGATGGCGCTTGCCGACGACGTCGCCCGCGCCTGCCCGGCCGAGTGCTGGCTCAACCCCGTCAAGCTCATCTGCGACATGTTCAACCGCCTGTATTTCTTTGAGGACCTGAGCCCCTTTGCCGTTCGCGCCGGCGCGCTGGTCCTTATGGCGCTGCTGTTCGTTGCCGCCGCCACGCTGATCTTTGGAAGGAGCCGCTATGAGCACCTTTAAGACCGCGCTTCGCATGGCGCTGGCGCACCCGTTCTACCTGCTCATCTATACGGTGTTCATCTCGCTCATGGGCGTATTCATCGCGGCATCGGTGAGCTGGAACTCGTCGCAGCTCACCGAGTACAAGCCCTACGACACCAACGTGATCGTGGTCGACCGCGACAATAGCGACCTTTCGCGTGCGCTTACCAAGCATCTGGGTTCGCGTTTTGAGCTGGTCACGGGCGTCGGCGACGACACCTACGACCTTGCGGACGCGCTCTCCAAGAGCAACAGCGCCAAAGGTAGCGCCGACTGCGTGTTCTTTATCCCGGAGGGGTTTGAGGGCGATCTTGTTACAGCCGCCCGCGCGGGGGAGTCCCTGCCCAAGCTCGACGTGACTTACGGTGCCGGTACCATGGCGGCGGCGCTTTCGTCTGCCGAGGCCTCGCGCTGGATCTCGCTCGCGGGTGCTGCGGCGGCACTTGAGCCCGCCGCCTCTAATGGTAGCGTCGCCAAGGCCGCCGAGCATGCCGCCGCCAAGCGCGCCGAGGTCCAGATTGAGCAGGTCAAGGTTGGTTCGACTGCCGCCGCCATGCTCAAGTCGTATTTCAACTTTGGCGCGTACGCGATTATCTCGTCGGTCATCGTATCGGTGGGGCTGGTGTTCTCGGGCATGAACGAGCCCGAGCGCGTGCGTCGTATGGATGCCGGCCCAATCTCCGAGCGCCGGCGTTCGCTCGCCGTGTTTGCGGCCGCCACTGTGATCACCGTCTGCATCTGGTTTGTGTCGAGCATGATGGGCGTCGTGGGCTTTGCCGGCGCGGTTGCCGAGGTCGGCGTGGGTCGTGTGTGCCTGGCGCTGGCGGCGACGTTTGCCCTGGCGTGCACGCCTCTGGCCGTTGGCTTTGCCCTTTCGAGCCTGGGTGCGCGTGAGGAGCTGCTCAACGGTGTGGGCAACCTGCTCGGCATGCTCATGACGTTTTTGGGCGGCGCCTGGATGCCGCTGTCGCTGATGGGCCCAGCCGTGCAGACCGCGGCGCATTTTGTGCCGACGTATTGGGTGAACGACGCGATTGGCAAGGCGCTCGCCGCGGACCTGACGTCCACCGTGCTGGGCGACATCGCTTGCGATCTGGGCGTCACAGTGCTCTTTGCCGCGGCCATCGCCGCCGTAGGCCTAGCCCTCGCCCACAACAAATCCCACGCCTAGACACCTACTCATTGGGGACAGACTTAAACGACCAAAAGTATTCATTGGGGACAGACTTAAATGACTAGCCATCGGGGGCAGATAAGGAGCGTCCCCAACTGCCGGGTGGCGAAAGAGCGTCCCTTGTGACTGGTCATTTAAGAACGTCCCCAATGACTAGTCTGAAACAAATCCCCACTCTCGCCCCAAAATAGTTCGCCAAGGTTTACTATTACGTTCATAAAGTAGTACTAGGCTAACAATGGGGGATACCATGGCAACGCAGGAAGCCTACGTCCAGGTCAAGGGGCTCAAGAAGCACTACGGCGATGGAGATGCACGCCTGACGGTGCTCGATGGCATCGACACGTCCATCAACCGCGGAGAGATCTGCGTCATGCTGGGGCCTTCGGGTTCGGGCAAGTCGACGTTTCTTAACCTGATCGGCGGCCTGGAGGATGCCGACGGCGGCTCCATCATGGTGGACGGCTGCGACCTCACGGTGCTCAAGCCTACCGACCTGGGCGAGTATCGCCGCCGTGAGCTGGGTTTTGTCTTCCAGTTCTACAACCTGGTGCCCGATCTCACCATCAAGGAGAACATCGAGGTCACGGCGCACCTGTCCAAAAACCCGCTCAATGTCGACGACCTGCTGCGTTCGCTGGGCCTCTACGAGCACCGCAACAAGTTCCCGCGCCAGGTCTCGGGCGGCCAGCAGCAGCGCTGTGCCATCGGCCGTGCGCTCGTCAAAAACCCGGGCCTGCTGCTGTGCGACGAGCCCACCGGCGCGCTTGACTACAAGACGTCCAAGGAAATCCTGCAGCTCACGGAGGATGTCAACCGCACCTACGGCTGCACCATCATCATTGTCACCCACAATGCCGCCATCGCGCACATGGCCAATCGCGTGCTGCGCCTGCGCGACGGGCACATCGTCGAGGATGAGCTCAACGAGTCGCCCGTTGCGGCCGCCGAGCTCGATTGGTAGGCGGCGCCATGACACCTCTCGCAAAACGTCTCCCGCGCGAGCTGCGCCGCAATATCGGCAAATACCTGGGCATCTTTTTGCTTATGTGCGGAAGCACCGCTCTCACCTCGGGATTTTTGCTCGCAGCGCATTCCATCGGCTGCCTTATCGATGACATGCGCGATGCGTACGCGATTGAGGACGGCCGCGTGACCACCTCCTTCGAGGCTACCGACGATCAACTCAAGGCCGCCGAGGATGCAGCCGGCGACGTCGGCGGCGTCACGCTCTACAAGAATTTCTCCATCGACGCCATCATCAAAAAGGTGTCCGGCGACGACGGCACCAAGCGCACGCTGCGCACCTATGCGCACCGCACCAAGGTCGATATCGCGTCCTACTGTGAGGGCAAGGAGCCCAAAACGGACGATGAGGTGGCAATCGACCGTGTCTTTGCCACCAACAACGGCCTCGCCGTGGGCGATAAGGTCGAGCTCGAGGGCCGCACCTACACCATCTGCGGCATCATGACCCAGCCCGATAGCCAGGCGCTGTTCCTCAACAATTCGGACTTTACGGTGAACACCATCACGTACGGCGTGGCCGAGGTCACCGATGCCGGCTTTGCCGCGCTCGAGGATGCCGGCGGCGCGCCCGCCTACACCTACTCCTTTACCTTTGCCGATCGCGACCTCCCCACCGCGGATCGCATCGATGCGGAGCAGGATATGGTCGAGGCGCTGACCGACGCCGATGCGCGCGTGGATGACCTCATCGACGCCGATTCCAACCAGGGCATTGGCTATGCGCGCGACGACGTAGACGGCGACTCCATGATGTGGATGACGCTGCTCGACATCATCATCGTGATCATGGCGTTCGTCTTTGTGGTCCTTACCGACGCCACCATCGAGGAGGAGAGCGCCATCATCGGCACGCTGCTCGCCAGCGGCTATCGTCGACGCGAGATCGTGCTGCACTACCTTGCGCTTCCCGCTATCGTGGGCGTGGTCGCGGCGCTTTTGGGCACTGCGCTCGGCGTTGTGTTCTTTACCGAGCCCATGCGCAGCCTCTATTACGGTTCGTATAGCCTGCCGCCCTTCCAGGTGTACTGGAGCTGGGAGATCTTTGTGAAGTGCGCCGTGGTTCCCGCCGCCGCGCTCATCCTCATCACGCTGGTGGGCCTGCTTCGCAAGATGGGCAAGACGCCGTTGCAGTTCCTTCGTCACGAGGCGAGCGGCAAATCGGGCACCAAGCGCGGCTTGCAGCTGCCGGAGCGCATGGGTTTTGTTTCCCGCTTCCGCCTGCGTATCTTCCTGCGCAACCTGGGCAACTTCGCCACGCTCTTCGTGGGCATTGCGTTTGCGTCGCTGCTGCTGCTCTTTGGCCTGGCGATTTTGCCCACGATGACGCACTATGCGGACAACCTCGAGACAAGCCTGGTCGCCGAACACCAGTACACGCTCAAGGCGCCGCTGGAGCTCGAGGGCACTGCCGAGGAGCGCGAGCAGTGGTCGGCACTCGAGCGCTTGCAGTCGGTTGACGGCGCGCTGCTTTCCGCCGCTCAGGATGCCGATGACGAGCTTGACGACGCGGCCGATGCGGCGCAGGCGGCAGCCGATGCCGCGACCAGCGCTCCGTCTGCCGAGAGCTTGGCCGCGGTGCAGGACGCGCTCGCCAAGGTTCAGGACAAGAAGGATGCGCTTTATGCGCGCCTCGATGACCTTGCCGATATCCTCGGCTGCAACCGCGACGAGGCTATCGACCTGATTGACAAGGCCTCTAAGATCGACACCGACAACGACGACATTCACCCGGTCAACACGATTGACAACGGCGCGGGCGCAATCGCGCAGGCCGAGAAATATGCCGTTTACCAGCTGCAATACGACCGCGGCGATGGTAATGGCGAGGAGACGATTTCTGTCTACGGCATCTCGCCCGATTCGCGCTACTGGAAAGGGCTGGACGTCGGCGACGGACGCGTCGTCTTTGGCGGTGGCTTACTCGACAAGTTTGGCTGGAGCGAGGGCCAGAAGGTTAAGCTTCGCGACAAGTACGAGGGCGAGAATTATTCCTTTGAGTACGTGGGCAAGGACTGCGTTTGGGGCTCTAAGTCGGATATGAATGTCTATATGAGTATCGAAGACTTTAACGAGCTGTTTGACAACGATGCGGCCTACTTTAACGGCTATGTGAGCGATGAGAAGCTCGACCTCGACGCGCGCTACTTTGCCGGCGATACCACGCCCGACGACATGCGCGCCGTGGGCGACCAGTTCATCGGCATGATGAGCAAAATGATCGGCATGATGGTTGGGCTTGCGGTGTTCATCTTCTTGCTGTTTATGTACCTGCTGACCAAGGCTGTGATCGACCACAGCGCCCGTTCGATCAGCTACATGAAAGTCTTTGGCTATCGCGATAGCGAGATTTCGCATCTGTACATCCGCTCGATCACGTTGTGCGTGGCAGCGTCACTCGTGCTGAGCCTGCCGGTCATTATTGGCTCGCTAACGGCCATCTTCCGCTCGATGCTGCTCGCCTATAACGGCAATATCGAGATCTACGTGCCCGCTTGGTCCATGGCGGCGTGCGCAGGAATCGGCTTTGCGACCTACCTGGTCGTGGCGCTGCTGCACACGCGCTCCATCAAGCGCGTCAGTCTGGCCGAAGCCCTCAAAGTCCAAGAGTAGTCATTTAAGAACGTCCCCAATGACTAGGTGCCGTACTTGACTTTAACTCTGCTTTAACTGGTACCATCCTCTATGTCTGTAACGCCATATAGACCGAGGGGATAGATCTATGACCGCAACTGCACCCGCTAAGGTGTACTTCACCAACCTGCGCACGCATGCTCGCGAGAGCCAGCTCGACAAGCTCAAGCGCCTCATCCGTCACGCCGGTATCGAGCAGATCGACTTCGAGAACAAGTTCGTCGCCATCAAGATTCACTTTGGCGAGCTGGGCAACCTGAGCTTTTTGCGCCCCAACTACGCCCGCGCCGTCGCGGATGTCGTGAAGGAGCTGGGTGGCAAGCCCTTTCTCACCGACTGCAACACGCTCTATGTCGGTAGCCGCAAAAACGCGCTCGAGCACATCGATACCGCCTACCAGAACGGCTTTACCCCGTATGCCACGGGTTGCCAGATCATCATCGCCGACGGCCTCAAGGGCACCGACGAGGCGCTCGTCCCGGTTGAGGGCGGCGAGTATGTGCACGAGGCCAAGATCGGTCAGGCGCTCATGGACGCCGATATCGTGATTAGCCTCACCCACTTTAAGGGTCATGAGCAGGCCGGTTTTGGCGGCGCCATGAAGAACCTGGGCATGGGAGGCGGCAGCCGTGCCGGCAAGATGGAGCAGCATGCCGCCGGCAAGCCGAACGTCGCGACCGAGCACTGCGTTGGCTGCCATGCCTGCGAAAAGATCTGCGCGCACAACGCTATCTCGTTCGATGGCACCCGCGAGCGCGAGCTTGCCGGCGGCGCTACTCGCACGGTGCACGTGGCCGCTATCGACCACGATCGCTGCGTGGGCTGCGGCCGCTGCATTGCGGCATGCAACCAGGACTGCATCAAGCCCGGTTATGAGGCCGCAGCCGACGTGCTCAACTGCAAGATCGCCGAGTACACCAAGGCCGTCGTCGACGGCCGCCCGAGCTTCCACATCTCGCTTGCCATGGACATCAGTCCCAACTGCGACTGCCATCCCGAAAACGATACGCCTATCGTCAACGACATCGGCATGTTCGCGAGCTTCGACCCGGTCGCCATCGACCAGGCCTGCGCCGACGCCGTCATGGCGTCTGAGCCGCTGCCCAACACCGAGCTCACCGATAGCGCGGCCAAGATGGAGCATAACCACGAGCATCTGGAGGGCGAGCAGGCCAAGGATCCCTTCTGCATCACGCATCCCGACACCGACTGGCGCGTGTGCATCGCGCATGCCGAGAAGATCGGCCTGGGCACGAGCGAGTATGAGCTCATCGAGGTCAAGTAGCACCTAGCTATTAGACAAAACAAGCGCCTTTGTAGCACAACTGTTAGCAAAAGCCGCCCGTGAGCACAGTGCCCACGGGCGGCTTTTTGGAAGTGCGGCGAAAAATCGAATCCCGCCGACCACAAACCGTTTTTTGGCAACAAAACCCCAGACGTTGCTTTTTGCCTAAAAATACTCGTCGAGGAAGTTGTCGACCGTGTTCCAGTAGAGTTCGGGGTCGACCTGCGCGCTCTTGGCGTGGGTGGCGCCATGGATAGTGAGCTTTTGCTTGACCTTGCTGGCGCACGCGTCGTAGTTTTGGTCGAGCATGCTGTACGGCACAAAAGTGTCCTGGTCGCCGTGGATAAACAGCATGGGAACCGTCGCGTGTTTGAGTTGCTCCACGCTGCTCGCCTTATGAAAGTCGTAGCCCGCGCGCACGTTGCATACCAAGTTTGCTACATCGAGCAAGGGAAAGCTGGGCAAGCCGAACACGTTCTTGAGCTGCAGAGAAAACTCGTCCCAAACACTCGTATAACCGCAGTCCTCGATAATGCATTTCACGTTTGCGGGCAGAGGTTCCCCCGCGACGTTCATGGCGGTTGCCGCACCCATCGACTCGCCAAAGACCAGGATGCGTGCCTCGGGGTCAGCCTGAACGATTTGCTCGATCCATGCGACGACATCGAGCCGCTCGGGCCAGCCCATGCCGATATAGTCGCCGCCGGAGCGCTCGTGGGCGCGCGCGGCGGGCGCGAGTACGTTCATGCCACGGTCGTGGAAGCGTTTGGCGTATCGGGCCATACCGATGGGCTCGTTGGTATATCCATGCAGGCAGACGGCGTAGTCGTGCGTGCTCTCCGACGCAGCAAAATACCAGGCGGCAAGCTCGGTCCCGTCGTCCGCGGTGAGGCTCCTGCTCTCGCGGTTCTCTTTAAACCATGCCCGCGCCTCGGTATCCTCGGCATCCGGCTGCTCACCTTCTTTGTCGTTCTTGCTATCCTGCATCATCTTCATGGTGTATGGCGCGCGGGGATTCAGCGCGAAGTCAAACAGGAAGTTGCCGGCAAATCCGAGCAGCGCAACGACAACCACCAGTGCAACGATGCCGGCTATCTTGAGCTTTCGATGGGAACGTGCGTTTTGAGCCATGCGGTATTCTCCTATAAGATGTTAATACATCAACATTTAATGCAAGCGCATTATGGACGTTCGCCGTTGATGCGTCAACAGGCAAAGAATGGGTAAACAAAGGGTCGCGTATAGTGCAAATTTCGCACGTACCCAGACGCTTTGATATAGTGTTGAGAACTCTTTACGTTGGAGGATGTAACCGGCATGTCCGATTCGAGCGACAGTTCTAAGCCGCGACCCAAGACCGCGGCCGTTCCACACTACACGGTGGGCGAGGAGATCATGAACTCCGTCACCCATGGTGTCGGCTGCCTGCTGGGTATCGCGGGCCTGGTGCTCCTGATCGTATTCGCCGCCCTGCGCGGCGGAGGCCCGGCCCACATGGCCGCGGCGATTGTCTATGGCGTCAGCATTATCCTCGAATACCTAGCCTCCACGCTCTACCACGCGATTCAGCCCGCGCGCGCCAAGCGCGTGTTTCGCATCATCGACCACAGCTGCATCTACCTGCTCATTGCGGGCAGCTATACGCCGTTTTGCCTCATCACGCTCGCAAACGACGGCGGCGCTGTGCTGTTCTTTGCCGTATGGGCCATCGCCATTATCGGCATCGCCCTCGAGTGCTTTATGCGCGAGCGCCAGCCGCATTGGGTAAGCGGCCTGGTCTATCTGCTGATGGGCTGGCTCGTTGTCTTTAAGCTGCCCGAGCTCGTGGCGCTGCTCAACCCCGTGGCACTTGCCCTGCTCGCCGTCGGCGGCGTGTGCTACACCGCGGGCGTGCCGTTCTATATCGCCAAAAACGTGCGCTATCTGCACAGCGTGTTTCACCTGTGGGTGCTCGCCGGCAGCATCTTCCAGTTCATGGCGGTGATCCTCTTCGTAATCTAGCGACCACGCCAGCGCCCGTGCCCCCGCTCGGTCGCCAGTGCAATTGCCGTATCCGCCACCAACGTTTTAATCCGACGTCCCGAATCTTGGAGGTTCGAGAAACTCCCGATGGACATAACCATCTCCCTTATCACCACCCTCGTTTTGACCCTCATCAACGGCTACTTCTCTATGTCCGAGATGGCGCTCACCACGGCCAAGCGCGCCGTGCTGGAGCACGAGGCCGAGGAAGGCGACAAGCGCGCCGAGCGTGCCATTAAGCTGGCTGCCGACTCCGACCAGCTGCTCGCCACCATCCAGGTCGCCATCACGCTCGTGGGCTTCGCCTCGTCCGCCGTCGCCTCGACGAGTCTGTCCGACCCGCTCGCCACGTGGCTCATGAGCTTTGGCATCGCGCCGCTCTCCGCCATCGCGCGCGGCCTGGCGCCGGTCATCATCACCGTCGCGGTCGCCTTCGTGTCCATCGTGATCGGCGAGCTTGTGCCCAAGCGCATCGGCCTGGCCAACGCCGAAGGCGTGTCCAAGCAGGTCGTGGGGCCGTTGTCGTTTTTCCAAAAGATCGCTCGTCCGCTCGTGTGGCTGACCGGCGCTTGCTCCGATGGCCTGGCCCGCATCCTGCGCATCAAGAGTGCCGACGACCGTCAGAACGTCTCGGAAGAAGAGATCAAGTACATGGTCTCGGAGCAGGACGACCTGCTCGACGAGGAAAAGCGCATGATCCACGAGATCTTCGACCTGGGCGACACCGTTGCCCGCGAGGTCATGGTGCCGCGCGTGGACACCACCATGTGCGAGGACGACGAGACGGTCGCCGACGTGCTGTCCACCATGCGCCAGACCGGCTTTAGCCGCATCCCCGTCTATCACGAGGATCCCGACAACGTCGCCGGCATTGCGCACATCAAGGACCTGATTCAGCCCGCGCTCGACGGCAAGGGCGACCAGCCCATCGCCGGCTTTTTGCGCGACGCCACCTTTGTGCCCGACACCAAGGACATCCTGCCGCTGCTGTCCGAGATGCAGACCTCGCACGACCAGATCGTGGTGGTCGTGGACGAGTACGGCGGCACGGCCGGCATTATCACTATCGAGGACATCGTCGAGGAGATCGTCGGCGAGATCGAGGACGAGTTCGACCCCGACAACAAGTATCTCACGCGCCTTTCGCGCCGCGAGTGGCTCGTTGATGGGCGTTTTTCGTGCGATGACGCGATTGAGCTTGGTTGGCCGCTTGAGGAAAGCGATGATTATGAGACCATCGCCGGCTGGATTTTGGAGCTTTGCGACTCGGTGCCCGACATCGGAGAGGTGTTTGAGGTTGCGGGGTACAAGTTTAAAGTGCAGTCGATGCGTGGCCAGCGCATCTCGCTCATTCGCGTGATCGCTCCGGCCGAAACCGATAAGAAGGATTCCGAGTCTTCGGTAGACGAGCCGACGACGTCGGGTGCGGGTTCTGCGAATCCGCACGATGGCGACGAGTAGGACAAGGAAGAGTAGGGGAGAATTATGGCAGGCCTGTTCAACATCCTTAAGGTCACCGTCAGCGAGGACAAGATCTGCGCGCACGTGCTGGTGAACCCCGGCATGCCGCTCATGACCTCGGAGGATATCGAGGCTACGGCGCGCGTGTATTACCTGGTGCCGGCGATTGCCAAGCACCTGTGCCTGGGTGATTCCGGCCGCGAGTTCCAGGACTGCATGGGCCAGACCGAGCTTTGCCATCTGCTTGAGCATGTGACGGTCGAGCTCATGAACGAGACCGGTCTTGCCGGTAGCATCTCGTGCGGCCGCACGCGCGTAAGCGAGCACGACGAGCGCGTTTTTGAGGTTGAGCTTTCGTGTCCCGACGACGCGCTGGCCATCGGTGCGCTGTCTTCGGCCACCTTTATGATGGACTGGGCGTACCTGCACGCCGACCAGCCTGCCCCCGACGTGGAGGGCACGGTCGCGGGCCTGCGCAACCTGGTGCTGGGCATGCGCGCCGAGGCCGAGGGCAAGGATCCTCACGAGGCCGTCGCCGCTGCGAACGGCGAAGATGCTGCCGAGGACGAGGGCGCTGACGAGGGCGATGTGCCGGTCGACGCCGAGCCCGTTGCCGATGCGACCGCCGAGCCCGTTCCCACCGAGCCCCAGGGCGTCCCCAACTTTGACGACGAGCCCCAGGTGGCGATTGATACCGAGGGTGCGGTTGCCGAGAATCACGAGGCCTCCGCTGCCGTCTTTGGCGGTGCGGCGACGGTTCCGGCAGGACCTGCGCATGAGGGCGGCCTGCCGCTCGTGGACGGCGCCGGCGAGGACCCGGGTGCCACGGTGGCCATGCCGGCTATGCCCCAGGAGTAGGCCTACGCGTTTATCACCATCACGTACCTGCGCCTTTGCCGTACGCAGATGAGCGGAGCGGCAAGTGATGCGCTGCGGGTATAATGGACAGCATTCAAACGGTGGGCACCGACGTGCCCGCAGGAGAGGAATGATCATGGGTAAGACTTTCAGCTTTGTCTCCGGCGCACTTTTTGGTGCCGCTGCCGGCGCTATTGTCGGCGTTGCTCTGGCCCCGCGCTCGGGCGCCGAGACCCGCGCCATGGCTGCCGATATCGCCAACGACGCCTGGGACAATATGCGCGACACCTACGAGCACAGCGCCGAGGAGGCCCGTGCTGCGGTGAATGACTTTGGCCCGATGGTCGACGCCAAGACCGACGACCTACGCGCCAAGGTCGACCTGGCTCGCGAGCGCATGGACCAGCTGCGCGAGCAGCTCAACGACGCCATTTCGGGCGGCAACGTGACGCCTGCCGCCGACGTCGTGGTCGAGAACGCCGTCGAGGCTGATACCGAGGCTGCGGAGCCCTCGACCGAGGCATAATGCGCGCCGGGGATTTTGTCGGCGCCAAGATCTATCGCAAGCCTACCGAGGACAAGCGCACCAAAAAGGACGGCACACCGCGCAGCCCTAAAAAGCTCGGAAAGATTCACTTTCCGGTCTTTACCCCGGGCGGTACGCGCGTGGTCGGCTTTATGGTCCGCCAGTCCGATATCGCGGGCATGATCGAGCGTCCCGATCGATTCGTAGCGCTCGACGCCATTGGTGTCTACGAGGGCGCCATTGCGGTCGATGACGTCAAGGACACGTACGATGCCGCCGCCGCCAAGCGCCTCGACATCAACCTGGACGATTGCATCATCTGGGTCGGTATGGACGTGCGCACGGAATCGGGCGACGTCGTGGGCTATTGCTCGGACGTTGAGTTCAAGCCACGCTCGGGCATCGTGCAGGCATTCTATGTGACCGCCGGTGCTGCTTCGAGTGTTTTGGTTGGTGACACGCAGGTACCGCCGACGATGCTGCGCGGCTATGCGGACGGCGCGATGATTGTTTCGGACGAGGTCAAGTCGCTCGGGTATTCGGGCGGTGCGGCTGCCAAGGCCGCCGAGGCCAGCGTCGTGGTGGGCGACAAGGTCAAAAAGGGCGCCAAGGTGCTCGACGACAAGGGATCGGTTGCCGTGGACAAGGGCAGTCGCGCACTGGGCAAGCAGCTCGGCAAGACGCGCGGCATGTTCAAGGCGTTTAAGGACGAATACCAAAAGGCGAGCGGAGGCTCGTCAAAAGCTACAAAATAGCGACGTACCAAATGATGGGAGGCAAGCCGGAGACCTGTTGCTCCGGCTTGCTGTGTTTATGGGGGAGGGCACATGCGCCAAAACGGATCCAACTTAAACGGGCGTTCGGGTGCGCGTCCGACGGCGCGCCGCGACCTGGGGCAGCTGCCCAGCGGTCAGCGCAAGCGTCACCGTAAGCCCGGCGCGATGTACCTCAACCATAGCCGCGGGTTTAGCGACCGCAGTGCGCGCATCGGCAACAGCCGTACGCCCCGTCGTTCGTCTCGCCTGCCCTACGCACTCATCGCCGTGGGCTGTGCGCTCGTGCTGTTTATCGCTGCCGTCGTGGGCTACGTCAACCGCAGCGTGGACGTGGAGCTCAACGGCCAGAAGACCGCGGTGCGCGTGGGCTCTACGCTGCAGAATCTCATCGACGACCAGGAGTTGACTGACACCTACGACGCAGGCGACCTGCTGGCCGTCGATGACAGCGTGCTCAAGCGCCATGGGGGCGAAAAACTGTCGGTGAAGGTCGACGGCAAGCGCGTGAAACAGGGCAAATGGGATAGCCGCGAACTTGAGGGCGGCGAGAAGGTGACGGTCAAGGATGGCCGTAACACCTACGAGAAGCACGAGGTTCAGGCTGCGGTTATCGAGCCCAAGCTCAAGGTCGAGGGCACGGGCGCTATCGAGTATGTGCAGACATGGGGTGTCCAGGGCCGATCCGAGGTGTGGGTTGGTGAGCAGTCGGGCAAGACGCAAGACCGCGGCGAGGTTGTGCCCGCCACCGATTGCGTTGTTGCGTGCGCCAGCGTGGCGCCCAAGGGCAACAAAAAGTACGTGGCACTGACGTTTGACGAGGGTCCGAGCGGCGCCACCAAACAGATCTTGCAGGTGCTCAAGGAAAAGGGCGTCACCGCGACGTTCTTCCTTTCGGGCGATGCGGTCGAGGCCTCGCCTGCCACGGCCAAGGCGATTGTCGATGCCGGGTGCGAGATCGGATCCAACAGCTACAGCGACGATTCGCTCAAGGGTCAGGACCGTGAGGCGGTACGCGAACAGATCACGAAAGGCACCGACGCGATTAAGTCGGCGACCGGCGTGAAGACGATGCTGCTGCGTGCTCCCTACGCTGCCTTTGACGAGCAAAACTGGATTGATGCGATGGACCTGGTCTCCGCCGTGGTCTCGTGGAATATCGACTCGGGCGACTGGCTGCTAAACGGTGCCGACGAACAGGTCTCGACGGTGCTCGATTCGGTGACGCCGGGCAATATCGTGCTGCTCACCGATAGAGACGAATGCGCCGAGCAGACACTCGAGGCGCTGCCGCAGATTATCGACGGCCTCATTGCCGACGGCTACAAGATCGTGACGCTCAGCGACCTGGTCAAGACGGACACGTCGCTGAGCAAAAAGCTCACCTCGCTGACGAAGGTCACCATGCCCAAGGACGCCGTGTTCCCCCAACTTGCCGAGGACGACGACACCACAGAGTAGTCATTGGGTAGTCATTTAGGAACGTCCCCAATGACTATGTCACGGATGCGTCAGCGTTTGGTATGCCTGCAATGTGCAGCGCATAAATTCGATGCCGCAGGGCGATGCTGATGCTATAGTTACTGCGGTTAATGAGGGTCAAGAGAAAGGTTACAGGTGAAATCCAAACCTCGACCATACAGTCGATGACCCCATGCAGGTGCTTTTTGCGCATGCACGGGGTGTAAGCGTCGAGCGGCGTGCCGCCCGCGCATGCGTATACATATCCAGAAGCCCCCGGACGCCGCACGCGCGGCCGCGTCCGGAGGAATAATGATGGGGAGCACCATTGAATTATCTGAGTGAGATGCTCAAATTGCCGGTCTTGGACGTCGACGGCGAAAAGCTCGGCGTGGTCAACGATTTTGGTATTGCTACCGGCGAAGTTTTTCCGCACGTGACGTCGCTCGCGTTCCGCGGACCCGGCAAGACGCCGTTTATGATCAGCTGGCGCAAATGGGTCGACCGTATCGACGAGACGGGTGTACACCTTAAGACGTCGGCCACCGAAATCCGTTTTTCGTATCTGCAGCCGACCGAACTCCTGCTCGCCCGCGACGTGCTCAACAAGCAGATCGTCGACACGCAGGGCATGAAGGTCGTGCGCGTAAACGACATCAAGTTTTCCATGTCGGGCGAAAACCAGCTGCGCCTGCTGGGCGCCGAGGTCGGTGCCCGCGGTCTGCTACGCGCCATCAGCCCCGCGCTCGAGCATATCGTCGAAGGCTTTATGAAGCACCTGGGCAAGCCGCTCAGTGAGGACATCATCGCTTGGTCCTACATGGACCTGCTCGACCGCTCGACCAAGAACATTCAACTCTCGGTGTCGCACAAGACGCTCGGCGAGCTGCACCCTGCCGACATTGCCGACATTATCGAGCAGCTCGACCCGCGCCTGCGTGCGCAGGTGTTCGCGCAGCTCGACACCGCCCAGGCCGCCGAGGCCATCTCGGAGTTCGACGACGACGAGCTCATGACCGAGATGCTCGAGGGCCTGTCCGACACGGACGCATCGTCGATGCTGGCCATGATGGACCCGGACGATGCGGCCGACCTGATCGACGAGCTCGATTACGAGAAGGCCGAGAAGCTCCTGCGCCTGATGGGCGTCAAGGAGGAGAAGGCGATTCGTAACCTGCTGGGGTATGAGGACAACACCGCCGGCCGCATCATGACCTCGGAGTTTGTCTCCCTGCCCGCTACGGCAACGGTCGGTGACGCCATCGAGGCGATTCGCGAGCTCGACGAGGACTTCGAGAGCGTCTACTACGTCTATACCGAGGATCCGAGCGGCATGCTGACCGGCGTGCTTTCGCTGCGCACGCTGATCGTAGCCGACCGCGACGCCACGCTGGGTCAGCTGGCCTATCGCGATCTGGTCTACGTGTCACCCGACGAGGACCAGGAAGACGTGACGGACGAGATGACCAAGTACGACCTGGTTGCCATCCCTGTCTGCGACGAGAACCGTCATATCCTGGGCATCGTGACCTTCGACGACGCCATGGACGTTATTGCCGAGGAGCATCAGGAGGACCTGCAGATCGCCGGTGTCGGCTCGGGCGATAGCGCGTCGGACGACTCGACGAACGTGCTCAGCTGGTTCGTGCATCGTCAGTACTGGGTCGTCGTGTGGGGCATCGCCTCGTGCATCATGGCAACGGTGCTGGGGACGGCGCTGGGCTCCGCGCATTTGGTGGTGTTCCCCATGTGCGCCATGCCGCTCGTGTTGCTGGCTGCCTCGCGTATGGTGTCGTTCGTCAAGAACTACTTCCTGGAGTATGACGGTCACGACGACGAGCCCAAGCCGTATCTGGGGTTCTTCTTCCAGAGCACGGGCATGGGCCTGATTCTGTCACTCGTGACCTATCTGTGCACCCAGCTGGTGCGCACCGCTGCGTTCCCCGATGCGCCCATGTTTGAGGAGCAACTCTTTACCGGGTGCTTTAATATCGCTGCCATCATTTGCCTGGTTGGCAACATGAGCGCCGTGATTTACCTGATGGTGCTGTTCTGGCGTGACGAGCATGACCTCAACACGTCGGGCACCGCCATGAACGTTATTGCCGTCATGATCTCGTGCGTAGCGTACTGCGCCGCTGCGGTGCTGCTCACCATGTCGGTCATGGGTTAGGTGGTCGCGTGCAAAATACCAAGCAAAAGTCGGGCACCAAGCAAAAGTTGACCATCGCGGCCATCTTTGGCGCTATGGGTCCCGGTCTGCTGGCGGCGCTTTCGGGCAATGACGCCGGCGGCATTGCAACGTATTCCAGCGCGGGTGCCAGCTATGGCTACAAGATGCTCTGGATGCTTCCCGTCATGACTGTGCTGCTCATCGTGACGCAGGAGACCGCGGCGCGCTGCGGCTGCGTCACGGGCAAGGGCCTGGCATCGCTCATTCGCGAGCGCTTTGGCGTGCGCAAGAGTGTACTTGCTATGGCGGCGCTGTTGATCGCCAACACGGCTGTGACCATTTCGGAGTTTGCGGGCATCGCCAGCGGCCTTGCCCTCTTTGGCGTGCCGGCGAGCATTTCGGTGCCGCTGGTGGCGCTGCTGGTGTGGATGCTTACCATGTCGGGCAGCTTCCAGCGCATCGAGAAGATTCTGCTGCTGGTGAGCTGCGTGTTCGTGACCTATATTGTCGCCGCGTTTATGGCTGGCCCCAACTGGGGTGAGGTCGCGGTCGACCTGGTCGTGCCTAACATTCAAAATGACCCTAGCTACGTGTCGCTCGTGGTCGCAACGATCGGTACCACCATCGCGCCGTGGATGATTTTCTTGGCGCAGAACAACGTGGTCGATAAGAACGCGGGCGAGGACGATATCGTGCTGCAGCGCATCGATACCGTGAGCGGCTCGCTTGCCGCCGATGTCATTGCCGGCTTTATTATCATCACGACCGGTACGGTGTTGTTCCCGGCGGGTATTCAGATTAGCGATGCTGCCGATGCCGCCCGCGCGTTGGAGCCTATTGCGGGTCAGTGGTCCACGGTACTGTTTGCCTCGGGCCTGGTCGCGGCGAGCTTCTTGGCTGCCTGCGTGCTGCCGGGCGTTACGTCGAGCGCTATCTGCGAGGCATTTGGCTGGGAGCGCGGTGCCGACCGCAGCTGGGACGAGGCCCCGGTCTATCGCGGCATCATTACGGCCATCATCGGTATCTCTGCCGTGCTGGTGCTTATGCCCGGCGTCGATCTGTTCCAGATTATGATGACCTCACAGGTCATCAATGGTGTGCTGTTGCCCGTGGTTCTGGTGTTCCAGGTGGTTATCGCAGCCGACCGTCACATTATGGGTGCCAACCGCAACGGCCGCGTGTGGAATGTGCTCACTTGGGCGACTATCGGTGTGATTACGGTGCTCACGGTCGTCATGTTTGTTCTGCAGGCGATGGGCTACAGCGCTTAACGCCCACTTTTGCTTCCGAACAGGCCGCAGCGATGGGCTGCGGCCTGTTTTTTGTCTGCTATAGGGTGTTAGTTATATAGCAATGGACAAAAAATGCCAAATATGAGTACTGTTTCTAAGTGAATAGCATTTACATCCTAAAAGATAATGAACATAGCCTTTAGTATGTTCATTAAAATTGGCTCCAATACGCCTTAAACCAATCAGGTTGGCTGCTTTAGGGGGTTGTAGGGGTAGCGCACAGAGATGTGGTGTAAGAGGCGGGGCATGCCCCGCCTCCGCCCTTT
>OLQV01001236.1_pt1 | contig 19870 bp, 20 predicted proteins | sample 1672371 | NCBI WGS metagenome assembly OLQV01 (sample SAMEA3136676, study PRJEB25190) | human gut metagenome
TAAAAGTATTATCGTTATTTAATGTACAACTACTTACATTTACATTACTAGTAGCGTTCTTATTAGATTTAAAATAATAATAACTATCTCCTTTAATATTATCCTTATTGTAGGTAATTTTAAGTTTGTCAGATAAAATGTATGTTGGCTTTTTTATTTCTTTGGTTGTATTAGAAGTATCAATACAACTAGATGAGTTCTTTTTAGTATAAGTACATACTCTTATATAGTGTAGCTTGTTAGATGTTAAGCCAGTTAAAGAACATTTGTTAGTAGTTCCATCTACAACTACTTTATTTGTATCATTATAATTACCGGAAGTTTCATTATTATAATAACATTCTGTTCTATCTATTTCAATATTTTCTCCTTCTAGCCTACTAAAGGTAATATCATTAATTTCATCAGTAAATGAATTACCCTGAGAAATAATAGATACTGGATTAGTAATTTTTTCATTAATAACATTTCCTGTACATATACCATACAATTTTTCTATATTGCTTAAATTTTCTATTTCTTCTAGTTTTATGTTATTTAAGAGTACTGGGTTATCTTTGGTTAGTGTTATTAGATCTTTTCTTATGCCAACATAAGTATGGATATCAACTTCTCCCAAATCTTTGTCTTTAGGAAGCAAGCCCTTATTGATAAGTTCTTCTACTGTTGCACAAAAGTATTTTCCTTCATAATTACTTATGGTCATTTCTTTCCAATAATTTTCATCGTTATCTTTTTCAGTGCTGTATACAGTAGCAGCTTTCTTAATGCTCTCTACTGATATACTAGCACTTTCTCCTCTAGATTTTTCGATTAGTTTAATTATACCAAAAACTCCTCCACCTACTACTAATGCTAGAATTACAATTACTCCTAGTAATTCTACTAATGTAAAACCCCATTTATTTTTTTCAAATATTTTCAGTTTCTTTTTGATATCTTTTTTCTTCTTCTTTTTTCTGATATCTTTCTTTATGTCTTTTATTACATCCTTATTCATTTCACACCTACCTATCCTATTTACAATTATACAATAAATAATTAAAAAAAGAAAGTACTTTTTTATACTTTCTTTAATATATAGTTTTTGCTTATATATGATAGGTATGGTTGATACTTTAGTTTAAGAGTAATAGGCTTAAACTAACACTAAAAGACTTAAGTTTACTTAAGACTGTAAGTGAACATAATAAACTATTCAACAGTTACTGATTTAGCAAGATTTCTAGGCTTATCGATATCACAACCTCTTAATTTTGCTACATTATAAGCAAGCATTTGCATTGGTACAATAACCAATAACGGATTTATAATTTCATTATAATCATCCACTACTATCTTATAATCAGAAAAATCTTCATCTTTGATGTTAGTAATAGTAATTATTTTAGCACCACGAGCAGAAACTTCTTTAAGATTACTAATTGTTTTATCTTTAATGTCTTTATCTGTTACTATTGATACGACACCAAAGTCTTTATCAATAAGTGAAATACTACCATGCTTTAATTCACCAGCTTGAAAAGCTTCACTATGAATATAGGATATCTCCTTTAATTTTAGACTTCCTTCCATACTTAAATAGTAGTCAATACCTCGGCCTAAATAGAAGACATGTTCTTTATCTTTTAATACATTAGCTATATTACTATAATCATATTCATCTATATATTTAGTAATTAAATTAGGTAATAGCTTAATGTCCTCTAGTAATTTAGGTTCTTCTTTTGTTCCTTTAATGGCAAGCAATAATAACACTATTATTTGTGCAAGATATGCTTTAGTAGTGGCTACTGCTATTTCAATACCTGCTTCAGTATAGATAACATGATCTGCTTCTCTTGCTATTGAAGAATCTTTTCTATTAACAATACCTAATGTATCTACATGATGCTCTTTAGCTAATTTAAGAGCCGCTAATGTATCTGCTGTTTCACCTGATTGAGATATTAAGATCACTAAGGTATCTTTAGTAAAGAAGTTCTTTTGATAACGATATTCAGATGCATAATATACATCAGTCTTTATATTAGCAAACTTTTCAATATAGTACTTACCTACTTGGCCAGCAAATGAGGCTGAACCACAAGCTACAATATCAATATTTTTATATTTTCTGATATTATAAAGATCTTTTACTTGATTGTTTTCAGTATAAGTATTAAGTATTTTTTTTACTACTTCGGCTTCTTCATTTATTTCTTTTAGCATAAAATGTTCATAACCATTCTTACTGATAGTATCAACATCTCCATCATATGTTTTTACTTCTTTAGTTATTGGTGTCCCATTCTTATCATAATATTTAATACTATTTTCTTTTAATACAACAATATCATATTTATTTAAGACAACATATTTATTAGTTACATGTAATATAGCAGGGATATCACTAGCTAACATATTACCATTATCTTCAGATACTCCCACTATTAAGGGGCTATCTTTTCTAATACCATAGATAGTATCAGGTTCATCTTCGTTTATAATATTAAAGGCATAGCTACCTTTAAAAATATCAGTTATTTTACTTAATACTTTAACCATCTCTTTTTCGCTATTATATAAATAATCAATATATGCCGCTGCTACTTCAGTATCAGTTTCACTTTTAAATATATAATTTTTTTCTTCTAATTCTTTTTTTAATACATCATAATTTTCAATTATCCCATTATGAACTAATGTGATTTTTCCTTGTTTATGAGGATGAGCATTGGTATCATTGGCTCCACCATGAGTAGCCCATCTTGTATGTGATATACCTAAACTAGCAACACTATCATAATTAAGTACTTTATCTAAATTCTTAATAGGACCTGCCTTCTTTAAAATAATTATTTCTCCATTTTCTATATATGCTATACCAGCAGAATCATATCCTCTATATTCTAATGACTTTAATCCAGTCATTATGTTTTTTATTACATTTTTTCTTCCTGCATAACCTACTATGCCACACATATTTACCTCTTTCCTTATATGTAATTATTACTTTGTTACAATGTTGATTTTGTTTTTTAATAATAATCTTATGAGCATATAAACCCAAAGCAGTATCCGCCGAATTTTCGATAACTACTTTCCTCGTCAACCATTATGGTTCTGGCGCTAGTTTATAGTTTACCTCCTTTTACTTATAAACTTTCTCTTATAGTATATCAGTTTTATACTATTTTGTAAACTTTTTTTGGCGTAATTAGGTATTTAATAGAAAAAAATAACTAGTAGCTCTAGATATTGTCTACTAGTTATTTATGGTTTGATTTTTAGTATTCTTCGCTTATTCCTTTTTGATAGTATGATGTTGGTTTAATGATAGATTTTATAAAATCTTTATTTCTTGCTAATATTTCTCTTACTTCGCGATATGTTGCTCCTTTATATTTTATGTCATCCGCGGGTACACCATAAGCTTCAATACCAAGAGAATTTGCAATATAAAGAGCTCTATATAAATGATATTTTTGAGATACTATTATTATTTTTTTAGCCTTTAATTGTTTTTGAACTCTAAATATACTATCATAAGTTGATACTCCTGCTGGATCCATGATAATTTTTTCTTCAGGTATATTATTTTCTAATAGATAGTTTTTCATTATAGTTACCTCATCATAGTCCTCTTTAGTATGATCTCCTGTTACTAATATTTTATTTTGAGTATTTATATTATATAGTTCAATGGCCTTTTTTAAGCGATCTTCAAGCATAGGACTTGGTCTTTCTCTTCTTACTGAAGCTCCTAATACGAGAATATAGTCAATATCTTTTAATTGCTGATACTCTTCTTTGATAATTATATTACTAGTCGTATTTAATATTACATATAGGTTAATTAGTAGTGGTGATAACACAATAATAGTCATTATAGTTATTAGTATTATTTTGGTTTTCTTTTTCATTTTAGCCTCTCTTATCTTCTGATTATATTATACCATATTTTTTTTATAATTTATGAACTTTTTTAATAGAAAAAAGAGACACTAATGTTGGCATATTATTTCATAAGGTTATGTATAGTGTTTCTCTTTAGTTTTCTTTATTAAATAATGATTCTACAATTAAATCTCTTGAATGCAAATTATTATTTTTACCTAGTAATAAGTTTTCATAAAATTTAATTAAAAAACTATTATCTTGTTTTATATTTAAATAATTATTAAAATAATTACTTCTTACTAATGCATTTCTATAATAAACTGATTTTTCTTTGAACATAGTGTTATCTACATCATATCCTAATGATACAAGATACTTTTCTATAAATAATGCTGTAGTTCTAGTATTACCCTCTCTAAAAGGATGTATTTGCCATATTCTACTAGAAAAATCTGTTATATTATTAATCACATCAACTATATTCATTTCATTATAGTTTTTATTTTTTTCAAGTGTTATATCATAATCTAGTGATTGCTCTAATAACTTATAATCACCATAAGCTACTGAATCATTATTTAAAATTCTTTCATGTTTAGAAAAATCTACTTTTCTAAATTCCCCCGCAAATTCATAAACATCTTTAAATAAATATTTATGGATATTTTTTATGTAATCTACTGATAGTTCAAAATTATCTTCTTCTAATAATTGGACTATTCTAGTAGAAACTAAATCACATTCAAATTCATCTTGAATTGTTTTATCTGTTTTATCTTTTTCTATATAATATTGTTTTAACTCATGTTCTACTTCATAAATTGTTTTTTCACCTATTACATTTTCTCGTAACAATTTTTCTAAATACTTAGATGGTTTTAAGTTATCAACTTCTTGAAGTCCAATAGCCATATCCCATTCTAATTGTTTTACATAGTTTTTAGGCGTTTCTGTTTCAATATAATCATTTATACTTGAATCTAATTCTCTCTCGGACACCTTAGCACCTCCACTAATAACATTATAACAAAAAAGTTCCTATTTGTCAGTATCATGCACATAAAAAAAGAAAGTTTAAAGATAATTTCCTAACATAATATCTTTGATAAATCTAAAGTTCTTTAATATAAACAAAAAGCGGAGCCTTTCGGCTCCTTCAGGGGGTTTTGGTTATCACACCTACATTTTACTTCGTAGCGTGTGGTCATATCTCTATGACATATTAATCATAATATATTTTAAAATAAATTACAAGCACTTTTCATTTACTTTACATTTTTTTTACAAAAAGTGTAAACTAGTCTAAATTGTCAATCTTTTTTAATTCATTTAAGATTGGTTCAAATTCGGGATTAGTCTCAAAAGTAAGTAACATATTTATAAATAAATCTGCATCTTCTTTAGCCTTAAGTAACATTTTAAAATCTTTTTTGATATTAGCCATCTTTAATCCTAATTCACCACTTTGTCTAGTGCCAAATAAATCCCCTTCTCCTCTAGTTTGAAAATCATATTCACTTATTTCAAAACCATTATTAGTTTTTTCCATTAATCTCAATTTTTCTTCTGGATTTTCTGCGACTAGTATGCAATAACTTTGAATATCACTTCTACCTACTCTACCTCTTAATTGATGTAATGTAGATAAACCAAACATATTAGCATTAAAGATAACAATCATTGAAGCTGTCGGTACATTTACACCAACTTCAATTACCGTAGTAGAAATCAAAATATTAATCTTGTTATTTTCAAAGTTTCTCATTACTTTATCTTTTTCTTTAGGATCTAACTTACCATGAATAATACCTATTTTACTTATTTTACCAAAGGCTTTATTCATTTTTTCTTCTAAATCTTTAACGGATTCTTTATCATCATTATCATCAGTTTCAATCATTGGTGCTACAACATATATTTGATGATTAAGATCAAGTTCTTGTTTCATCATTTCTAATACAGAAGTTATTTCCTTATTCTTTTTAAATACTGTTATTACTTCTTTTCTACCACTAGGTTTACTTTTAATTTCAGAAATGGCAGTATCACCATATATAGTCAAAGCATATGTCCTTGGTATTGGTGTAGCGGTCATAGTAAGAACATCAGGACTAAGGCCTTTGCTTTTTAAGGTATCTCTTTGATTTACCCCAAAACGATGCTGTTCATCTGTTATAACTAGTCCTAATTTTTTATACTTAACGGCATCTTGAATTAAAGAATGCGTACCAATTACTAAATCAATAGAACCATCCTCTAACCCTTTATATATTTCTTTTTTGTCTTTATTACTAGTACTAGAAGTTAATAAGGCCATATTTAGTTTGTATTTAGCAAATATTTTTTTGGCATCTTCATAATGCTGATTAGCAAGTATTTCAGTTGGAGCCATTAAAGCTGATTGATATTTAGATAGATAATTAGCATAAATAGCTATTAGAGCTACAATTGTCTTACCAGATCCTACATCTCCTTCAAGTAATCTATTCATTCTTTTTTTAATACTTAAATCATTAATAATATCATTAACAGCTTTGTCTTGATCTAATGTTAATTCAAAAGGCAATCCTTTGATAAATTTATCTAATTTATCTTTATCAAGATTTCTTTCAATAGCAGTACTATCATCACTCATTTTTTGTTTTAAATAATTTACTTTTAAAACATACATAAATAATTCTTCATATTTTATTCTTTGTCTAGCTTTCTTTAACAAAAGAATATCTTCTGGTACATGAATATTCTTAATAGCGGTCTTTTTATCCATTAGGTTATATTTTTCTACAAGAAACCTTGGTACTAAATCTTCAACTTGATAATCTTCTTCTAGAGCAGATGATATAAATTTACTTATTTGTTTTACAGTTAAGCCTTCAGTTACATAATATATTGGTTCTATTTTAGCACCAGGTGGAAGCATGCCAAATCTAATATCTGAAGCTATTACAGCGTTTTTTAATTTATTATATTTACCTATGATAGTTACTTCTTTACCACTTTTTAAATCTTGATATAAGTAGTTTCTATTATATATAGTTACATTTAATATGTTAGTTCTATTGTTTATTCTAAATATCATTTTCTTTAAACTTTTATTAATAAAGATAACTGTCGGTTGTCCTTCAATAATACCATCTATTATTATTTTATCTCCATCATTTAAATTACTTATATCACTTCTTTTTATGATATCATATCGATATGGATAATAATTTAATAAATCACTTCTATCATAAATCTTTATTTTATTTAATAATTCTTTAGTCTTGGGTCCTATACCATCTATTGTTTCTAATTCTATCATATTTACAACTCCTAGTATAATTATATCAATATATTTATAAAATGTCTATAAAGTTTACATATAGTTAATTTTATATTAAGATAAGCTTTACATCTTATCTTATCATATATAGCCTATAAATAGTCTATATATGAACAATTATATGATATTATATTCACAGTGAATGCTTTCTAATATAGAATTATAATATAGTAAAAGAAGATATTTTTAGTATCTTCCTAGTTTTTTAAAGTAAAATAGCCTGGTGTACTTGATGTATCTATTCTAGCATATGTTTTATCATCATAACTAGAATTATATTTTGTACCATTACCACCAGCCAACTTAGATGAACCAATAAACATTCTATCACTATTTGTAACTGCTGAAGTAATAAAATTATTACTTGCATATATTGTGGTTAAATTATCCATTACAGCAAACATATAACTCATATCAGTTACATTTGATGTATCAAAACTACTTATATCTAAAGTGGTTAAACTATGTAAATCATAAAACATATAACTCATATCAGTTACATTTGATGTATTAAAATTACTTATATCTAAAGTAGTTAAATTCTCCATGCTAGAAAACATATAACTTATATTAGTTACTTTTGATGTATCAAAACCACTAATATTAATATTTTTAACTTTTGCTTTACCAAGAATACTCCCGGCACCATTAAACATACCACTCATATCAGTTACATTTGATGTATTAAAATTACTTGCATCAATACTTTCTAATGATAAACAACCTGCAAACATACCGCTCATATCGGTAACTTCGTCTGTGTACATATTAGCTAAATCAACACTTTTTAGATTTATCATGTATTCAAATAAAAGAGCTCCATTTGTTAAATATACTTTTCCATTTTTGGTTGCTATATATATATCATATAAATCAAATCCATTATACTCACTTTTTTCTGAGGATATTTTAGAATATAAAAGGACTGAACCGTTTTGTTCTCTAGATATATCGGTAGCATTTCCAACTCCTGTAGGAACTTTATCAGATTTAACAACATTAATCGTAGAAATTTGTGCTGCAATAATATTAGAATTTAAAAATTTAGAACCAACTTCAAAAAAACATCCTTCACCTTCATCGGGAAAAGCTGCATTAACACACTCATTACCATTATAATCAACTGCATTAAAAGAAGTATCATAGCCTTTCATATAATATTTTGCAAGTCCTTCTGATACTGTTATTGTACCTACTAGTGATTTGTTTATCATATTAAGATCATTCTCTTCATTACCATCTATATATAAATAAAAGATATAACTAATATTACCTTTAGATAATTCTCCTTCATATAAAGTGTTTTTACTATTACTTTCTATATTACTAAAGTCTCCTTCAGTTATAATAGTATTATTTGATACTAGTTTATACTTTAATGTTTTATTCTTTAATTCATTATCTATGCTAGTAATATTTAATGATATTCTATAACTAAAACTAGTAGTGCTTTTATTAGTTATAGTAAAACTAGTACTCTCTCCATCAATATAATTAAATACTGGTGCCAATTTATTAGTACTTATATCATTACCATTTTTAAATATTACATCTGAAGATGCTCCAATTGACATAGTTAAATTAGTATTATTAATACTACTCCAAGTAAACCAAGCATAAGTACCAGCCGCTCCTACTAAAGTTATTAGTAGTATTAATACTCCAATTATCATAAACTTCTTTTCTTTTTCCATATAACTTACCTCCATCACAAAAAGACTATGAAAAATCACTAATATTTCTATTAGTTATTTCATAGTCTTTATTTATTTTATTATTATATCTTTTATTTATAATAAGATAAACAACCCCCCCCCATTTTATAATTTTGACTTAACTTTATACTCATGGTTAGGGCCTCCTCTCTTTACCTTACATATAAATGATAACATAAAATAACTTTATTTTCAATATCAATATTGATGTTTTTTGTAAAATATAATTATTTATGAAACAGGAAAAGAAAAAAGAGTTATTAAAACTCTTAATAATTATCTCTATCTCTTAAAAATGGTGGAATATCTAAATCGTTATCTATATCTATATCGCTAGTACCTTCTCTGAAAATGTCTTCTCTTCTAGTAGAGTTGAAACTATGATATAATGGTTCACTTTGATTTTCAAATCCAGTAGCAATTACTGTAACAATTACTTCATCATTTAAATTTTCATTTATTACTGCTCCAAATATTGTATTAATATCTGTATTAGCAGCAGTTCTAATTACTTCAGCAGCTTCTTCTACTTCAAATAATGTAAGTGAAGTGCCACCAGTAACATTAATTATAGCATCAGTAGCACCATTAATAGAAGTTTCAAGTAATGGTGATGATACAGCTTGTTTAGCAGCATCAGTAGCTCTGTTTTCTCCTGATCCTACACCAATACCAATTAAGGCATTACCTCTATCTTTCATAACGGCTTTAACATCCGCAAAATCTAGGTTTACTAAACCAGATACTGCAATTAAATCAGATATTGATTGTACACCTCTATGAAGTACATTATCTACTTCTCTAAATGCTTCAAGCATTGGTGTACTCTTATCAATTAACTCTCTTAATCTATCATTAGGTATTACTATCAAAGTATCTACATGCTTTTTTAATTCATCAAGTCCTGCCACAGCTTGACTCATTCTTTTCTTTCCTTCAAAACTAAATGGTTTAGTAACAATACCAACAGTTAATGCTCCTAGGTCTTGACTTATTTCTGCAACAACAGGTGCAGCACCAGTACCGGTACCTCCACCCATACCACATGTTACAAATACCATGTCAGCACCTTTAATTGCTTCTTCAATTTCTCCTTTAGATTCTAAAGCAGCCTCTCTTCCTATTTCAGGGTTAGCTCCAGCTCCTAATCCATCTGTTAATTCTCTACCAATTTGTAGTTTAATTGGAGCAAGGGAATTATTCAAAACTTGAAGGTCAGTATTAGCTACGATAAATTCAACTCCTTTAAGGCCTGATTCTATCATTCTATTTACAGCGTTACAACCGCCCCCACCTACTCCAATTACTTTTATTTTTGCTAACTGATCCATTTCCAAACCAAACATATTATTCATTTTTAATCCTCCTTAGTTCCAATAAAGTTTCCAAATATTTTGGTAATACTAGTCTTCCCCTTTATACTCTTATTATTTGGATTTATTAGTAACTCTTCATCTTGCTCGTCAATACTAGAATACTCTCTACCTCTTACTTTTAATTTATCAACAAAATATTTTATTGTTCCTATTGAGGTAATATATTTATTATTTCTTGCTCCGAGAGTATCTTCTGTATATATTATAACATCTTTTCCTAGAATTTCATAGACTAAATTTTTAAATGCTCTTATTTCCGTTAATCCTCCAGTTATTACTATATAAGAAATCTCTTGTTTTGTCAATAGTAATATTTGTTTCTGAGCTAGTTTAAGTAATTCAGCTAATCTATCCATAACTATTTCCGTTACTTCAATCTGGTTTAATCGCATTACTTCGCCAGCAGTATTTTTAACTTCATATACATCATTTAGTGCTATAAATCTCTTATGACTAGATGCAAACTTTTCTTTTATTTCTCTAGCATCAAAGATACTGATATTAAACATATAGGCTAAATCTTTATCGATATTTATTCCACCTAATTGAATCGTTTCAGTATTCATAAGTTTACCTCGATTAAATACTGATACAGTGGTAGTTTCATGGCCTAAATTGATAATAGCAGCTGTACTTTTATCTAGATTATCATTTCTTACTTCAAAGTAGTCTCCTAATGCGGATACAGTAATATCTACTACTTCTAATCCTGCTCCTTCTATTACTGATAGTACTGAATATACATTCTTCTTTGGAGCAGTAATCATTATTCCTTTTAATCCTAATTTCTTACCACTTTTACCAATAGCAGTCTCTACTTTTTCACCATCTAATGTAAAGGTAAGTGGAATTACGGTAATTAGTTCATAGTCGTTGTCTACTTTTGAATATACTGATACTTTTATTAAATTATTTATACTATCAGTAGTAATTACTTCTTCAGTTACATTTATTTCACCAGTAACAAACATAAACTTAGAATTATAACTAGGAACTCCTACTATTACTCTCTTAATATTTATACCTAAATTATTATTTACTTCTTTTATTCCATCTTTTATAGAGTTGATGGCTAAATTAGGATCGACAATTAAACCTTTTCTTATTCCTTTTGATTTTTCTTCATGAATAGTAAGAATATTTAATTTGTCTTTAAAGTATTCTCCTACCACAATCTTAATTGTATCAGATCCAATATCAATAGCAGTATATATTTTTTTCACGATATCGACTCTCCCTAAAATGATACAATTTAATTATATCAAAAAAAGTAAAAAATGTATATATTTTTTGTTTATTTTTTATTATTTCCAATAAAGTCTTTGTCTTTACTGGTCATTTATAGCTTGTAATCTATAAATGATATGCCAAGGTATTACTTTTATATAAACCATAACTATATGAAAAAAAAGAAGAAGTATTTCTTCTTAAAGATTATTTATTTTTGCTATTATTTCTATTTCATTTTTTTCTATTCTATTAGTGGTTACTTCTAAATTATTTTGATATAGTTCTAATTCTTTTTTTATACAATAAAGATGATAATTTATTCTTTCTATTCTACCTTTATTATTAGAATTATATGGTATTACTAGATTATTAATACTTCCATTTGTTTTATTTATATTATTAACATTACTATCAATATTATATAATAAATAAGTTCTATTTTTATTGTTGTAATAGATATCTTTGGTGTAATTATCATTAATATCTTTATATATAGTTAATATTTTATCTAAATAAGATGATAATATTATATAATTATTTCTTTCTATATCATTAATTTTACTTATAAAGTTATCTTTTTCCTCACCATACCAATAACTATCTATTTTGGTTATTTCTTTATACATATCAATATTATTTTCTTTGTATTTATTTATTAACTCTTCTAGAATATTAATATTTTTATTTAATTTATTTTTATCTATTTTTATTTCCATATTAATTTCCTTCTAGTAAAGTATTGTATTCTATTCTTATATTTTGAAGAGTTATTCTAATATTTTCTCTAGTGATACTTATTTCATTTAGTATATTGTTATATTCTTCTAATGAAAATATTTTATTATTTATTAAAATAGTTTTAGTAAGTACTCTTTTATTATTAAGTAAATTATTATATATATTAGTTAATATTCTATAGTCCTGCTCTAGGGTATATATTATCTTTCTATATCGATATAGTTCTTCATTAATATCCATAGTATATTTATAAACTATTATATTTTATTCTTTCATTATAATCAATTTCACTATAAGTATTTATAATATTTTCTAGATAATCTATATATCCTTGCTTAGTATTTGAAGACTTTTCTAATTTACTTATTAACTCTATATTTTTACTTTTTAAATTATTATCACTTACATATGCTTCTTCAAGAGAAGATATTGTACTTTTTATTTCAAGTATTGTTTTATCTTCTATTTCTTTATATAACCTTAGTTTATTTAAAATAGTTATTAAAGAAGTAACATCTATTTTCATTAGTACCACCACCTTAAAAGTAAAAGTGCCACATTGACACTTTATTTATTTGTATACGATTGATTAAGATTTTCATCTGAAGTAATATAGCTTTGGATATATTCATTAAACTTATTAGCAAAGTTTGAATCATTTCCATCTAAATAGTTATATAATCCTTCTAGTGAAGCATTTATTCTATTTATATATTCTTGCATACTATTAGTAGCAGTTCCCGCAAAAGCTGTATTTACTTTATCTCTTAAAGCAGAAGATGCTCTTTTTGATTCGTTATCTAATTCAGCTTTTTTAGTTTTAATTTTATTCATTGCTACTTTAGCAAGTTCTGGATCCATTCCTAAAAAATTATTATTCATTTTTATTCCTCCTTTTTATAGATTGCCACTCATTCTTTGCTTTTCTATCCAATCATTGTAAGTTCTTTCAAACTCTCTTGCCATTGCATCATAAGTTTCAGATACTGTTTCTTTAGTACTATTTATTACTTTAGCTAAAGCTTCCGTATAAGCAGTCGCATCTTCACCTTTCCATGCATCAGAAATTGCTGATTCTACTTCTGGAAAAGAGTTTAAGATATCAAGTAAATTACTCTTTCTTAATCTTATTTCTGCGGCTAAATCATTATAACCGCTGGCATTATATCCTATTATTGCCATTGTATCGCCTCCTATATTTTATCTAATATCATTTTAACATATTTTTATTTTAATGTAAATATTAAAGTTGTCTTATATCGTTTGGATCAATATAATTAAGATAATTATTAGCATTATCATTAGTACTTTCCAGTGCTTGTCTTAATGCAGCAGCTTCATTACGATAACTTTCAACATCAGTTGGTACTTCGTTGCCATATAGATCAGTATTTGAGGCACTATTACCTTCATAACCAATATGAACATCTATTCCACCACTACTAGGGTTATGTGTATTCCAAGTATTACCATATCTATTTACGATACTTTCACTAGCTTGGAGATACATATTACTAGGAAGAGTATATTGCCCAGATAAGGCCATTTTTGCTGCATTTCTTATCTTTTCTTTTTGTTCTTCGGTAGCTCCTGCTGTTACTGTATCAAAATCAGTATTGGCATAATCGCTTAAACCAGCATATACATTGTTTGATAAACTACATATTCTATCTCCAACGGTATCCCCTTTTCCACTTCTTGCTTGATTGTTCATAGCAACAGCAGCGGTATTTAGAAAGGCAAACCACTCTTCATCTTCACCACTATTTCTAAATGATCCCCCTGTTTCTCTATATATTAAGGCCGCTAGCTTATCAACATCATATTCTGTATAGTTATTATTGGAAATTCTACCGGTAATACTTTCTATTTTACTTTCGGTAGATACTTTGTTGGCATTAAGAGAATTACTATAATTATTCCTTAATGATATAACATCATTATAATTTACTGCTTTAGAAATTGTTCTCTTAACAATATCACCTTGTTTTTTCTTGCCTCTACCAAAGAGATTCTTAATTGTACTAAAAATTGATTTATTTTCTTTTTTTGCTTTATCATTAGTAAGTTTCATACTAGTCATTGGACCAAAAGCACCTGTCATCGCTCCACTTGCAGCGGCATTCATATATTTTTTACTAGCTTTACTTACTATTTTTTTCCTATTAGCGACATCTCTATTTAAATCATAACTGATAGTTCCTGTATTTCTACTGCTTGCTCCACTACCAATACCAGTAGTTCCACCTTTTACATTTACTACAGGAATATTTAAAAATTCTGCTCCTAATGGTGCTTTGTTACTAACTGGATTATTTCCGGTGAATCTAACGGCCTCAACATGTGAACTACTGTTTGCTCTATTTGAAGAACTAGAATTATTTGTAAATCTAACAGCATTTACTCGAGAGGTATCTGTTTTACTACCCGATGTATTACTACTGGAAGAATATCTATTTCCTCCAAAGCCACCACCACTAAACGATCCACCTCTTGAACTAGAATTAGAACTTCTATTTGCACTACCGCTAGAACCCGAAGTCGTACTTTTAACTGGACTAGAACTGCTAGTAAATTTTACTGCCTTATTATTACTACTTAAACCCTTAACTCTACCAGAAATACTAGTACTTTTAGATGTGGCTTTTCCAACAATACTCCCTTTCTTTGATGAAGAACTAGAAGAAGGTTTATATCCATCTAGCATTCTATACATATCATTATTTATGGCATTCCCACCAATTATATTTGTATTTTTATTTATATTTTTCATTTTATACCTCTTTTCTATTATTAGTAATATTTGTAACAATATACTATTAATACACTATATAAATAACTTTTAACATAAAAAGTTATTTATATGCATTATCTAGAACTCCTTTTTATTAATTTTGCATGTACAACGGTTCTTTCAGTATCTGAATAGCAAGTACTTAAAGTTAATACTTTATCATTAATGTTGATGTCTGTATTAAAGTTATGAATACTTCTTTCCTTAATAATGTTTAAAAACTTCTCATATTCACTATCATTACTGAAATTAGTAGTAATATAGTATGTTTCCTCAGGTATTTTATATACAGAAAATATTTGCCACATAGTATTTTCAATTTCCGTAGATAATCTTATTATGTGATTGTCTTTATTATTATACCAATTTGATTTTAGTGTTTTAGAAAGAGAGCCAAACATTGTCTTATCAAGTCTACTATGAGCATATAAAATATTATTTTTATCTGAAAAAGTATTATTATTTCTATAATCTAAAAATACCCATCCAGCCTCATTATAACTTTTATCATAAGAATGATCTAAATAATATATATTATCTTTACCTTGAACAAAAGGATAATTTATATTAGTATTATTGACATTTATCCACCCAATAGTATCATTGTTTTTTTCTTTTAAATCACTAATATTAACATTAATTAAAGGTTGTTCTATATAATACCAATAATCATTTTTTTTATCTTTATCTTTTGGTTCATTAACTAGTTCAGTTCTTTCATCATCTTTAGTTTCTTCTACCTTAGTTACTTTATTTATTTCATCAACAATATTTTTTGTATTTTTATTATCTTTAGACCAAAAAAATATTTTTAATAGACAAAAAGCTATAACAAGTAATAATATTACTAAAAATGTATTCCATACCCATTTTTTTAAATGTCTCTTTTTCTTTCTAACAATAACTTGCTTTTTAACTATAGGTTCTACTTCTATATCTTTTTTTATTGGAACATCAGTAATAGTATTATCTTTTACTATAGGTTCCTTACTTTTATTTAAAGACATATGATTATTACTATGCTTAGGAATATATTCTTGATTATTATCATTATCAATCATACTATCACCAATATTATTGTACTAGATTTTTTAAATAAAGTAAAGAAAAAAATAGATTTTATCTATTCTTCTAATACTTCTTTATATTTAGTAATATCTTCAGTACAAGTAATAAATAAATCAAGTACTATTTTAGTAGATAGATCTTCTTCATTTATTATTTTGATATCATTAATATCTATAATAGTAGAATATTTATCTAGTAATTTTTCTTTAGCTACCTCGATGGCTTTTTTACCAGCAGTTTCCTTAGTATAGGTATCATTTATTATTTTAGTCTCATATTCATCTTCATAGGTTAAAGAAAAAGGAATAAAATTATTATTAAAGATATATTTGATGTTACGTTCAAAGGTTTTGTATTTATGAAAATCAAAAAAAGATATTCTTTTATTTAAAAGATTAAAGACTAATACTTTTTTCTTATTACCAGTATATAGTGTTTCATTATAAATATATGGATATTCTACTCTTACAGTATACCATACTTCACCAGTTATGGTTCCACTAGCGGACTTTTCAATAGTAGTGCTGTTAGGCAGAGTTATTTGTGATGAAATAATAGTCTCTCCTTTTTTTACATAAGTATTGATATTTTTAACTTTTTCTCCAGAATTAGCTACGATTGTCTTAATGACAGCATTTTTACTTGCTACTATATCATATATTTTATCACTATCTTCTTTTTTATTAATTATTCGTTCCTCTACTCTAACAGTGTACTTAGTACCTTCTCTAATTATTTCAAGCCACTCAATGCTGTCTTTATTATCTTTAAGAATTTTTTTCTTTATTTTTTCTACTTCACTATATGATTTTACAAAATGATATTTTCTAATACCATTACTATATAATTCTTCATTTACTAATTTGATAATGTTTTTATTAGAATGAATCACTTCTATTTTAAATATCATGTTTGATAAGATATAAATTGTTAATACTCCTACTAATAAAGATAAAAGTAAAAAGATATCTCTTTTAGTTCTTTTAAGTAGTCTTAATCTTCCATAGTACTTGATTACTTTGACTTTATAGATAGTTTTTATTTTTTGTATCTTGACTAATTCTCGATAATCCACTATCAAGTGAGCTTCTTTATAAGATATAGGAATAACTTTTTCAATATTTATATTATTTTTAATTAATCTGTGGATAAAATTATTGATATTTTTACCTTCTACTTTTATTTTAATACTTCCTCCTAATGTATTTAATATTTTATCTTTCATAATATCATACTCTTTCTACATAAAGGTAATATTTTCTATACTACCTGATATTAGTATTTCATTATCCATCATTCTAGCAATAACTAGATTATTTCCTTTTATTTGATATATATTGTTATTATGTCTTATTGTTATTATTTTGGAAGTGAAGTCTACTATTTCAGTATAATTTATGATATCTAATTTGTTGTATTTATATATCATACTATACTTTTTATCATTTATATAATTATCTAATCTATTTAATATTTTCATAATAAAATATATGTTTTGGATGTTTAATTTATGTAAAATATTTAGTTTTCTAGGTAAATGTAGTACATTTTTAGGATTATTTGTCATATCTTATATTGAATATAAAAAAGGGGTGGATTATATGTGTAACAATGAAAACAATTCTTGTGAGAATTGCATTGCAGATATTCTAAAGGTTATCCTTATACTTCAGCAAAGTGTATGTCAAAATGACTGCTGCCTAGAAACATGTGATAGAGGATTTTTAGGTCAAAATAGTAGTTTCTGCTACAACACTAGACCAATAGTACTTTATACTTGTGGCAGTGGTAGTACTCCTCTAGCTATGCCTATTAGTAAAGATCCAAGTATAACAACTACAAATACTGTCTTTAGACTAGAAAAATTAGATGGTAATTGTGCTACTTGCAGAGTTCTTGCTAATAACACTGATAGTTCTAGTGTCTTTCCTTACGAAGCAACTAACTCATTCTTTACTATTAATTTAAATTGTTGCTGTGTACTTAGATGTCTAGATGATACTTTTGTTGAAGGAATATAAGATAATAAAAGACTACCAAATTCAGGTAGTTTTTTTATTTTCTTCTTATTTTTATTTTTTTATTAGAATAAAGATTATTAATTTTATCTTGTTCTTTATTTAAATCTTTAACATAATTGATGTTTGTTAAAATACCTTTATTATCTGTTTTTATTTTTTCTTTCTTTAAAACTTCAATCTTGTTAATAATCTCTTCTCTTTCACTACTTTCAATATCAATTAGTTTGTTAATATCTTCAATTTTTTTCTTGATTTTAGAAGGATTTGTAATAATACTAGCCACTATTGAAGTAATATAAGAAAATAATAAGGCAATTAACTCAATAGATAAAATAGATCCTTGTGCTAATCCATTAAACAAAACTAGAACTACTATTAAAATAATATTTATAGTTGACATTCTCTTTAACCATCTATTAATATATTTATTTCTGAAATATTTTACTTCATAACTACTATTTATATCTAATAGTTTTAAGATATCTTTATTTAAATATTCTAAAATATTTTCTAGTCTTAAGATGTCTTCAACATTATTAGTATATGCCCTTTTGCTCGGTAATGATGTTTTTGTATCAAATACTATTACATCATTTTTATCATCTGGTATAAAATATTTATCTATCATAGTTTTCCCCCTTCATGGTAATTATTATTATACTATATTTAATTATAAAAGCAAGTATTATTGTAAAAAATGTAAAGTATTGTTGACTATGAACTAAAAATAAGGTATATTTATCGTAGGAGGATAAAGATATGGAAAGTTATGATGATAGATATAACGATATACAATTAGAGAGAATATTAAGAGAAAATGCTGAAAAGAGAACAGCATATAGCAAATCTATTGGTACTAATAAGAGAACGAGTTATCAAAAAAGAAAGAAAAGTAATGGTAAACCTGCTATTCTAATTACTATGGCAGCTTTATTAGTAGCGGCTGGAATTAGTGCACCTAAGGTTATCGAGAGAGTTAATTATGCTAACGATTTAGAAAAAGCTACTGCTATTGTAGAAGAAATTGCTTATGATAATTTATCTAATACAGGATTAATTTTTACTGATCCAAATGGTAATTCTTCAATTAAACTTGGTGGCAATGACATTAATGATTATAGTGTATTAAATAAAGGTGATGCTACTCCAGTAGAATTATATGCTTATGATAAGGCTTTAGAAAAAGCCGGCGATACTACTCATAGTGAATTTGAAAAATTAGTTATGGCTTCTAGTTATAATGATGGTACTTATAATTACATTTCATTTAGTCAATACTGTACAGTAAATGGCTTTACTGATAGTGAGAAAAATCCAAGTGGACTTGAATTTAGAAAATTCGCTAAAGATGAATTAGTAAAGTCTTATCGAAATGGTACAATCGATAATATTATGACACAAGTTATAGATGAAAGTAGAGGTAAATAAATGGATACTATTATATTAGATGATAATATCGAGTATTATATCATTAAAGAATTACCTATTGATAATGTTATTTATACATTATTTGCTAATATTAATGATAATACTGATATTTGTTTTAGAAAGACTTCTAGTGATAGTGAAGGAAATCTTTTCTACACCGGTCTTGATGATGAAAGAGAGTTCGATAAAGTAAGTAGTTACTTTGCTAAAGAAATGCTAAAGGAAATAGACTAAAGTCTGAAGTTGTAAAATAAAAGTAGACATAAAAGGAATGTGTCTACTTTTTTGATATA
>OLQV01001239.1_pt1 | contig 19793 bp, 18 predicted proteins | sample 1672371 | NCBI WGS metagenome assembly OLQV01 (sample SAMEA3136676, study PRJEB25190) | human gut metagenome
GCCTATTACCGGACACCAATCTGTGTCATATCGTATTTAAATTAAAAAACTGTTTACAACGATACGGATTTATGATACATTAGATTAGTATGGTTTAACCCATATTCGGTGAATGGACACTCCGACCTTTTGCTGAGTATCGGGTGCAAAAATATTTTAAGGAGGATCATAAAATGATCGCAAAAGAAAAGAAACAGGCAATTATCAATGAGTATGGAAGAACACCAAACGACACTGGTTCACCAGAAGTTCAGGTAGCTGTTCTTACTGCAAGAATTCAGGAGCTTACTGAGCACTTAAAGCAGAATCCAAAGGATCATCATTCCAGAAGAGGTATGCTTAAGATGATCGGTCAGAGACGTGGATTATTATCATACTTAAAGAGCATTGATATTGAAAGATATCGTTCTTTAATTGAGCGTTTAGGACTCAGAAAATAATTGTAAACAAAGAGCGGAGTTTTATATTCCGCTCTTCTTTTTGTTGTATGGCAGAACTTTTTTCCGGGACCACTGAAGAGGACAAAACGCTGTTTTGTATTGTTCAGTAGTTTCGGGGTTTTGACATACCGTATTAAATTTTGAAGGAGAGAATACATGTACAAAAGTTATTCAATGGAACTGGCAGGCAGAACACTGACCGTTGATATCGGAAGAGTATGTGCACAGGCAAATGGTGCCGCATTATTAAAATATGGAGAGACTACCGTATTATCTACGGCTACTGCTTCCGACAAGCCGAGAGATGGCGTTGATTTCTTCCCGCTGAGCGTGGAATTTGAAGAAAAAATGTACTCGGTTGGAAAAATTCCTGGCGGATTTAACAAGCGTGAAGGAAAAGCATCAGAGAACTCTATTCTTACCGCACGTGTCATTGACCGTCCGATGAGACCTCTGTTTCCAAAAGATTACCGCAATGATGTAACCTTAAATAATATGGTTATGTCTGTAGATCCGGAGTGTCGTCCGGAGCTGGTTGCCATGATCGGTGCAGCACTTTCTACTACCATTTCCGATATTCCGTTTGACGGCCCATGTGCCATGACCCAGATGGGAATGAAGAATGGTGAATTTATTGTAAACCCATCCCAGAAAGACTGGGACGAGGGAGATTTAAAGCTTACGGTTGCATCTACAGCAACAAAGGTCATCATGATTGAGGCCGGTGCCAATGAGATTCCGGAAGCAAAGATGATTGAGGCTATTTATAAGTGCCATGATGTCAACCAGACAGTCATTGCATTTATCAATAAGATCCGGGAAGAGGTTGGCAAACCGAAGTATGCGTATACAAGCTGTGCGATTCCGGAAGAAATGTTTGCAGCTATGCGGGAAATCGTCACTCCGGAGCAGATGGAAGAAGCGGTATTTACCGATGAAAAGCAGCAGAGAGAAGAGAATATCCGTGAAATCACAGATAAATTTGCAGAGGCTTTTGCAGAGAACGAGGAGTGGCTTGCTGTTCTTGACGAGGCCGTTTACCAGTATCAGAAGAAGACTGTTCGTAAGATGATCTTAAAGGATCATAAGCGTCCAGACGGACGTGCGATCGATCAGATCCGTCCGCTGGCTGCAGAAGTAGATCTGATCCCTCGTGTACATGGTTCTGCCATGTTTACCCGTGGACAGACACAGATCTGCGATGTGGTAACCTTAGCACCATTATCAGAAGTACAGAAAATTGACGGACTGGATGAGAACGAAGTATCCAAACGTTACATGCATCACTACAACTTCCCATCCTACTCTGTAGGTGAGACAAAACCAAGCAGAGGACCGGGACGTCGTGAGATCGGACATGGAGCATTAGCAGAGAGAGCATTACTTCCGGTACTTCCTTCTGAAGAGGAGTTCCCATATGCGATCCGTGCCGTATCCGAGACATTTGAGTCCAATGGTTCTACTTCCATGGCTTCTACCTGTGCATCCTGCATGTCCTTAATGGCAGCCGGAGTACCGATCAAGAAGATGGTAGCAGGAATTTCCTGTGGTTTAGTAACCGGAGAGACAGATGATGATTATTTAGTATTGACAGATATCCAGGGATTAGAGGATTTCTTTGGCGATATGGACTTCAAAGTAACCGGAACAACCGAGGGTATCACAGCGATTCAGATGGATATCAAGATCCACGGACTGACAAGACCGATCGTAGAAGAGGCAATCCGCAGAACCAGAGAGGCAAGACTCTTCATTATGGAAGTGATGAAAGGTGCGATCGCAGAGCCTAGAAAAGAAGTTGGCAAATATGCACCGAAGATCATCAGAATCCAGATCGATCCGGCAAAGATCGGTGATGTAGTAGGTCAGAGAGGAAAGACCATCAATGAGATCATCGAAAGAACTGGTGTGAAGATCGATATTACCGATGACGGTGCAGTATCCGTATGTGGTGTAGATGCTGATGCAATGCAGAAAGCAGTAGAGATGATCCGGATCATCACAACCGATTTTGAAGCAGGACAGATCTTTAAAGGAACTGTTATCAGCATCAAAGAGTTCGGAGCATTTGTTGAATTTGCGCCTGGTAAAGAGGGAATGGTTCACATTTCTAAAATTGCCAAGGAAAGAATCAACCATGTAGAAGACGTTCTGACCTTAGGAGATAAAGTAACCGTGGTATGCCTTGGAAAAGACAAGATGGGAAGAATCAGCTTCTCTATCAAAGACGTTCCGGCAGACGCAAAATAAAAAGAATGATATAGACCAAAAATAAGAGGGGGCTATCCAAAAGAGAAATCTTTGGGATAGTCCTTTTGTGCCACTTAGTTCTAAAAGCCGTTCACACTTTGCAATAAAACCTGCATAGGTTAATAGAAAAAGGAAAATCAAGTGGAACGGATCAGAGAACTGTTAAATACATCATATGCCCATAAAAGAGGTTATACCGGTAAGGGAATTACAGTTGCGGTGATGGATACCGGGCTTTTTTTGCATAAAGATCTAAGAGGAAGGGTGAAAGGATTTTACGATGTCCTAGGAAATGAGACGGAATGCTATGACGACAACGGTCACGGTACGCATGTAGCTGGGATCATCGGTTCAGACGGTTGCGCGAGCAGGGGAGAATATATGGGAATGGCGCCGGGATGCGGTATTTTGCCGATCAAAGTATTAGACCGCAGAGGCGGCGGGAATACCCGACAGGTCAAAAAAGCGATCCGATGGATGTTAGAGCATAAGGATGAGTATAACATAAGGATTTTAAATATTTCTGTTGGAATGTTAAAAAGTGCCAGAGAAGAAGAACAGGTAGAACTGATCAAATTAGTGGAAGAGGTCTGGGATGCCGGGATCGTAGTGGTGGCGGCAGCGGGAAATAACGGACCGGCAGGAAATTCAGTAACGATCCCCGGAATCTGTCGGACGATCATTACGGTAGGAAGCAGTGATGATGATAACCGCCAGACACAGGGGCAGGGACTTCGCAGAGGTTACAGCGGAAGAGGTCCGACCGACAGTTGTGTCATAAAACCTGAAATCTTAGCACCGGGAACCAAAATTACAAGCTGTGATGTGCATAATGACGGTTATACGACAAAAAGCGGAACTTCGATGGCAACACCGGTGGTTTCCGGTGCGATTGCACTACTGTTAAGCAAATATCCCCAGATGTCCCCAAAGGATGTAAAACTGCGGCTGTATCAGACTGCCAACAGAAGCTGCGACAGAAAGGAACAGCATGTGTGGGGCTGTCTGGATTTAGTGCGGCTCATGCATTAGACATAGGAGCGTTTTTGTGATACGATAGGCAGACAGGAAAGCAAAAGAGTAGGTGAAGAGATGAAGAAACTGGGAAATATCCTTTTTAGCAGACTGGTATTGATCTTTTTAGCCATTGTCATCCAGTTTTTCTGGTTAGCAACGGTGCTTTATCAGTTCAGTCTGCAATTTACATTTATCAACTTGGGATTTCGTGCCGTTGCTTTGATACTGGCAATCATAATTTCCGATAAAGATGGAAATGCGGCGGGGCGGATGTCGTGGATCTTTCTGATCTTAGTGGCACCGATCTTTGGCGTAACTTTGTATTTTGTCTTTGGAAGAGCAAAATTAACAAAACATACCGAGGAACGTTTAGAACGTGTCAATGAAGAACTGAGCCCATTTTTAGCAGGAGACGAACAGGTAGAAGAAAAGATACGAAACGAGAACAAACGTATCTATAACCAGACGAAATATATTAAGGACTGGGCCGGCTATCCGGTCTGTGAATATACAAAGACCGAATATTATCCATCCGGAGAGGAACTGTTCCTGAAGATGTTAGAAGCAGTTAAGGAAGCGGAAAACTTTATTTTTTTAGAGTACTTCATCTTTGAAGAAGGGATCATGTTAGAGCAGTTGTTAGCTGCCTTAGAAGAAAAAGTAAAACAGGGTGTCGAAGTCCGTATGATCTACGATGATGTGGGATGTATCAGCAAACTTCCGGCAGGCTATTATAAGAAAATGGAAGCGCGTGGGATCAAATGTACCGCATTCAATCCGTTCCGCCCGATCATGTCAATTATCATGAATAACAGGGATCACAGGAAGATCCTGGTTGTGGATGGAAAGACTGCATTTACCGGAGGCATCAATATTGCAGATGAGTATATCAATGTAACGACCCGTTTTGGCTATTGGAAGGATACCGGAGTCAGGATTGAAGGAAAAGCCGTCTGGAATTTTACGGCAATGTTTTTGCAGATGTGGAACTTTGCAAATCATTCCACGGAAAATTATCTGGCATATAAACAGCAGATCAACTGGAAAAAACACTATGAATCCGACGGTTATGTGCAGCCTTATGCCGATTCGCCGATCGACCATGAGAATCAGGCAGAAAATATTTATCTGAACATCATCAACTATGCAAAGGACTATGTCTATATTTTTACGCCATATCTGATCATTGACGAGGAAATGTGCGTAGCACTATGCAACGCGGCAAAATCCGGCGTGGATGTCCGCATTGTCACACCGGGAATCCCGGATAAGAAGCTGGTATTTTTACTGACACAGTCCTATTATCAGGAATTATTAAAGGCAAATGTAAAAATCTATCAGTTTGCCAAAGGTTTTATCCATGCAAAATGTTTTGTCTGTGACGATGAGATTGCTACCGTTGGAAGTATTAATTTAGACTATCGCAGTCTCTATCTGCATTATGAATGTGGAATTTATATGTACAGATCCAAAGCAGTACGGCAGGTAAAAGAGGACGTATTGAATACCATCGAACAGTCTAAGATCATCTCGTTAGGATTCTGTCAGAACAGAGAGTGGTATGTAAAGGTTTTGCAATGTCTGTTACGTCTGTTTGCACCGCTGTTATAGGAAGATAAAGGAGTATCAATATGAAGAAAGAAAATATCACATTAGTGGGAATGCCGGGGGCAGGAAAAAGTACGGTCGGAGTGGTCTTAGCAAAAATCGCAGGATATCACTTTTTAGATTCGGATCTGTTAATACAGCAAAAGACAGGAAAACTGCTGCATGAACTGATCGAGATCCACGGACGCGAAGGATTTTTAGAGATTGAGGGAGAAATCAACGCATCCATTGAAGCAAAGCGTACGGTGATCGCCACCGGTGGAAGTGTTGTCTATGAAGAAAATGCCATGCAGCATTTAAAGGAAATCTCCACAGTGGTCTATATCTATCTTCCATATGAAGAACTAAAGACACGCTTAGGAAGTTTAGAGCAGCGGGGCGTTGCGTTAAAGTCAGGTGAGACCTTAAAAGATCTGTATGACAGCAGAAGTGGATTATACAAAAAATATGCGGACATCACAGTGGATGCCTCGCATATGGGAATACAGGCAGTCGCAGAAGAAATTCTTAGAAAAACGCGTGAAACAGCTTTTTGAAATAGTCGCTAAATCCGGCTTTTTTCACATTCTGTTCGCTTACAATGTTCACTTCCCCAATGACTTTTCCGTCTAAAGAATAGGTTGCTTTTCCAAGAACATCGCCCTTTTTTACGGGAGCGGTCACGGTCTTTGGAAGAGAAATCTCTTTTTTAATGGAATTCAGGTCACTTCCCTTGGTGTCTACAAACTGAAATGGTGTTTCATAACGGACATTTACGGCATCTTTGCTTCCGTTTTTGACCGTTAAAGGTTTTAGCTTTTTCGTGTTCGGGTCAGAGTAGAACTGGCACTTTGCAAAACCGTAATTGAGTAGGTTAGCGGCATCCTGAAATCTGCCTTTTGGGTCCGGGGCTGCCATAATGACGGCGATCAGTTCGGTTTTATCTTTTTTTGCCGTGGCAGAGACACAGAATTTTGCCTTTCCCGTGGAACCGGTTTTCAGTCCGGTCGTATACTGATATTGACGTACTAATTTGTTGGTATTGGTCAGACCGAATTCCTTGCTCCCTTTTTTCGTTTCATGTGTGATCGTATCCATCCAGATCATAGAGTAATCATGGATCTTTGGATATTTTGTAATCAATTCACGCGACATCAGGGCAATGTCATAGGCTGTGGTCAGATGTCCGTCAACATCCAGTCCGCAACAGTTGACGAAGGTGGTGTTTTTCATGCCGAGTTTTTTTGCCCGCTGGTTCATTCTTGCCACGAATTCCTCTTCAGAGCCTGCAATGTGTTCTGCCATTGCCACGCAGGCATCATTCGCACTTGCCACGGCGATACATTTGATCATGGTGTCCACATTCTGGGTTTCTCCGGGTTCTAAGAACACCTGTGAACCACCCATGCTTGCCGCGTGTTCCGATACCGTTACCGTATCTTCTAAAGAAATTTTTCCGGCATCTAAAGCGTCAAAGATCAAAAGCAGGGTCATGATCTTCGTGATGCTGGCAGGAGGCATCTGCTTGTTGGCATCCTTTTCATAGATGATCGTTCCGCTCTTAGCCTCCATCAAAAGGACACTCGGAGCGGATAGAGTCAGGGTATCTCCTGTTTTTTTATTATCATCAGCTTTTTTTGCCGAATTTTGGGAAATACCTGCTTCATATGTAATCGGGGCGGACTGTGCAGTCAGTGACAGCAGTGGGGTACATGCAAGCTGCAGGGCAAGAAATAGTGAAAGTATTATTTTTTTCATAGTGATTCCTGAAACATTATCTGCTTTAGTTTAATATTAATAGAAAAGAGAAAAAAATATGACTGATGCTGGGATTTTTATGCAAAATGTGATAGGATATCAGAGCAAAGGAGAAGTATATGAAGATCATTGGAATGATTATTTTGCTGATAGGATGTTTTATCCTGTGGCAGCATTTTGAATTAAAGAAGTTTCGGATCACGTCCTATGAGTATCAGACGGATAAGATTACACAGAGCGTTAATTTTGCAGTGGTAGCGGATCTGCATGCCCATGTCTATGGCAGGGATAATGATATTTTAATCCAAAAGATCAAAGAACAAAAACCGGATATGATTTTAGTTCCGGGGGATATGATCGTCAGCCGTTATCCGGAGACTTATGAGACTGCGTATCAGGCATTAGCAAAACTGACAGAGATCGCACCTGTTTATTTTTCAAACGGAAACCATGAAAGCCGTGTCTCGAAAGTGCCGGTTATGCAGACGGAGGCGTTTTTAGCGTATGAAAACCGGGTGCGGAAATCAGGGGTGCATATTTTAAACAATGCTTCAACAGAGCTGACACTGCATGGGGAAAAGTTTTGCATCAGCGGACTTGAGATCCCGTTAGAATGTTATGGCAAAGGTAGCTATGAGCCATTGCCGGAGCATTTTATACAGGAGGCATTAGGAGAGGCAAAGAAGGATGCCGTACAGATCCTGTTGGCACATAATCCGATGTTTGCAAAGGAATATGCGGACTGGGGAGCGGATATAACCGTCTGCGGACATACCCATGGTGGGCTGGTTCGGATTCCGGGGATTGGAAGTGTGATATCTCCGCAGTTTGAACTGTTTCCGAAATACGATGCGGGAGAGTTTGAGTTTGACGGTAAAAAAGTCTATGTGAGCAAAGGCTTAGGAACACATACCTTCCATATCCGTGTGTTTGACCGTGCTGAAGTACTGATGATACGGATCAACAAAATGTAGGTTCAACTCTTGAAATTTACCTAAATATGATGTACAATATTACTAATTCACAAAAAATAGGAGCAGTATATTTTTATGGATATGACCGTGAAACTGCAGGTGTTTGAAGGACCGTTGGATCTGCTTTTACATCTGTTAGATAAGAACAAAGTGAATATCTATGACATCCCGATCGTTGAGATTACAAAGCAGTATATGGACTACATACGGGAAATGAAGCGGCATGATCTGAACGTGGTCAGCGAGTTCTTAGTGATGGCTGCCACACTGTTAGATATCAAGTCTAAAATGCTTCTTCCGGCACCACCGCAGGAGGAAGAAGAACAGGAAGATCCAAGAGCGGAACTGGTACAACAGCTTTTGGAATATAAGATGTATAAATGTATCTCCTATGAATTAAAAGACCGGCAGGTGGATGCACAAAAGGTCATGTTTAAGGTTCCGACCGTACCGCCGGAGGTTGCGGCATATGAAGAACCGGTGGATTTAGAAGAGTTAGTCGGAGATACCACCTTAGCACAGCTCAATGATATTTTTAAATCCATTATGCAGAAAAAACAGGATCGCATTGATCCGGTACGTTCTAAGTTCGGAAGGATTGAAAAAGAACAGGTTTCCTTAGAAGAGACGATGCGTACGTTAGAAGAGTATGCAAGGACACATCGCTCTTTCAACTTTAAGAATCTGTTAGAATCCAAGAGCGGGAAAATGGAGATTATCGTAAATTTTCTTGCTATCTTAGAACTGATGAAATTGGGTAAGATTTCGATTTCACAGGAACATATTTTTGATGACATCCTCATTGAATCGAAAATGGCAGCCTAAGAGTCTGGAGTGAGACATATGAATTATGAAGCAGTGATAGAGTCAATCCTCTTTACAATGGGGGATTCCGTAGAGTTATCTAAGCTCGCGGAGGTCTTAGAACTGGATAAAAAAGAAGTAAAGGATATCTTAGAACAAATGCAAAAGAACTACGAGGCAGAGGATCGCGGTATTACGATCACAGAACTTGATGGAGCCTATCAGATGTGTACCAAGCCTCAGATGTATGATTATCTGATAAAAGTAGCAAAGCAGCCAAAGCATTACGCATTGACAGATGTATTGCTAGAGACGCTTTCAATTATCGCATATAAACAACCGATCACAAGAGCAGAGATAGAAAAAATCCGGGGAGTCTCCTGTTCCCACGCAGTCAGCCGACTGGTAGATTACAATCTGGTGTGTGAATTAGGAAGACTGGATGCGCCGGGGCGGCCGCTCTTATTCGGGACAACAGAAGAGTTTTTAAGAACATTTGGAGTTTCTTCCATTGAGGAACTGCCGATCTTAAATCAGGATCAGTTAGAGAACTTCAAGCGGGAAGCAGAAGAAGAAATGCAGATGAAAATGGATATCTAAAGGACAGACACAAACGTGTCTGTCCTTTTTTGATAAAAAATTCACAAATTAAAGGGAGGTAACACATGGAGAGAAGATTAACAGCAGGAGCACCAAAGCGTGAAGACACAACAACAGAACGTCTGATGCAGGAATTTGAGCAGCGCATTGTCGCAAGTCCTCCGGGAGTATGTCCGGTAGATATGCAGCTTTCTTTCTTAAAGGTCTGTCATGCGCAGACTTGTGGAAAATGTGTGCCATGCCGTGTAGGGCTTGGACAGTTAGAAAATCTTTTAGAGGATGTGTTGAACAACAGAGCAACATTAGAGACTTTACATCTCATAAAGGAAACAGCAAGGAATATTCAGGTGACCGCAGACTGTGCCATAGGTTTTGAATCTGCAAGGATGGTATTAGTCGGATTAGAGGGGTTCAAAGAGGATTACCTGTCTCATATCCATAATAAACGGTGTACGGCATCGTTTGAACAGCCGATACCATGTATCACGCTCTGCCCGGCGAAGGTAGATATTCCGGGTTATGTAGCACTGGTAGGAATGGGAAGGTATCAGGATGCAGTAAAACTCATCCGCAAGGATAATCCATTCCCGACCGCATGTGCATTGATCTGTGAGCATCCATGTGAAGCAAGATGCCGCAGAAATATGATCGACAGCTCGGTCAATATCCGGGGACTGAAACGTTTTGCAGTAGACCATGCAAGGGCAGATCAGGTCGAGGTACCAAAATGTGCCGAGGCTACAGGAAAGAAAATTGCCATTATCGGTGCAGGTCCAAGCGGATTGACTGCTGCCTATTTCTTACAGCTTATGGGACATCAGACGGTGGTATTTGAGGAAAAAGAGCAGCCGGGAGGAATGCTTCGTTACGGAATACCGAGTTATCGTTTTCCAAGAGAACGTCTGCAGGAAGATATCGATGCAATTTTATCTACCGGTGTGGATTTACGATGCAATATCGAAATTGGTAAGGATATCACTTATGATGAATTAAAACAGGAGTATGATGCAGTTTACATCGCAATCGGTGCTCATACCGATAAAAAATTTGAGGTAGAAGGTGCGGACAGTAAGGGTGTCATTTCAGCAGTAGATATGCTGAGAGATATCGGCTATGGAAAGTATCCTGATTTCAGAGGAAAAAGAGTTGTTGTAGTCGGCGGAGGAAATGTGGCGATGGACTGTGCCAGAACCGCAATGCGCTGCCATGCAGAAAAAGTCAGCATTGTATATCGCAGACGGCAAAAAGATATGACAGCGTTAGAAGCAGAAATCGAAGGAGCCATCGCAGAAGGAATTGAGCTTTTGACATTACAGGCACCGAAACGCGTAGAAGCAGATGAGAAAGGGAATGTTGCTGCACTCTGGACACAACCGCAAATCAGTGGTCTGTATGACAGTGCCGGAAGACCAAGTCCGAACAGAGCAAAAAAACCGGAAGAACGGTTAGGCTGTGATGTCATTTTAGTTGCAATCGGACAGGAAATCGATTCTGCACATTTTGAAGAATCCAACGTACCGGTAAAACGCCACCGTATTGTGGCAGATGAATTTGGGGCAGTGCCGGGAGAGGAAGGAATCTTTTCCGGTGGAGACTGTGTTTCAGGACCATCCACGGTCATTCGTGCCATTGCGGCAGGTAAAGCAGCGGCAGCAAATATCGATGAATATCTTGGCTTCCATCACGAAATGTCAACAGATGTGGAGATTCCACAGCCAAATCTTAGCGACAAGTTGCAGAGTGGACGGATCCATCTGACAGACAGAGAAGCTTGTGAACGTAAAAAAGACTTTGAAGGAGTGGAATACTCCATGAGTCTTGAAGAAGCAAGACAGGAATCAGCAAGATGTTTACGTTGTGATAAATTTGGATGTGGAGTGTTCAGAGGAGGCAGAGAGAGCATATGGTAAAATTATGGATAGATAATCAGGAAGTAAATGTAGAAAAAGGTACAACAATTTTAAATGCAGCAGCATCCGTAGGGATCAAGATACCGACCCTTTGTTTTTTGAAGGATTTAAACGAAATTGGTGCCTGCCGTGTCTGCATCGTAGAGATCAAAGGAAAAGATGCGTTAGTAGCTGCCTGTAATACCGCAGTAGAAGAAGGCATGGAGATCTATACGAACAGCAAACGTGTCATGAATGCAAGACGTACCAATGTCGGACTGATCTTATCCCAGCATGACTATCGCTGTGCTACCTGTGTCCGAAGCGGTAACTGTTCCCTGCAAAAATTAGCAAATGATTTAGATATCTTAAATGTTCCTTTTAAAGAAGAGTATGAGGAGCAGGAATGGGACATGGATTTTCCGCTGATACGTGATGCAAAAAAATGTATCAAATGCATGCGTTGTGTACAGGTCTGCGATAAGATCCAGGGAATGAAAGTCTGGGATATCATCAATACCGGAAAACGCACCAATGTAGGATTAAGGGAAGGAATGTCCATAGAAGACATCAACTGTGCATTATGCGGCCAGTGTATCACGCACTGTCCGGTTGGAGCTTTAAGAGAACGCGATGATCTAAATGAACTGGTTTATGCCATTGCAGATAAGAAAAAAGTTGTTGTGGCACAGATTGCACCGGCAGTCCGTGCAGCCTGGGGCGAACGGTTTGGTTTAAAACGGGAAGATGCAACGGTCAAACGGTTAGTAGCAGCCCTTCGAAGAACCGGGATCGACTATGTGTTTGATACGAACTTTACTGCGGATTTAACGATCATGGAAGAAGCAAATGAGTTCATCGAAAGACTGAAAAATAAAGACAAATACAAATTCCCGATGTTTACGTCCTGCTGTCCGGGCTGGGTACGCTTTGTAAAATATGAATATCCGGAGTTGCTGCCGAATCTTTCCACTGCAAAATCCCCGCAGCAGATGTTTGGAGCAATTGCAAAAACCTACTATGCACAGCAGTTAGGTGTGGAGCCGGAAGAAATCTACTGTCTGTCGATCATGCCATGTACAGCGAAAAAATACGAAAGCCAGATGGCGTGTATGGATGTGACGGGAACCGGACCGGACGTGGATTCTGTTATCACCACGAGAGAGGTAGGACGTCTGATCCGTGCAGAGCATATTCAGTTAGAGCATTTAAAAGAAGAGGAGTTTGATGAACCATTGGGATGCGGAAGCGGAGCTGCTGTTATCTTTGGTGCGACCGGCGGTGTTATGGAGGCGGCACTTCGGAGTGCCTACTACTTCTTAACAGGAGAAAATCCTGCACCGGATGCATTTAAAGTTGTCCGCGGACAGGATGGAGTCCGGGAAGCCGAGGTAGAGATCGCAGGCACAAAAGTAAGAGCTGCCGTAGTCAGTGGTCTTGGCAATACCAGACGTTTGATCGAGAGGATCAAAAAAGGCGAGGCAGAATATGACTTTGTAGAAGTCATGGCGTGTCCGGGCGGATGTGCCGGCGGCGGTGGCCAGCCGATCCATGACAATTTAGAACTGGCAAAAGAGCGTGGAGATGTCCTCTATGAACTGGATGCAGAAAACGAGATCCGTTTTTCCCATGAGAATCCGGCAGTACAGGAATTGTATCGCAGCTTTTTAGAAAAACCACTGTCTCATAAATCGCACGAGTTGTTACATACCGACCATTCTCTTGGCATATAGTAAATGGAAACGGTACGGAAAGAATGAGTTAAGTGAAAAAAAATCCATTCAAGCAAACGATGATCATCGTTCTATGCATCAGTCTGATCTTAACAAGTGTGGTGTTAGAGGTTTTTGCAAAAGAACATCAGGATAGTCTTGGACTCTATGCCAAGTCTGCCGTCTTAATGGATGCAGACAGCGGCAGAGTCCTCTACGGCAAAGAAGAAGAACAGTTTTTAGCAAATGCCAGCACCACAAAGATCATGACATGCATTCTGGCAATTGAAAGCGGCAGGTTAGACGAGACGGTAACCGTCAGTCAACATGCCGCGTCTATGCCAAAAGTCCATCTTGGAATGACAACCAAAGACACCTTCTTATTAAAAGACCTGCTCTATTCGCTGATGTTAGAATCACATAACGATTCTGCAGTTGCGATCGCCGAGCATGTTGGCGGGAGTGTGGAGAAATTTGCAGAGATGATGAACGAAAAGGCGAAAGAGTTAGGATGTGAACATACACATTTTATCACGCCAAACGGATTAGACGCAAAAGATGAAACAGGTTCTCATGGAACCACGGCAAAAGATCTTGCAACGATCATGAGCTACTGTATCAAAAACGATACGTTTTTAAAAATTACACAGACAAAACAGCATAGTTTTCAGAATGTAGAGAGAAGCCGGAATTTTACCTGTAATAATCACAATGCTTTTTTACAGATGATGGATGGCGCACTGTCCGGAAAGACCGGATTTACCGCGGATGCAGGCTATTGCTACGTCGGAGCCTTAAAAAGAGGGGAGCGGACATTTGTGGTATCACTGCTTGCCTGCGGCTGGCCGAATAACAAAAGCTATAAATGGGCAGATACCAGAAAGCTCATGGAATACGGTTTAGAGCATTATGAAAAGGTAAAAGTCAAAGCCAAACAAGAATTAGAGACGGTCCCTGTCATAAACGCCGCTGACAACTCCTATGATCCTGACAAAGAGATTCTGATGCCGGTTCGGGTAAAAGGAAAGGATCTTCGGGTTTTAAAAGACAAGGAAGAAAAAGTGACCGTAAAATGCACGACAAAGAAAGTATTGCAGGCACCGGTCAAAAAAGGAACGGTGATCGGAAAAGCAGAGTACTATATCGGAGAGGAAAAAGCAGTATCTTATCCGATCGTTGCGATGGAAAATGTATCCGCAAGAACGCCACGGTGGTATCTGCAGTGCGTCTTAGAAAAGTTTCTGTTTTAAAATTCGTCAGATTGGAAAAAATGTCTATTCAAATTAGTGAAAAATTTAACAAATTACTATTGAAATATTGTATTAAAAGTAATACAATTAGCATAGCGAAATTTTTTAAAAATTTTCAATACATAGATGGAGGGCTAATAAATGAGTAGCACAAAGAATAGCTTAGCAATGCAACGAATTGCCAAGTTACTGGATGAGAACAGTTTTGTAGAGCTTGGTTCTCTCGTAACTGCACGAAGCACAGATTTTAATCTGACTGCAGATAAGACTCCTTCTGACGGAGTAATTGTCGGTCACGGATTAATCGATGAAAACCTGGTATTTGTATACAGCCAGGACGCTTCCGTGTTAGGTGGAACAATCGGTGAAATGCACGCAAAGAAAATTGCTTCTGTTTATGACATGGCAATGAAGATGGGTGCACCGGTCATTGGTCTTTTAGACTGTGCGGGTGTCCGTTTACAGGAATCTGTAGATGCATTGGAAGGAATGGGTCAGATTTATGCAAAACAGACAGCAGCTTCCGGTGTTGTACCACAGATCAGTGCCGTATTCGGCAGCTGTGGAGGTGGACTTGCCGTTGCATCCGCATTATGTGACTTCACTTACATGGAGACAGAAAAAGGAAGACTTTTCGTAAACTCTCCGGATGCCATTGCAGACAACAACGTATCGAAATGCGATACAGCAAAAGCTGACTTCCAGGCAGCAAACACAGGTGTTGTAGATGCAGCCGGAACAGAGGATGAGATCCTTGCTGAGATCCGCGAATTAGTAACCATTCTTCCGGGATGCAACGAGGAGAGCGGACGTGTGGACGAGTGTACGGACGATTTAAACCGTGCATGTGAGAGCATGGAATCCATGAAAGGTGATCCAAGATACTTCCTTTCTGAAATTGCAGATGACCATAACTTTGTAGAGACAAAGAAAGGTTATGCAAAAGATATGGTAACAGGATTCATCAAATTAAACGGAATTACCGTTGGTGCAGTAGCAAACGCTACCGTAATGCATGATGAAAACGGAAACAGGACAGAGGAATTTGAAGCAGCATTAACCGCACAGGGATGCGAAAAAGCAGCAGACTTTATCCAGTACTGTGACGCATTTGATATCCCGGTACTTTCCATGACAAATACAACAGGATTTAAAGCGACTTCATGTTCTGAAAAACGTCTTCCAAAGGCACTTGCCCGTATGACATACGCATTTGCCAATGCAACAACTGCAAAGATTAACTTCATTACAGGAGATGCATTCGGAAGTTCTTATGTAATGATGAACTCAAAATCTCTTGGAGCAGATTTAGTCTATGCATGGCCGGATGCAAAAGTCGGCATGATGGATGCAAAATCGGCAGCTAAGATCATGTATGCAGATGCTTCCGCAGATGTCTTGGACGAAAAGGCAAAAGAATATGAAGCATTACAGTCAAATGTGGAAAATGCTGCAAGAAGAGGATATATTGATCTGATCATCAACCCTGCAGATACAAGAAAATACTTAATCGCAGGATTTGAGATGTTATTTACAAAAAAAGTAGAAGGGCCGATGAAAAAACACGGAGCGAAATAGAAAGGTGAAGTTTATGAAGAAGAAAATATTGCTGATGGTAAGTGTGTGTCTGATGATACTCGGACTTACAGCATGCGGAAAAACGGATCCTAAGTCTGTCGATTACAATGGCTATACATATGACCAGTTAAAACAGGTGACACAGAATACCGTTGCTACATTGGTAAATATGACTGATGAGCAGAAGACTGTGTACGAAGCCAGTGATGACGAAATGACAAAGAACATCGTTACCAGATGGGAGGATGCTACTTCCGGTGTTGGTTCTTATGTAGAACTCGGTGATTTCAAAATTACAAAATCAGGAAAGACACTGACATGTGAACAGACCATTGAGTTTGAAAAACGTGAAGTAATTTTGACTTATGTATACACTTACTATTCTATGGAAGTGGAAGATGTAACAATTGATAAGGTTTACTCACTTGGTGAAAAGATGAGCAAGGCCGGTATGAATACACTCATGGGAATGGGAACTGTATTTGCAGTATTGATCTTAATCAGCTTAGTTATTTCCTGCTTCAAGATCTTCCCATATCTTGAAAGCAAGAAAAAAGCAGGACAGACCGAAAATGCTGTAAAAGAGACAGTACAGGATATTCCGGCAGAACAGCAGGATAACACAGAACTGATCGCTGTTATCGCTGCAGCAATTGCAGCATCCACAGGAACATCTACAGATGATTTTGTAGTGCGTTCCATCAAGAGAAGATATTAATCGCAAATTTAGGAGGAAATTAAGATGAAAAGCTATACAATTACCGTAAATGGAAATGTTTATGATGTTACTGTAGAAGAAACAGGAGCAGCAGCACCTACAGCAGCTCCAAGAAAAGCCGCTCCAGCAGCAGCAGCACCGGCAGCAGCTCCGGCAGCAGGCGCAGGAAGTGTTAAGATTGAAGCAGGTGCAGCCGGAAAAGTATTCAAAATTGAGGCAGAACCTGGCACAGCCGTTAAGAGAGGCGATGCGATCTTAGTATTAGAGGTAATGAAAATGGAGACTCCGGTTGTTGCACCACAGGACGGAACTGTTGCAAGCATTGAAGTTGCAGTTGGAGATCATATTGAAGCGGGTGCATTACTTGCAACCATGAATTAAGAAAGCCAGGAGGATTAATTATGAGTTACGTAGGAGAAACAATGTCAAACCTCCTGCACCAGACAGCATTTTTGAATCTGACATGGGGCAACTTTGTTATGATTGCCGTAGCATTTTTATTCCTGTTTCTGGCAATCAAGAAAGAATATGAGCCATTACTGTTAGTTCCGATCGCATTTGGTATGTTGCTGGTAAATATCTATCCGGATATCATTATCAGCCCGGAAGAGGCAAGTAACGGCGTAGGTGGTTTGTTACACTATTTTTATATCTTAGATGAGTGGTCAATATTACCGTCTCTGATTTTCCTCGGAGTCGGAGCAATGACAGACTTTGGACCGCTGATCGCGAATCCGATCAGTTTCCTGCTCGGAGCAGCAGCACAGTTCGGTATTTTCTCAGCTTACTTCCTTGCAATCCTGATGGGATTCAATGATAAGTCAGCAGCCGCAGTATCCATCATCGGTGGAGCCGACGGTCCGACTTCCATTTTCCTTGCAGGAAAACTTGGACAGACAGGTCTGTTAGGACCAATTGCGGTGGCAGCATATTCCTATATGGCATTAGTGCCGATCATTCAGCCACCTGTTATGAAATTATTCACAACGAAAAAAGAACGTGCGATCAAAATGGAGAATTTAAGACCGGTTTCTAAATTAGAGAGAATCTTATTCCCTGTTATCGTTACTACAATTGTATGTTTAATCCTTCCTACCACAGCACCGTTAGTTGGTATGCTGATGTTAGGTAACCTGTTCCGTGAGTCCGGAGTAGTACGTCAGTTAACAGATACTGCATCTAACGCATTGATGTATATCGTAGTTATCTTACTTGGTACTTCCGTAGGAGCTACCACAAGTGCAGAGGCATTCTTAAATATTACAACCATTAAGATTGTAATTCTCGGACTTGTAGCTTTCGTATTTGGTACAGCAGCAGGTGTACTTTTCGGTAAAGTATTATGCTGGGTTACAAAAGGTAAGATCAATCCATTGATCGGTTCTGCCGGTGTATCTGCAGTACCTATGGCTGCTCGTGTATCCCAGAAGGTTGGAGCAGAAGAGGACCCGACGAACTTTTTACTTATGCATGCAATGGGACCAAACGTTGCCGGAGTTATCGGTACAGCAGTAGCTGCCGGTGTATTTATGGCAATCTTTGGAATATAGGAGGAGAAAATCATGGCAGAAGTGACCAAAAAACCATTAAAAATTACAGAGACTGTCCTGCGTGATGCACATCAGTCTTTGATCGCAACCAGAATGACTACTGAGCAGATGCTCCCGATCGTAGATAAAATGGATCAGGTTGGTTATCATGCAGTAGAGTGCTGGGGTGGTGCAACATTTGATGCATCTCTCCGTTTCTTAAAAGAAGATCCATGGGATCGTCTTAGAAAATTAAGAGATGGATTTAAAAATACAAAATTACAGATGTTATTCCGTGGACAGAACATCTTAGGATACCGTCCATACGCAGATGATGTGGTAGAGTATTTCGTACAGAAATCTATCGCAAACGGAATCGACATCATCCGTATCTTCGATTGTTTAAATGATATCCGTAACTTACAGACCGCTGTTACAGCATGTAACAAAGAAAAAGGCCATGCACAGGTAGCACTTTCCTACACCTTAGGAGATGCATATACCTTAGATTACTGGATGGATATGGCAAAGAGAGTAGAGGATATGGGAGCTGATTCCTTATGTATCAAGGATATGGCAGGACTTTTAGTACCTACAAAGGCAACTGAGTTAGTACAGGCATTAAAAGATGCAACTTCACTCCCAATCGAGCTTCATACACACTATACATCCGGTGTAGCTTCCATGACTTACATGAAAGCAGTAGAAGCAGGATGCGACATCATCGATACCGCAATCTCTCCATTTGCATTAGGAACATCCCAGCCTGCAACAGAGGTTATGGTAGAAGCATTCAAGGGTACAGAATTTGATACAGGATTAGATCAGACAAAATTAGCTGAGATTGCTGATTACTTCCGTCCGATGAGAGAAGAAGCATTAGAGAGCGGACTGATGAATCCAAAGGTATTAGGCGTAAACATCAAGACTCTGTTATATCAGGTACCGGGTGGTATGTTATCCAACCTGATCTCCCAGTTAAAAGAGCAGGGTAAAGAAGATAAATACGAAGAAGTACTTGCAGAAGTACCACGCGTTCGTAAAGACCTTGGTGAGCCACCACTTGTAACACCATCTTCCCAGATTGTTGGTACACAGGCTGTATTTAACGTATTAATGGGCGAGCGTTACAAAGTTGCAACCAAAGAGACAAAAGACGTACTTTTAGGAAAATACGGACAGACTGTAAAACCATTCAATCCGGAAATCGTAGACAAAGTACTTGGCGAAGAGAAGAAGAATGCAATTACCTGCCGTCCGGCAGATCTCTTAGAGCCTGAATTAGATAAATTAGAGGCAGAGATGAAACAGTGGAAACAGCAGGATGAGGATGTCCTTACCTATGCATTATTCCCACAGGTGGCTACAGACTTCTTTAAATATCGTGAGGCTCAGCAGACAAAAGTAGATCAGAATATTGCTGATACAAAAAATGGAGCATATCCTGTATAAGCTATTGTAAAAAATGAGAAAATGAATTAAAATAAAAGGTGTTTTGGCGAGAGCCAAGGCACCTTTTTGGGTTATAACAAAATTTTTGAAGGATCATAGCAAAATGATCCTGTCTACAATAGAGATAAGGCGGTTTTCTTATGGGGAATAGTAACGATTTAAGTAATCGGATCAATGAAGCGTACAGCACACTGAGCAAAGGACAAAAACTTCTTGCAAGTTATATCACAGATAA
>OLQV01001240.1_pt1 | contig 19791 bp, 6 predicted proteins | sample 1672371 | NCBI WGS metagenome assembly OLQV01 (sample SAMEA3136676, study PRJEB25190) | human gut metagenome
CCGCTTGCCAGGGAACGTTTCACATCCTCGTCGAAAGCGTTGGCGCTCATTGCGTAAATCGGAATCTTTTTGCAATCCTCACGATCCAGATTCCGGATGGTCCGGGTTGCTTCCAGTCCGTCCATTTCCGGCATCATAATATCCATAAAGATCATATCGTAATATCCGGGAACGGATTCTTCCATGCGCCGCACAGCTTCTTTTCCGTTAACTGCCTGCTCGGTTTTAATTCCGTAATTTTCAAGAATCGTACAGATAATTTCCATATTCAGCTCATTATCCTCAACCACCAGGATTCTTTTTCCCGGGAAGCTGATCTCCTCCGGCTGGCTGGTGACCGTAGTCTTCTCGCCGCTTACCGGCTGAAGCTTCACGCTAAAGCTGAAGCTGCTTCCCTTACCCGGCTCACTTTCCAGCTTAATATCGGAATCCATCATCCGCACAATTCTTCTGCTGATGGCAAGACCAAGACCAGTGCCCTGTTTTCTTGCATTTTCAGAATTATCCGCCTGCTCGAACTGCCGGAAAATAAGCTGCTGTTTCTCAGGTGCAATTCCAATTCCATCATCCCTGACCTGAAAATACAGATTGGAAAAGCCTTTCTCTTCTTCTGTCTCGCGAACGGTCAGCCACACATGTCCATCTGGTCTGGAATACTTCAGCGCATTTCCCAGAAGATTTACCAGAACCTGGTTCAGCCTCAGGGAATCTGCCAGAAACCAATGGTTTTTCAGCTGGATATCTGCTATATACTGAATGTTATTTTCGTTCAGCTTCGCTTCCAGCAAAGGACGAAGTCCCTGTATCATCTCCATGAGATTGCATTTTTCTTCGATCAGCCTCATCTTTCCGCTCTCAATCTTGGACATATCCAGAATATCGTTGATAAGTCCAAGCAGATATTCCGAGGAGTACTCGATTTTTCTCAGACAGTCGATCCGCCGCTCCTCAGTCTGTCCATCTTTCAATGCAATCTCCGTCATACCTATAATACCGTTCATAGGAGTACGGATCTCATGAGACATACGGGCCAGGAAATCCGATTTCGCCTTGGCAGAAAGATCGTGACGCTCCAGATTCAACCGGTTCTGAATAATTGCGCTGATTTCTTCCAGACACTTACACTCTTCTTTTTTCTCCAGAACATCCTGGTCAATGTCCTGGAATACAATACTTCCGGAATACTGTCCGTTGTCTGTCATATGGAATACAATATCGTTTCTGCCTGAAGCAAAAGGCTGAATCAGCGGCTCTTTCCATATGCTTTCCCCGGAAGTCAGAAGCTGCTGCATTTCCTGTGTCTCCACAAAGTGCTGGTATTGCTTCTCAGAACAGTGGACCATACCGTCCCAGCCATCCTTTTTTTCCCAGGTTTTCCAGCAGTACAGCAGGTTATTTACCATATATTCCCCGTTGAAATGGGTGATCACAATGTCTGTCAGATGGTATTTCTCCTGCAGCTTCAACGCCAGAATATCCAGAACCACAGAAGTATCACCATCTCTGTCAAACAGGTTCAGAGCTATAGAGGAAAGTGTCATTTCCTTCAGACGTTCCAGAGAAGCCACCTCCGCAAATGCCACATCAACCGCACAGGCTTTTTCCACCGTTGAAAGCTCCTCATAGAACATGATTTCCTGCTTTCCATGACGTGCAGCTGTAAGAGCAGTCTTCGTCTGTTCAAGTGCCTCAGACAGCGAATTTCTGCTGCCTGTAACTGCGATTCCACATTTCAGGGAAAGGGACAGATGCTTCTCATCTGTAAGCGCCCCAAACTCCTTTTCCAGTCCCTGCACACTTCTCACGATCGGTCCGGTCGTACATACCGGCAGCCATACCAGCATCTGGTCTGCACCAGCCCTGATATAAATACCACCGTTTAAACCGTCCTCCTGGAAGCGCTTCGCCAGCAGACCGGCAAACTGCTCCAGAATAATATCTCCGAAGATCAGGCCATAGCGCTCATCGATTTTGGAAAACTGCTGGATTTCCAGAAGTACCAGTACCCCTTCCGGGTCATCCCGACACAGTGTTTCCACAACTTCCAGTCCGCTTCCAAGGCGGTAAAAAGAGGTAATGGAGTCATAAATCTGCTTTCTTTTCTGCGCCTGCTCCAGAAGCTTGTGCTGATGCACATTGTGAATACAGCCAACGACCCTGCTGCGCTCTTTATTCTCATCAAAAGTAATGCTTCCGGATAGATTTACCCACTGAAATTCTCCATTGGCATGCTGCAGACGAAAGTCAACATCCAGAACGCCGTCTGAGCTTTTTACTGCGTTCACCAGCTTTGCCTTATCTGCCGGATGGATACTGTCATTATCAAGAAATTCCGGATGCTTTCCGCAGTCCCATACACCGTCATTGCCTTTACTGTTAACTATTTCCAGCAGTTTTTCCTTACATTTGTAGGTAAAAAAGGCATCCTGGGAACTTTCTACCGCAATCCGATAGCGCTCCTTTTCCTCCAGAAGCTGATTCTCTGTCTGCATCTGGATATCCGTCAGATTCTCTATCACTTTATGGAGCTCATCAAGCTCCTGAATACCTGACTCCTGAAAACCGTGAATTCCCTTCACTCCGCCTCGTACACTCTCCACCAGATGGTAAACCGGTTCCGTCGCATACTGGACAAGAAAATAAACCAGAATAACCGCCATCAGGGCACTTCCCAGAATCGCTCCCAGAATTCTCTCATAAACATCGGAAATCAATCCATACACAGAATCCTCTGTAACAAAACCGCACAATGCCCACTGCGTATCTTCATACGGCACATTTCTGCTGTACAGCTCCAGATTGCTCACAAGTCCGTAAATCTGCTGTTTCCCAATGGCAGCCCCCTGTACCAGCCGCAAATTCTCCTGCACCGGCTCCTCCAGAACAAAGTCACTTCCGTCCCGGGAAACTGCATCATACAGCGCACCCTCACCGGCAATTCCCTCATAATTTCCATTTCCATGGTCTACCACAAGGGCAAATCCTGCATTCAGATCGGAATCCAGATCTTTTACCTGAAAAAATTTGGTCAGATCATTCACTCCCACTTCAATTCCAAGCACACCGTAAACGGTTTTATCATAAACAAGAGGTGCCGAATATGTGATCATCTTATGGTTATCCTTATAGAAATCTTCCAGAATAAACGGCTTCGACCAATAGCCCAGATTTTTCATACTGGTGCGGGAATCAACGTAATTTTCTGCTGTTATATATGGCTGGTAAAAAAAGTCATCGGCAGCTCTTTTCCCATTGCCCTGGAAGTGGAAATCTGTATGCCAGGAAGTATCCAGTGAAATGGACATATTCTGCGACAGTACCTTACTTCCACGCTCCATCAGCAGATCCGTGCGGGAAGCCGTTTTGGTCTGGGGATCTGAGTCTCTCACCCAGAAGCCTTTGTATTCCCCTTCCGAATCTGTATCACCGTCATTTCCCAGAACCAGAAAAATTCCAGAAGTGGAATTGTACTGCAAAACCTCCACCATATCATAAAAAACCGTTTCCAGATATTCCTCCTGGACTTTCCCTGAGCCCATGAAGCCCTGCATATCCATCTGATGATCGCTCAATACCTTTGTCAGCGCAGAGGAAAGACTGTCACTTTCCTTGTACACGCTGCTCCACTGCTCGATCATATCGTTCTCCAGAACCACCTTACGGTTCTCCACCGTATGACTGTCCAGACCGATAACCGCATTCTCCATGTTTGAGCGGATTCCGCTGAAAATCAATGTCAGGAATGGGACTGCACCCTGTACAAACACAATGATCAGTATAGGAATCAGAAATATGTTCCAAAGAGATTTCTTTTTCTTCACAGTCCTCCGCACCTCCTTATGTCCAGAATCTGTCTAAAAAACCACTTTGAATGTTTTTTCAAATACACTCCAGGCTATGGCAAAATTCCGTATACCAGCTCTGGAAATTCTCATCTGTCAGATACTGTGCAAGAGCCTCTTCCCGGCTCTCTCCGTCTGCGATTGCATCGTCCATGGCATCTTTATCAGCCTTTGCCTTGTCAGCCAGGGAATAATCCAGAATCTTACGGGCACTGTAGCTATTGTCAAAAGCTCCAATTGTATAGAAACTTGTTTTATCAAAGTCTTCCATTTCCGTTGTAAAACAATCGTAAACCTTCTGGTTGACTTCTATATTATTCTCTTTAATAACGGAATCCAGTGCGTCTACGCTGTTGGCTTCTTTCAGAACCGGCATATAGGAGGATTCGCATACAAAGCGCAGGTTCTGGTTCTTCTGTGTGAACCATTTCAGGAATACACTTGCAGCATACTCATGTTCCTTATCAGACTTGGTCACTGCCATTCCGGCACCTTGCTGAACTTTTATGTTCTCGCCGCCCTCCATAACCGGAGAATCACATACGATGTAATCAATCGGATAGCTTTTATTCCCTATTTCCACGGTATCCGGGAAGTATACGGCAGAAGATGTGGAGCCCGTGTATGCAAGAATATCTCCTGTCTTCACATCATCGGAACGGAATTTTCCAAGAGATGCGAAATAGCCCTTCATATATGGTACATAGTAATTATCCCAAAGGCGGCGGATCAGATCTTCGTCTGTATTTAAGGTCATTTTTCCATCTTTCACCTGGAAAATTTCCTTTCCCATCTGCTTCATGCCAATGATAAAATAGTTGGACATGGAGTCTCTGCCGTAGAATGCTTTTCCATCGTCCGGCACATCCGGGGTCTGCTCATCCGTCCACTCATAATAGCGCTGTGCAACCTCTGTAATACCTTCTGTAGTGGCAAGTTCATCCACTGTAGTTCCAGTGGCTTCTGCAAAAGGCTCCCAGTCAGTCTTATTGATCATGGTGATCTCTGTGGATTTGGCAACCGGGAAAAGATATAAAGCGCCATCCTGGTTAAAATAGCCCTCCTGGATGTAGGAATCTACATACCTGGACAGCTCATCTTCTGTAAAATACACGGAAAGGTCTGCCAGCTTATCCTGCTGCTGTACTGCGTAAGCAGTATCAGAATAGGAAGAGAAAATATCCGGCAGTTCTTCTGCTCCTACTTCTCCGTTCAAAGAGCTGTTGACTGCTTCCTCAAGGTCGGATACGGAACCCTGACTGTAGCTCTCCACGTAAATACCCTCCTCTTTTCCAACGGAGGCGTTAAATTCCTTTACAAGGGTGTCAAACATTGCCTGTTGGGCACCGTTGTAATAATGCCAGATCGTCAGGGACACCGGGTGATCCGAATCCAGCTTTACAGATTTACCGCTTCCGTCCTTGCTGCTTCCACAGCCAGCTAAAGATGCGGTCATTATTGCGATTAACATCATTGCCACACATTTTTTCTTCATACTCTTTTACTCCCTCACGGCACCTGATGCCGCAGCTTAACTCAATATATACTTCTGCCTGCAGCACTGTCCAAAGACCGGCTGCCATGGCAGACCAGAGCGTGTTTGAAATCCCAAATCTTCAAAACAAAAAGCCCCTGCAACAGGTAAAATGCATCGCTGACTTCTACGGGATACAATATCCTTTCCGGCGTTTTTACATGTCACATGGGTAAATTTATAACACATAGGCTTATTATAGGAAATGTGAGAAAAAGAATCAATAAATATTCATGAAAAAGGACAGAAAATATTTCATTCCTGTCCTTTCAAAATATACGTTATTTCACAGTCACCTTACACTTAACTGTTTTCTTCCCTGCTTTCACCGTAATTACGGCTGTTCCTTTTTTCTTTGCAGTAATTCTGCCCTTGGAATCTACCTTTACCACCTTGGAGGAGCTGGATTTGTAGGTGATTTTTTCTTTGCTTGTTACTGGTTTTAAAACCGGTTTCAGGGAATATTTCTGATTTTTCATTAATTTCAGTGTTTTCGGCACACCTTTGATCTTTGTGGTTTTTACAGCGGTTTTCTGGACTTTTACGGTAACAGACTTTTCATATCCGCTGTTCAGGTATATGTGAATACGGGTTTTGCCTGTAGTCTTACCGGCGGTAATGTTACAGGTTCCATCTGAACTAACAGATACATCTGCAATACTCCAGTTATCAGTACTCCAGGTGGAAATGAAATCTCCCTTTGCAAGCCCGGTTACTTTCAGACACTTCGTCTTCTGTCCGGTCTTCAGCACAATACTGGACTGATTCAATTTCATTGTTGGCTGCAGTCTGTCCCGGGTAATTTTTGTTTCCTGCTCGCCGCATGCACTGCAGGTACGTGTCTGGACTTCTTCCTCATCCACAGTTGCTTCCTGGGTTACTGCCCATGCAGAAAATTTATGTCCGGTTGCTTTTATTGTAGTTCTCTTTTCCGTATCGCAATATCTGCAGGTGTATTCATCGACTCCGTCATCTGTACAGGTTGCATCTTCATGCCATGACCTTACCCAGCTATGTCCGGTTGCCGGAATTGTCTCTTTCTTTTTGTCACCACATCTTCTGCAGGTATAAGTTTTTTCTCCGTCACTTTCACAGGAAGCATCTTCTGTTGTTTCCCCACGGTTCCAGTCATGACCAAGTGCCGGTGTTTCTTTCGTATAGTAATCACCGCAAAATTCACAGATTTCTTCTTCGGATCCTGAATAGGTACAGCCACTCATTTTTATCACATGTGACTTGTAGGAATGGGTATGGTTCGGATTGTAGCTGTAATATACGGTTGTATTTGAATCACAAATGTATCTGGGCTGCCACGTGCTGCTATTTGCATAGCAGCGGATACTTCTCAGCTTGGCACAGTTTTTAAACGCATCATTTCCTATAGATGTCAAACTTGCCGGGATTTCTATGGTTTCTAACGCATTACATCTGCCAAAAGTCTGATCTCCAATTCTGGTCAGACCCTCTGAAAGCTTTACACTTGTCAAGCTGGTACAGCCCTGGAATACACCGCTTCCGATGCTCGTTACGCTTGCAGGAATAGTTATGCTTGTCAAACTGCTGCAGTTCCAGAATGCCTGAACTTCTATTGAGGTTACCGTTCCCGGAATGGTTACACTTGTCAGACTGGTGCAATTGCCAAATGTCATACCATCTATGGTTGTTACGCCTTCTGGAATTGTCACACTTGTCAGATTGGTGCAGCCGGTAAATGCACGGGAACCAATGCCGGTCACTCCTTCAGAGATAACCACGCTTGTTATTTTAGTGTTGCCAGCAAATGCATCATCTGCGATGCTTCCAGTTCCGGAAATTACCAGTTTCCCATCATCTGACAAGGTGTAGGTAATTCCTGTGTCTTCTCCATCTGAAAAAACCAGGGCTTCGTCTGCTGTTGCCGCTTCCTCATTCTGCCATTCTGCAGCTGCTTCCATGCCAGACGCATCTGAGAATGAATCCTCGGATGACTGATCCTCCACCTGATCCATCTCCGGAGTCTGAACCTGTTCCTGAACCTCATCCTGATTGTCCAGACCCTCATTCTCCACTTCGTCAAAAACTGCTTCTGCTACTTCCTCAGAAGAAAAATCAGCTCCACTTACTGCCAGTGCTGCTCCGTCTGCACTTGTGATTGCCAGCAGCAATGCTGCAGCCAGTGCCAGTCGTCTGTTTCTCATACGCTTTACCTCGCTATTCTTTTTTTCGTCTTTTCAAACACACTCCAGAGGCAAAGATTTTTCCATTAATATCTGCTGTATAACACTAAACACTTCCCCAAAATGGATAACCTGCTATTCTGCAAATGAGCCCGCAGCATACTCCCTCCCAAAATTTGTCAGACGATTAATTTAATGATAGCGTAAAACCGCATTTAAAACAATTAACTAACAGCATAGTATAGACGATAATATCAAAAAAAGACAGAGAATCTTTCATCTCTGTCCAAAAGTTTGGTCTCATAATTATAGCAATGCACAACTTTTATACATTACAAGCCTACCGTTCACAACGTAAACCAAAACTATTTCTTCAATGTTTCATTCATACTTCCCATGCGGTATCCCTGGAGATCCATGGTCACGTATGTAAAGCCATATTCTTTGAAGGCTTTCACGATCTGGTTGCGGTTCTCCAGGACTTTCTGGAGTTCATCTGGCAGTACTTCAATTCGTGCCAGTGTACCATGAATACGCACACGTAGCTGATGAAATCCCAGATCCAGAAGAAGCTGCTCTGCCTTATCTACCATGCCAAGTTTCTCCTTCGTGATAGTCTCACCGTATACAAAACGGGAAGAAAGACAGGCGAAGGATTGTTTCTCCCAGGTGGGAAGGTCAAGGTCTTTGGACAGGGCGCGGATGTCTTCTTTATATAATTCGCTATGGCGCAGCGGGCTCTTAACTCCAAGCTCTGCAACAGCCTGTAAACCAGGTCTGTAATCACCATTGTCGTCCATGTTGGAACCCTCTGCCACTGCATTCAGCCCCTCTTTTGTGGCAATGTCCCAGATTTTCTCAAATAATTCTTTCTTGCAGATATAGCAACGGTTAGTCGGGTTCTGGCAGAAGCCCTCAATTTCCAGTTCTTCAGACTCTACTGTAATGTGGCGGATTCCTTCCTTCTCACAGAAGGTCTTCGCCTCTTCCAGTTCTCTCTTCGGGAAAGAACAGGACATGGCAGTAATCGCGATACATTTATCCCCCAGCACATCGTGTGCTGTTTTCAAAAGAAACGTAGAGTCCACCCCGCTCGAAAAAGCCACAGCCACACTTCCCAGACTGCGTAAGTATTCTTTTAAAGCTTCGTATTTATTCTGCTGCTCTTTGGTTGCAGTGATTTCACTCATATGATTATCCTCCTGCGGCGATATGTTGCTATTTATGTTACTACGAATTATCCTAGTATGTCAATGGGATTAATTGTGATTTTCTTCATCATCCTTAACTTAAACGCCAGGTTCATTCCCCCTGGTGTTCTTTCAGTCTCTGTTCAGCCGCAATCCGCTTGGGATGTTCCGGCGGGTAGCATTCCCGGAAGCCTTCCACGGCGGCTTTCAGATATATATCTTCTTTTTCTTCATCTCCAAGTGCACGGTAAACGCGTGCCAGATTCCAGGTAGGCTCTGCAACTGCCGAACCTACAAGTCCATTTTCCTTCGTAAGCTCCAGCGCCTCTGTCAGATATGGGATCGCTTCTTCCGGTCTTCCCAAGTCCAGGTAGACTACACTCATATTGTTATCCACCATCAGAAGCAAAGAACCCTCACGATAGCCATTCTTAAGCAGCTGATTGCGAACCGCAAGATGACATGCCAACGACTCTTCCCTTCGTCCGGCGGCATTATACATTCGTGCCAGTTCCTCTGACAGGGCAGAATACATCTGATTTTTCTCACCACAGTACATTTTGCACCTGTCCGTTGCTTGTTCCATACAATAGGCAGCTTCTTCCATATTCTGATCCATAGCTGCAAGCTGACCACGAAGCTGCCATATTGCATACTCACTCTCACCCTGACGCTTTCTTTGTATCTGTTGTATCTGCTCTATTTTTTCCAGACAATCTGCCAGCTTTTCTTTTTCCTGAAAAAACATATGACATTCTGCTTTTTGATAAAGAAAATCCAGTATTCTCTGGCTATGCCCCCATTGTACACACATGAGGATTCCACGTTCTGCCCACATTTCAGCCTTTTTCACATTAAGCTTTAACATCTGCATATTCGTCTGCAAAAGCGCATATCCAATTTTATAATCAATATTATCCTTCTGTTGAAAAATTAAATCACAGATCTCCCGGTAACACTCATAATTACTGCTTTGCTCCAGCCTATTGCAAAAATCACTTATAGCAAACAACATCCATTCCGATGATAGCGTTCTCTTTTTCAGCTGTTCGCGGAAGAGTTCTATATATTCTTCGTTTTGTTCAGGTTTTGTCTCTGTCAGACACGCTACCATAAACTTCGTCTCATTGGAAATCTCTGCACATCTTTTTTCCAGTTCCCGGATTTTCCCGCACATAGGAACCGGCAGCTCCAGATATCGGGCAGCCTCTGCCGCCAGTGCCACAAGCTGGCCACTGACCGCTCCCTGTACTCTGGAAATTCCCTGGAAGACAAGCCACGCAATTTCCTCCATACGAGGATCCTCGTCTTTCGATGCCTGTTTCGGGAAAAAGCACTTCTGTGCCCGTTCCCAGAATGGCTGAAACTCAGCTTCTGAAAAATCCTTTGTACACAGACTCTCTGCAATTACAGGATGCATACGGTAACCATTTCCTGTATCTTCCAACCATCCGAATTTCACCAGCCTGCCAAGTGCCTTTCCAAGAGTTTCATTTTTCTTCAAAAATCCCTGAAAAAACATCACTGTAAAGTTCTGGTCAATTTCCTGATAGGGCAAAAGCGCGAACATCCTTGCCAGCTGGCTTCCGGTTTCTCCAATATCAGCCAGTTTGTACAGCCCACGGTACATATCAATGAGTCCGGACTCTTCTGCAACATCATTCCAATTATTCTGCAGCTCTTCTTCCAGATAATCCCAATTTCCGAAATAGTAGGTCCCCGCTTTTCCAAGAAGCTTCAATGTCAGAGGATGCTGAAAAATCTCTTTTTCCAGCAAACGACTCAGCCGGTCTTTTTCCTCTCTGGAAAGTATTTTGTTGTAATTGTCACGAAAAATCAAACTTAAGGCACTTTTTTGCGGTGCCTTTATGCCAAATGTAGTAAACCCATCCAGATGTTTCTGACGTGAAGTAACAAATATGGTGCACGGCAGATCTTTCAGCTCTGACAGGTAAGGATCTTCCTCTTCCGTATGGTTCATATTATCCAGAAAAAGCACTGTTTTTTCCTGATGCTCTTCTGACAAGTGATAGATACCTTCGTGAAATCTTTCTTCCACGCTCTCACCAGTAAGATTCAGAAAACTTCTGGAAAAGCTGACCGCCAGATTCTCCTCATACTGAACAGCTGCGATCCGGCACTTTACTTCTTCCTGCTCCATCCAGCTCACAAGCTGACGCATGAGTTCTGTTTTTCCAATTCCTCCAATTCCGGAAATCAGATACTTTCCGGAATTGAAGAACATCTCTTTCAAGTCATATAACTCTTCTTCTCTGCCAAAGAAATGACTGGCTTTCACAGATTTCCGGAACAATTCACAGTTTCGCAGGGTGAGAAAACTCTGCCTGGTTTCCCCGGATTCCTGATAAATACAGCTCCAGATATATTCCGGCTTTAAGTCTTCACGGTTTCTTACCAGTTTCATTTTTGCCCCGGATATTTCCGGCCCCGCCATCGCGTGCAGACTAAGCAGGGTAAACAGCCAGGCATCCCCAAAGGACTGGGAAAAATCCTTCTGTTTTTTCTCTATGTAATCGATCCAGAAGATCAGCTTTTCCCCACACTCTTGGGACAGCCATGGATCTGACTCCATGACCATGCCCAGAAATTTTCTCAGCTTCTGTACAAACACAGAATGGTTATAATTTTTCTCTTTCAGGAATTTTTCAAAAATCAGTACCTGACTGCCAAATGTCTCCGCATTCAGGCATTCCAGCACTTCCTGCAGATATACCTGGTACAGGGGAAAGCTTTCCTTGCGGTTACAGAATTCCGAATGATAGCGGTTCTGGCTTCCATCCTTTCGAAAAATCATTTTTCCGTGTCTGGTGCTTTTCCACTCATAGAGAAGATATTCATCCCAGAATCTGACCAGAGTCAGACCCTTTTTACTTTTTTCTCCTAGAATTCCGGTAGAATAGACCGGATAATCTTTCACGGTAAACAACCGATATAAGTTTTTCAGCGAAAGCAACACATTTGCCTGCTCATCTTTTTTCATGTCACGTTCTCTCCGGTTGTAAACACAGTTCCTTTTTTATTACTGTCTGCTGGTCACCTGACCAGCAGCACTTTTTACAGGTAACTAAATACAACAACTGATTTCTTATTTTTTGATTGTAATCTTAGCTTTCTTTGTGTACACGCCAAACACCTTCTGTTTCTGCTTGTTCAGTTTATAGGCACAAGCACGTATATAATACGTATGTCCCTTAGAAAGATTCTTTATCGTTACTGTATTCTTCTTGGATTCCTTGATTGCTACAATATCTGTAAGACCGGAATCTGCTGTCACTACAAATGCATAACCAGCAGCACCTTTTACCTTGGATGCCGTAATGGTGATCGTGCCCTTCTTGTTATTCTTTACACTGATCTTCTTTACCTTCGGCACAACATAGGTTGTAAACTTAACAGCCTTGCTATACTTTCCAGTAACCTTCTTGCCGCCGCCCTGTGCGATTGCTCTTACTTTTACATAATAGGTCTTTCCAGATTTCAAACCGTAGATCAGTTCATTGTTTTTATTTTCCTCGACAATATAATTCTTTACATTCTTCTTGAATTTCTTGTCAGTGGAAATTGTGATCTGATATCCGGTTGCACTTGCAATCCGCTTCCAGGAAATCTTGGCGCCATCGGTAAGCACATTGGTGGCCTTGGTTCCGGTAACCTTCGGAAGCTTGGACGGAATTACAGTGTTCTGATTGTTATCAGAAGTGTTCGGAGTCTTCGTCGGTTCCGGAGCAGATGGTGCCTTAGTCGGCTCTGCGTTCGGAGCTTTTGTCGGCTCTGCCGCCGGGGCTTTCGTCGGTTCTGGTGCCTTGGTAGGATCTGGGTTCTTTTTCCAGTTTGCAGTCAGTTTAACACCACTTACCAGTTCACCCATTGATGGTGTGTAAGAACCGGAAAAGTTTACTTCTTCATCATCCGCATCTACTGTCGTCCATCCGGTAAAGGTATAACCGCTTCGTGTAGGCGCTTTCAGCTCAATACTGTTTCCACCTGTGAAAGTGGATGGGTTGGAGCTGTCATTTGTTCCGCCAGCCAGATCATAACTAATTGGAAGCACATCACCATTTTCATAATAAAAATGATAACGTGTATTAAAGTAATTGTCCACATAAGAATTTTTTACAACGTATAATTTACAGCTGTCCTTGATGGAATCAAAGGCATAATATGTGTTCCTGTCTCCTATAGAAGCCATAGAGTCATAATCCAGATCCAGTACACGGGCCGGAATGTGAATCTCTGTAAATTTACAGGAATCAAATGCAAAACCGCCTAACAATACTACATCTGACGGAAGTGTATAGCTTCCTGCCCAGCTTTTTCCTGCAGGATAGGTGAAAATACTGCTGCCAGCCACTTCCCCTCCGCTGCTTTTATAAACCTTACTGTAAAGCACACCGTCCTGGGAAGAAAGGTACGGATGTCCTGCGTCAACTGTGATTTCTTTTAAGCTTGTGCAGCCCTTGAACATTGCACCAACTGTATATTTTACATCAGCACCAATGCGGATACTTACAATTCCACTGTCGGTGAACTGATATTTCAGGCTGTCAGTTCCATGAATATATACATTTTCAAGATGGAGGTTCTTGCAGCCCATAAATGCACCTTCTCCGATACCTCCGCTTACGCTTGCCGGAAGAGAAGTAAATCCTGTAAGCGCTGTACAGCCTGCAAAAGCATAACTTCCAATAGTGGTTAAGCCCTCCGGGAGATTGATGTAAGTAAGGTTCTTGTTATCCTTAAATGCGTCCCAGCCAATTTCCTTCAGTGTGGAGGGCAACGTTACTTTTTTCAGTGTTTTAATGTTTTCTCCCCGTCCACTCGAGGGACTTCCATCCTCATTCCATTCATAAGCTACAATAGTCGAAATTCCATCGACATATGTAAGTCCTTCTGCAAAAGAAACCTCCTCAACATCGGCACAATACTGATCCCAGCCCAGTTCCAGCTCGGATGGGGCATTGTAAATTCTTTTCAGGTTACATTCTCCATAACTGTAAAAAGCTTCTTTATCAATCTCGTTATAAGCCCCTGTTGGCGGCAATGTTATCTCTTCCAGTTTCGGACAGTTACCAAATGCCTGCTTCTCGATTTTTACAGGCTGTGCACCGCCTACTGCGTCATTAAAATGCACGATTTGAAGATTCTTATCCCCATAAAACGCACTTTCTCCAATTACAAGCCGTGGATTCTGCGGCAGCTGAACGGCTGCCAGTCCGTCAAACCAGCTGCCACTTGTTGAAAATGCATTGGGCATCACATAGCAGAGTGTATCCGGAAGAATCAACTTATACAGCGTTCCGTTGCCATACTTTCCATCGTAATAGAAACAGCTAAACCGGTCCCATGTGTTATCATATTCTGAATCCGGAAAATACTTACCGATTCCAATTACCTTCTTCGCCACACCATCCTTATACACATATGACGGAACCTGCAGTTCCATAACAGCCTCGGTTACTGCGCTGATAATAGCTTCTCCATTTGTTCCATATTCATGGGCATACCAGATCTGCCCCTGACTGTCTGTCCAGGAAAATTCTTCCTTGTTCCACTTTTCGCCGTCGAACTGGAAAAACTGTCCTGAGCCTTCTGCATGCACGCTAAGCGCCATACCCAGGCACATGATAATGCCAAGGAACAGCATTTTCACACATTTTGAAATTTGTTTTTTCACTCTTTCATTCCCCCTTATTTTTTCGGCAATTATAACTGTTCAAAAATCCATTTGGGTTACTGTTTACTCCGTTCACAGCAACACGCTTCGTGGCTCTGAATAGCACCAGCAAATTTTCAAAAGCTGGAAAAGTGCTCTTTTTTTCTCATAAAAAGAATATCATAATTGAATTTTTGAGACAATAATGGTGGGAAAGGTTACGGTTTTTATGCACAAGATTGCTTTTTTTATGCACAGCACAACCTGTTTGACAACTATCCAGAAGGCAGTGTGAAGATACTAAACAGTTATCCTGTTAAAAAAAACTGCCGTGTCCAATATGTTTCTTAAACATATCAGACACGGCAGTTTATCAGAGGCATCATACATCCTGTAATATTGGCAGTTCTAAAGTCTGCCCCCCCTAATCATTCTTACAATCTGCACGCCCCGCTTTACGGTATATTTTGTCTTCTTTCAGTCGGCGTAGCCCGCTTCGCTCTCTTGCAACTTACCACACTTTGACTGTAATAATCACCTTTTTGCTTCCGGAGCGTACCGTAACTTTTGCAGTACCTTTTTTCTTCGCTGTGATTACACCACTTTTTGTCACAGTGCAGACTTTCTTATTAGATGTGGTGTAGGTCACTTTCTGCTGGGTTGTGATCGGCGCCAGAATCGGTGCCAGGGTCTGTTTCTTCCCTTTCTTTAAGGTGATTTTCTTCGGTACACCTGAAATTTTGGTGGTTTTCACCGTTCCCTTCTGGATGGTAACATTCACAGTTTTTACTGCCCCACCAGCCAGAGTCACTGTAAGTTTCGTCTTTCCTGTTTTCTTCTGAGCCTTCAGCGTAACTGCACCGTCTCTGGTGTAGGAGCTTACCTTCAGAAGCTTACTGTTGCCTGAAACCACAGATGCTACATAGTCCCCACTCTCCATGCCGGAAATCTGGAACGCTTTTGTGGTCTGTTTTATTTTCATTTTCAGACTGGAAGCTGTAAGTGTCATTTTGGAAGTCAGCGGATTTCCATTATCTCTTTCTTCTGTGGTCTGGCAAACCTGGCAGATTCTCTTCTCTTTCTGAGCTGCAAATACAGTAGCATCTGCTGTCTTTTCCCATTCTCCCCAGGAGTGTTCTGTCTTCGCGATTGTTTCACCGCCGCTTAATCTGGTTCCGCAGGTCTTACAATAAGTGTCGCCTGTATAGCCTTCACTTGCACAGGTTGCTGCTTTTTTCCCTCTGACCTCTGTTTCCCCATGTCCCTTCGCGGGCAGCTTCTCGGTTCTGGTCTGTCTGCAGTTCACACAGGTAAAGGTTCTGATACCTTCCTCAGTACAGGTGGCTTCCTTTGTCACATTTCCGTTATCCCAGCTGTGGGCGTCCGGATTCACCGGTAAAACCTCTGTTCTGGTAATATGGCAGTCCGTGCACTCATAGCTGATAATTCCTGTGGAAGTACAAGTCGCTGCTATGACTACCGTTCCGTTATCCCAGCTGTGCTCTACCGACGGTTTTGTCTGCGATACCATACCGATATTCACTTCGGTTCGAAGAGGCGGAACGGTCATCCAGTCACTCCATGTAGTTTCATATCCCTCTTTCTCGTATTTTACTCTCCACCAGCCTTCCGGAACATCCCATGCATATTTTCCATCTGCATTCGTCTGAAGAGGATTGTACTGATTATATTCCCCTGCATTCCATTTCGTTCCATACTCGGATGGGGACGGCGTTTTATTCCAGAAATCATCTGACTCATCATATGGGATCCAGTAAGCTGTTACGGTAACATCCTCAATTCTCTCTCCTGTGGAAAGATCAAACACATAGCCGCTTGGATCTACTACAAAACGAAGCTTGAATTTTTCCCCTTTAATATCTGCTTTTCTGATATCCCAGAATAATGAGGAAGCTGCTGTAATCGTTCCCAATATGGCAGTCAGCGCAATTACCGGGCCTGCGCCCATCGCCCCTCCTGCTACGACCAGTGGAATCATCGCTGTCATGATCATAAACATTTTCTGGTCACTCTCCAGATTATCCACAGCTTTCAATTTCTCCTTTAATTCCTGGTCAGAATAGTGACCGCCGGAAGCCAGTACATCTTTTCTCAGCTCATCCATGTCTTTCTCAATCTGATAGTTCTGATATAACATGGACGCTCCCTTATTTATTGTTGACAGGTGGGAGGAAATCTGGGAAAGTGTCCAGTACTGATCCAGATTCCCGGCATTTTCAGTAGCAGTGTCCAGCATAAATCCAATGTATTTATTTCCGGTAACATCCTTTACCAGCATATACCAGGTGCCTTTGTCGGAATAATCCAGGTTGCAGATATACTTGCTGTCATCGTACCCCGGGATCAGATAGCCCATATCTTTATTGGCTTCGTCGATCAATCCCTTCCATGTTCCCATACTGGAGCTGTTGCTCTCGTCAAACACGCTGATGGTGACATCCAGTCCTACATCTTTCAGATCTTCCCCGAATTTACTGAGATCAATAGTTGCGTCATAGTCGGTTGCTGTATTTTTCCTTACCGTAATATCCTTTTCTGCGCCTTCGGGAAGTCCTTTCTGCAAAGCCTCCCAGTCAAAATCCTGTCCCATTTTTACTTCTGGAACTGTTTTGTTATATTCATAGCTGATCACACCAGGAACATAGTTGTGATCGGATTCATCGAAATATCCGTCTGTCACAAACGCATTTTTTTCCGGATCATAGGTTGCTTCCAGATATTTCGTCTGGTTGTTTCTGGTGCTTGTAACGTACAGAGTCTTTATCTGATCTGGGTTTTCAAAGGTAAGCTCATAGTCAAATTTGCTTTTCGGAAGATAATACACCAAAGGTGTTACTCCGTCTGTCTTTGTCAGATCGTAGGATTTTATTTTGTCATGCTCATTATAGTACATTTTGAAGGACTCGATTGAGGGTTCTCCTTCATTATAGGTAACTGCGGCAGTTCTTGTTTCTGTTGTACCATCTGCCTGTGTGCAGAGTGCTTTGATCTTATATGTCTCATAGTTGGAAGGATTTTCCAGTGTAAGGACGGCAGACCATAATCCGGCCTTTGATACCTGGACTGTCTGCTGTTCTTTCTCATCCACAAGCAGGGTAACAGTTCCTCCAGCATTTGCCATACCGGAAACATTTACGGTTGGCTTTGATACAACATCTGGTGCATCTATGGTGAACAGATTAATGCTTTCATTTAATACACCAATGATTTCCTGGCTGGAGTTTCTATTCTTTTTGTAGTTCAAAATAGCGTAGCTGCGTGCTGCCGACTGACTCTGTGCTTTGATACTGAAACGGATAATTCCAGAGGTACCGCTCACAGGAATGGTCAGTGTCCTGTCCTTTAAATTATAGTTCTGGCATAACTCCCCATCCACCTTTAATGTGGATTCGTCAAGCTCTCCGTTGGAAGGAAGAACCAGCTTCACATTCAGGTCGCTTACTGCGGATTTCCATGTGTCTTTTATGTTATAGCGTACTGTCATGGCCACATATCCATTGGCTGTGGCACTTCCGAAGTCTCCGTAATAGCTGGTGTCTGAACGATCCAGGACGGTTTCGGCGCTGTCCGTATAAGTTCCTATTTGCTCAAATGGAATATTATTTTCAATGGCATATATGGTTGCCATAGAATAATAACTGCAATGTATCGTCAGCTGTGGGCAGTTTTCGAATACAGCTTTCCTGATATCAGTAGTGGAATCTGGAATGTAAATATCCTTTAAACCTGCGCAGTCGGCAAATGCATAATCTCTTATCGTCTTGGTATTGGAAGGAAGCGTTACTTCTGTGAGACCGGTTGCTCCTGCGAATGCGTATGCACCGATTTCGGTCAGGCTTGATGGCAACGTTACACTGGTTAGTGTGGTTAAGCTTGCAAAGCTATGCGGCGCGATTACCTTTACTCCTTCCGGAATCTCTATCTCGGTCAGTTTCGGACAGCCGGAAAATACATTTCCATATTCATAGCTGTTCGATCCGTTTCCACTGGGACTGTTTACCCAGTTCACCGGATAATTGGCACTGACAAGATTGCTGCAGCCTCCAAAGACTTTATAGCCCAATGTGGTGATGCTGTCTGGCAGATGTATGCTGGTGATACTGGTACAGTTTTCAAATGCATAGGCGTATATGGTGGTAAGACCATCGGGAAGCTCCACACTTTCCAGCACTGTATTTCCCTGGAATGCTCTCGCTCCGATCACCTGAACCGCATAACCACCTATGGTAGACGGAACCTGAACGATGGTGGCACTTCCGGAATATCTGGTAATACGCGCATAACTGTTATTTACAATTACATAGGAAAAATCACCTTCTGTCATCTCTGCCGATTCAGAAAGAGCCTCTTCCAATTCATTTGTCTCTCCAGTTTCCTCTACGTTTTCTTCCACGTCTCCCGAAACAAAAGCTGCAGCATCTCGCTTTACCGCCTCATCTCCCGCTTCTGCTCCATCCATTTCCGCAGATTCCCATCCACCAGAACCATTTGCTGAAGATTCAACTGTTTCTGATTCTCCAGACCAGAATCCATCCTCGTCAGTAACCGTTTCCTCCGATGTGGTCGCTGAATTACTCTCTTCCAACGTATACGCTTCCGATATGCCGGTTGTCGCATCGGCTTTCGTGTTGGTTTCTGTATTAGATTCCGTGTTAGTTTCCGCGTTGGTTTCTGTGTTGGTTTCCGTGTTAGTTTCCGCGTCGCCTTCATTCAAACTCTGGTTTTCAATAGAATCTTCTGCGAAGAAGTCCGCTGCAGCTGAAGTCCCAATTTCTTCTGCCGCATAAATCGGAATGCTTTGTGCACACATTGCAACACTCAGCGAAATTGCAAGTATCCGGCTGATTGCCTTCCTTTTCATAATTCTTTTCTCTCCCTTAAATTCATTTGTAACTGGTCAGAATCAAATGACGAAATACAAAGCATTTTGAAAATTAGCACTGAACAATTACATTTATTTTTGATAATTGACTAAATCCATTTTAGCATAGCTATTTTCCCTTACAATCACAAACGGCGCCGGAAAAGTTAGTTGTCGTTTTTATGTATAAGCATGCAATTTTTATGTACATTCTCGAATTCAATCCGACCGATAATTGTACTATCAATGCTGACGGTACAATTGCTAGCCAAATAAAATAATAGCGTAATATTACGCAAAAAAGCCTCACCGATCTGATAACAACTCTGTATAAGCGATATCAGATAGTGAGGCTTCTTATTTGGTAAACTATAACTGCGCAATGCCTTCACAGTTACCGTATGTTTACTATGTATCTTTATTCAGTGAACAGTGGTGTAGAATAATATCTGTCACCAGTATCCGGAAGAAGGGCTACAATCACTTTGCCCTTATTCTCAGGCTTCTTTGCAT
>OLQV01001242.1_pt1 | contig 19776 bp, 15 predicted proteins | sample 1672371 | NCBI WGS metagenome assembly OLQV01 (sample SAMEA3136676, study PRJEB25190) | human gut metagenome
CAGCCAGTGTACAGGAGGTACAGCCGTACTGCTCCATGTGGGATGCAATCTATGATTGTCTGTTCTTCTGTATCAACCAGGATATCTATGACAGCCTGACACCGGAACAGCAGCAGGTTGTTGATGAGGCAGGCCAGAAGGCTGTTGAGTATGAGCGTTATATCAACCGTTCCGGCGACGAGGAGATCATGAGCCGCTGGGAGAAGAGCAACGGTGTGACCTTTACAAAGAAAGAGGATATGGATATCGATTCCTTCAAGAAAGCAGTAGACGGAATCGACGACTGGTTTGTAAAGGAGCTTAAGAGTGAAGGCTATGACGATGCACAGGATCTTGTAGATCTGTTTACAGAGGATTCGGTAGATACCGTGGAGGATTACAGTGATCTGAACTGGCCTGAGACAACCTGGAACTTTGCATGCTCCACAACGGAGACAAGTACCTGGGCTGATGGAGGACGTAAGTTCGGTGAACTCATGGAAAAGGCTACCGGAGGAAAGGTCAAGGTTAACATTTACGCAGCGGATCAGCTGACAAACGGAAATCAGTCCGAGGGAATCCAGGCATTGATGAACGGAGACCCGGTACAGATCTCTATGCATTCCAATCTGATCTATTCTGCATTTGATCCACGCTTCAATGTGGTATCCCTGCCGTTCATCTATGATTCCTACGATGATGCAGATGCGAAGTTTGACGGAGAGGCCGGAGACAAGCTGAAGGAGATCCTTAACGGCTACGGACTTCACTGCATGGGTATTGCAGAGAACGGATTCCGTGAGTTGACAAACAGCAAGCATGAGGTAAAATCTGTAGATGATATGAAGAATCTGAAGGTTCGTGTAGCAGGCTCTAATCTTCTTATGGAGTGTTATAAGAGATGGGGGGCAGATGCTACAAATATGAACTGGTCCGAGACCTACACAGCACTTCAGCAGAATACGGTAGAGGGCGAGGAGAATCCGTTGCCCGCCATCGATGCAGCCAGTGTACAGGAGGTACAGCCATATTGCTCCATGTGGGATGCAATCTATGACTGCCTGTTCTTCTGCATCAACCAGGATATTTATGATGCGCTGACACCGGAGCAGCAGGCTGTTGTTGACGAGTGTGGTCAGAAAGCTGTTGAGTATGAGCGTTACATCAACCGTTCCAGTGATGATGAGATCAAAGCACGCTGGGCAGACAAAAACGGTGTGACCTTCACAGAGAAAAAGGACATGGATATCGATTCCTTTAAGAAAGCAGTAGACGGTGTAGATGACTGGTTTGTTCAGGAACTGAAAAAACAGGGCTATAATGATGGTCAGGATCTGGTAGATCTGTTTACAAAGTAATCTTCATATATGTTTATAAAAAGATAAAATAGCCGGAAAGAGGCAGTTCTGAGAGGATTTTTCAGGACCGCCTCTTTTCTTTGCGGAAAAAAGATTATATACTGATAGCAGTCCGACATTTGTCGGGCAGGAGATTATTGAAATATGACCGGAACATAAGTAAAGCATATATTCGCATTTATTTTACTGTATGTTCCGGAGAGTTGATAAGGTAAAGGAAGAAATATGATAAAGATCGATCTGATAACTGGATTTCTCGGATCCGGAAAGACAACATTTATAAAAAAATATGCCTCCTATCTTCTGAAAAAAGGCATGAACATCGGGATCCTGGAAAATGATTTCGGGGCAGTGAATGTGGATATGATGCTGCTTCAGGATCTAATGGGAGACAACTGTGAGCTGGAGATGGTTTCCGGGGGCTGTGATGCGGACTGTCACAGACGGCGATTTAAGACAAAGCTGATCGCCATGGGAATGTGCGGTTACGACCGTGTCATCGTAGAACCATCCGGAATCTTTGATGTGGATGAGTTTTTTGATGCCCTTCATGAAGAACCGCTGGATAAATGGTATGAGATCGGAAATGTGATCGCCATTGTAGATGCAAAGCTGGCAGAGGATCTTTCTGTAGAAGCGGATTATCTTCTGGCTTCTGAGGTGGCAGATGCAGGCTGTGTACTTCTGAGCAGAAGTCAGGAGGCCACAGAGGAAGAAATTCAAAGTACAAAAGAACATCTCAATCGTGCACTTGGTCAGATCCAGTGTAAGCGCCACCTGAACAGTGAAATTCTGGATGGAAACTGGGATGATCTTACAGATACAGATCTGGAGAAGATTCTGGACTGCGGATACGTAGCGGAAGATTATGTAAAGGAATCCTATGCAGAAGGCGGTGGATTTAATTCCCTGTTTTTTATGAATGTGCATAAGAGTGAAGCAGAGCTTCAGAAAACTGCGGAAAAAATCCTGAATGATCCATGGGCATGTGAGAAATTACAGGAAACATTTGCAAATTACCTGTGCTATAACGAGGATGCTTACGACGCACCACTTCCGGCAGAAGAATTTGCACAGGCACTATTCAATTCCTATCATAACCGGGATCTGTCTGCATTTCTTATGGCGATCTGCAACAATACCCTGTTTGATCTTCTGCGCAATTCCTTTCTGATCCCATATCGATTCAACGCAGATGGCAAAACAAATCCTGTCATTATGACAGATGACAATGGTCAGTTGCTTCCTGAATACAAAACTTCGATCCGGGAAAAAGAATATCGTCATTTTCATAAGATCTATCAGACACTTAGAAACAATAAAAATATAAATGATAAGATTTAAAACTTATTATAGTAACGAGGTGTGAAATGAACTATACAAATATAATAGAAAAAGAAAATTCAATAATATTAGAAAATGTGAAAGATTTTAATATAAAACAAATATTAGAATGTGGTCAATGTTTTAGATGGGAGAGAATAACTGATACAGACTACATAATTGTTGCATATAGAAGAGTTATAGAAGTAATTCAAGAGGGAAGCACAGTAACAATACTTAATACTAATATGAAAGACTTTAACGAAATATGGAAACAATATTTTGATTTAGAAGTTAATTATGGAGAAATAAAAGAAGAATTATCTAAAGATGAACTTTTAAGAAAAAGTGTTGAGTTTGGTTATGGTATAAGAATATTAAATCAAGATCCTTTTGAAATGTTAATAAGCTTTATAATATCAGCAAGAAATAGTATTCCTTCAATAATGAAGACTATTAAAAAGATATCTGAAAGATGGGGAGATAAAATTGAGTATAAAGGAAATATATATTATGCATTCCCAACTCCAGAACAATTAAAAGAAGCAACATTAGAAGAAATAAAAGAAACAGGAGCATCTTTTAGAAGTAAATACATAGTAGATACAATAGGAAAGGTTAATGCTGCAATTGAAGCTAAAAATAATGGAACTTTAAATGAAGAATTACAACAGTTTGATTTAGAATATATAAAGTCATTGCCAACTGATGAATGTCATAAGGCGCTTCAAAACTTTATGGGGGTTGGAGCTAAGGTTGCAGATTGTATAATGCTTTTCTCAATGGCTAAAAAATCAGCTTTCCCAGTTGATGTTTGGATAAAAAGAGCAATGATACATTTCTATTTAGCACCAGATGTATCATTAAATAAAATAAGAGTATTTGGAAGAGATAAATTTGGAGAGTTATCAGGTATGGCTCAGCAATATTTATTTTATTATGCAAGGGAAAACAATATAAAGGTAGAATAGTAACTAAAGTTATGTATAGAATTGTTATAAGAGGGATAAGCTAAGTGAAAATGACAAAAGCTTAATAACTTTATGGGAGGTTACTATGTATATAAAGAAGAGGTTAATATCAATAATATCAAGTGCATTAGTAGTAAGCTTGCTTTTTACTGGATGTGGAAGTAGCTTTAAACAAAGTGTATTTAGTAAAGGGGTATTAACAAAGGAACAAGGTTCATACAATGAAGCAGGAAAAAATCCAGAGGATTTAAATGTTGAAAGTATAATGAATGAACTTACTAGTGATGAATATTTATCCAGAGTAGTAGGAACTAATGAAAATACTAAATCAGCAGAGTTTATTAAAAACTATTATGAAGCAATTGGGTTAGAGCCATTTAATAATGGAAGCTATTTTCAAGAGGTGGATTTAAATAAAGAAATGAGATCTATATTTAATCCTGCTGGAGATAATGAAAATGAAGTTGATAATGTAATTGGAGTTATTAAAGGTGAAGATAGTTCTAAGGCAATTGTAATTTCAGCTCACTTTGACCATGTAACAGTAAGGAAGAAAAATGAAGAGGCAGCTAGCAACACTGATTCACAACAAATTAGTGTTAGCAAAATAGAAGGTGCAATTGATAATGCATCTGGTGTTGCAGTTTTACTTGAAAGTGCTAAGGAATTAGCTAATTATTATAGTGATGAAAAACCACCATATGATATAATTTTTGCTGCATTTAATGCTGAAGAACTTGGATTAATAGGTAGTAGAAAGTTTGTAAGTGAATTTAAAGAAACATATGATGATTGGTATAATATCAATATTGATTGTGTTGGAGTTAAAGGAAATGAAGGATTAGCAGTGAAAAATAATGATCCTGCATCTCAAGAGTTATATGATGATTTTATTGAAGTTTTAGATGAAGATGATGTTTACTATGAGATGGTTCCTTATGCAATGAATGAAGAAGGAGCAGTTGTAGGTAGCAGTGATCATATGTCATTTAGAAGAGAAAATGCTGCTTCATTAGTAATAGGGCAAGATGGTATTACAGGAGTTGTTCATACTGATGATGATAATATGTCAATTGTAGATGTTGAATTAATTGATGATATTAAAGAAGCATTAGTTGATTTTATAATAAAGACTGATGAAAAAATATATTAATATTGAAGTTTTTTATAATTGATTAAGTATATTTATTAAGTTATTTTAAAGAAGTGATAGGATTTATTTGTAAAAGGAAATCCTATCATTTTTTTTATAAGTAAATTTAGAAATTAATTTATAAAAAAATAAAATTAAATGTGATTTTGAGGATAAATGTTGAACTTTAAATATGAAAAAATATTATCAGAATATTCGGAAAAGAAAAGAATTTATTGGGAAAATATTGTATAATTAGAAGTGGTATACAGTACGGAGGGGAGTGGTTAAATGTTCAAGTTTGAAACTCAGCTTAAAAAGTTAAAGCATGAGGTATTAACAGAAGTTGCAAGACTTGCAAAAAATGATGAAATTAGTTTAGAAAGTATTGAAAAGGTTCCTTATGAGGTTATTAAAGGTGAAGTTGCACAATATAGATGTTGTGTTTATAAAGAAAGAGCTATCGTTTTAGAAAGAGCCAAGCTTGCAGCTGGATATCTTGCTAATGGTGATAATGCTGAGCCAGATTTAATTGATATTAGACCTGATGAACAAATTATATATGTTATTGAAGCAGCATGTGATAGATGTCCTATAAACAAGTTCAATGTAACAGACTCATGCAGAAACTGTCTTGCTCATAGATGTCAAAGTGCATGTAATTTTGGAGCTATTACAATAGTAAATGGAAGAGCTTATATAAATCAAGAGCTATGTAAGGAATGTGGGGGATGTAAAAAAGCATGTCCTTATGATGCTATATCTGAAGTTATGAGACCTTGTAAGAGGTCATGTCCAACAGGAGCTTTAGATATTAATCCTAATGACAGACGAGCTATGATTAAACAGGAATTATGTGTTAATTGTGGTTCATGTATGAGAGCATGTCCTTTTGGAGCAATTTCTGATAAGAGCTTAATTGTCCCAGTTGCAAAGAGGCTTGGAAGAAATAGAAAGATGTATGCAATTGTTGCACCAGCTATAACTGGTCAATTTGGTCCTACTATGAATTATGGTAAGATTAGAAATGCTATAAGAGCACTTGGATTTGAGGAAATGATTGAAGCAGCATTAGGAGCTGATGCAGTAACAGTTCATGAAGCTAATGAATTTGTTGAAAGAATGGAAAGAGGAGATAAATATATGACTAACTCCTGTTGCCCAGGATTTTTAAATTTCATTGAAAAAACTAACCCAACTGAAAAAGATAGAATTTCTGGAACTGTATCTCCAATGGTTGCAGCAGCAAGGTATGTAAAGAAAGTTGATCCAGAAGCTAAGGTTGTATTTATAGGTCCTTGTACAGCGAAAAAGAGTGAAGCTGTTAGAATAGGAATAGAAGATGCAGTTGATTATGTTTTAACATTTGAAGAATTACTTGCTTTATTTGAAGCATTTGATGTTAATCCTTTTGAATGTGAAGAAGAAAATGTTAATGATGCATCTGTATTTGGAAGAAACTTTGGTGCTTCAGGTGGATTGACTGCAGCTATTAAGAATTATATTGCAGATAGTGGAGTTGAAGTTGACTTTAAACCAATACCAACTTCAGGACTTGACTGTAAAAAAACTATGATGCTTGCCAAGGTTGGTAAGTTACCAGGAAACTTTATTGAAGGTATGATGTGTGAAGGTGGATGTATCAATGGTGCAGGAGTAATTGCTCCTCCAATGAGAGCTAAGGCTGCATTTACTAAGATTAATAATGGAACTACTATTAAGGCTGTTCTTAAGAATAGAACTCTTGAGGAATTTGAAGATGTTAATTTAGAAAGAATGCCTTCTGAAGACGAATAGTTATTGTTATAAAAATTGATATAAGATATTTATTGTATAAATAAGTTATGAGATAGAGCTGTGGATTTGTCTATAGTATGATGAAATCGCAGCTTATTTCAATATATGGAATTTTATGTTAAAATTAATATTGGGTTATATAAAGATAATTTAATATGAATCAGAGTGATAAGTAAATTAGGGATAAATTTAAAGTTTAAATTAAAGAACATTGAATGAAAATTTAGGATATATAAGTGAATGAAATGTTTAGAAAAGTAATGGAAAACAAAGTAAATTAAAAATAAATTACTATAATTAGTAATATTTGACCTTAGTAAGGTAATAATATAGAAAGTAATTGTTGAAAGTTTACTTTATAAATTATATTATAAATATAAAGATATTAGCACTCTATTAAAGTGAGTGCTAACAAATGAAATATAGGAGGGTTTATTTATGAATATAAAACCATTAGGTGACAGAGTAGTAATAAAAAAATTAGAAGCTGAAACAACTACAAAGAGTGGAATACTTTTAACAGGAACAGCAAAAGAGCAACCACAAGAAGCAGAAGTTGTTGCAATAGGGCCAGGGGCAATGGTTGAAGGAAAGAGAGTTCCTATGGATGTAGAAGTTGGAAATAAGGTGTTATATTCTAAGTATGCAGGAACAGACGTAAAGGTTGACGGTGAAGAATATATTATATTAAAGCAAGACGATATATTAGCAATAGTAGAATAATTAATTGGGAGGTAAGTTTATTATGGCAAAGATGATTCAATTCGGAGAAGAAGCTAGAAGAGCAATGCAAGTTGGTGTTGATAAACTAGCTGATACAGTAAAGGTAACATTAGGACCTAAAGGAAGAAATGTAGTTTTAGATAAGAAGTTTGGTTCACCACTTATAACAAATGATGGTGTTTCAATTGCAAGAGAAATAGAATTAGAAGATCCATATGAAAATATGGGAGCTCAATTAGTAAAGGAAGTTGCAACTAAGACTAACGATGTTGCAGGGGATGGTACTACAACAGCTACACTTTTAGCTCAAGCTATTATAAGAGAAGGATTAAAAAATGTAACAGCTGGTGCAAATCCAATGTTACTTAGAAATGGTATAAGAAAAGCTGTAGATAAAGCAGTTAGTGAAATATTAGAAATTTCTAAACCAGTTAGTGGTAAGGAAGATATAGCTAGAGTTGCAGCTATTTCTGCAGCTGATGAAGAAATAGGTAAGCTTATTTCTGATGCTATGGAAAAAGTAGGTAATGAAGGAGTTATTACTGTTGAAGAATCTAAATCAATGGGTACTGAACTAGAAGTAGTTGAGGGTATGCAATTTGATAGAGGATATGTTTCAGCTTATATGGTAACTGATACTGAAAAAATGGAAGCAGTATTAGATAATCCATTAATTTTAATAACTGATAAGAAGATTACAAACATACAAGAAATATTACCAGTATTAGAGCAAATAGTTCAAGCTGGTAAGAAGTTATTAATAATAGCTGAAGATATCGAAGGTGAAGCAATGGCTACATTAGTAGTTAATAAGTTAAGAGGAACATTTAACTGTGTTGCTGTTAAGGCTCCAGGATTTGGAGATAGAAGAAAAGAAATGCTTCAAGATATAGCTATTTTAACTGGTGGTCAAGTAATTTCTGAAGAGTTAGGAAGAGATTTAAAAGAAACTACTTTAGATATGCTAGGTCAAGCTGAAAGTGTTAAGATAACAAAGGATAATACTACTATAGTAAATGGTAGAGGCGATAGTGCTAATATAAAAGAAAGAATTAATCAAATTAAGATGCAAATAGAAGAGACTACTTCTGAATTTGATAAAGAAAAATTACAAGAAAGATTAGCTAAACTTTCTGGTGGTGTTGCAGTAATTAAAGTTGGTGCTGTTACAGAAACAGAACTTAAGGAAAGAAAGCTTAGAATAGAAGATGCTTTAGCTGCTACTAAGGCTGCGGTTGAAGAAGGAATAGTACCAGGTGGTGGAACAGCTTATGTTAATGTTATTAACAAGGTTGCAGAATTAAAATCAGATGTTGCTGATACTCAAGTTGGTATTAACATTATAGTAAGAGCATTAGAAGAGCCAATGAGACAAATTGCTATTAATGCAGGAGTTGAAGGTTCTGTAATTATTGAAAGAATTAAGAACAGTGAAGCTGGAATGGGATATGATGCTTTACATGATGAATATGTAAATATGATTAAGACTGGAATAGTTGATCCAACTAAGGTTACAAGAAGTGCACTTCAAAATGCTGCATCTGTAGCTTCTACATTCTTAACTACTGAAGCTGCTGTAGTTGATATTCCACAAAAGGAACAACCAATGCAAGGTGCACCAGGAATGGGCGGAATGGATGGAATGTATTAATATAAATAAAAATTAACATTTCAATAAATAAGGTTATTATTAACTATAACTATGAGTTAGTAATAACCTTATTTTTATTTTATTATTAGATATAATTAGAAAAGAAAAGTTTTTTTTGTAGGAAAATACAAAAAATTACAAAAAATGAATAAAACATGGAAAATAGTAATAAAAAATGGTACTATATAATTAATTAGTATTAATTACAATTATTTGTTTCTATAATAATATAATGTAAGTTTTGTTTTAAGGAGTAGTAATGGATATTTTTTTAGTAGTAATCTTTGGATTAGTAATAGGAAGTTTTTTAAACGTATGCATTTGTAGAATAGCAAACGAAGAATCAATTGCATTTCCACCATCACATTGTACTAATTGTGGATATGAATTAAAAGCTAAAGATTTGATTCCAGTGTTAAGCTATATATTTTTAGGTGGAAAATGTAGAAGTTGTAAGGAGAAAATTTCTATACAATATCCAATAGTTGAGATATTAAACGCAATTTTATATATAGCAATTTATTTAAAATTTGGATTTACTTTAAATTTATTTAAGTTCTGTTTATTTGCATCACTTTTAATAGTAATAGGGTTTATTGATTTTAAAACCAAATATGTTTATAACTCAACAGTAGTTTTTGGAGTAGTATCTGGAATATTATTTGCAGTATTAGAATGGATGGAGACAAAATCAATACCTTGGAATTATATTGCAGGTGCATTTATAGGGTTTGGTATTATATACCTTATTGTTATTTTAACTAGAGGTATGGGAGAGGGCGATATTGATATAGCACTTATATGCGGATTATTTTTAGGTATAAAAGGTATTTTAGTGACTTTATTTTTAGCAATAATTTTAGGGGGAATAGTTGCTACCATAATCTTGATATTCAAGTTAAAAGAAAGAAAAGCTGAGATTGCATTTGGTCCATATTTAGCTATAGGTGGAATAATAGCTTGCTTATATGGAAGTAGGCTAATAGATATTTATTTAGGATTGTTTTAACTAAATTTTTAATTAAATAATAAATGAGATTATGATTGAATATCAATAGTTTACTAATTATACTAAGATATAGTAATAAAAATAATTACTTAAAAGGTAGTAATAAAAATATACATAAACCTTATATTAAAGTATTACATGGAGGAAAAATGAATCGAAGAAAAAGGTTAGGTGATATGTTAATTGAACTTAACTATATTACAGAAAATGACTTACAAGAAGCGCTAAAGATTCAAAAAGAAACAGGTAATAAAATAGGAGAGGTATTAATAGAAAGAGGTTTTATTACTGAGGATGACTTATTACAGGCTTTAGAGATACAGCTTGGAATACAAAGAATTTATTTAGATATGATAACAGTAGATAGAAAAGCTGTTAAGATGATTTCTGAATCCTTAGCTAAAAAATACAATGTATTTCCAGTTCAGTTTATTGAAGGTAAATTATTAGTTTTAATGAATGATCCGCTTAATATAATAGCAGAGGATGATGTTAGAATTGCTTCTGGATATGAAGTTAAAATTGCTTTATGTGGTAAAGCTGAAATAGCACAAGCAATATCAAAATATTATTCAGAAGATTATATGAAAAAAACTGCAGAAGAATTTAGGAATCAAGAAAAAATTAATGAGGTACTTGAAGAAGAGTTAAGTGAAGATATAAAAAATGCACCTGCTGTAAAACTTGTTGATTCTATCATTCAAAATGCAGTAAGAAGTAAAGCAAGTGATATACATATAGAGCCATTTGAAAATAGGGTTTGTGTAAGATATAGAATTGATGGAGCATTACAAAAGCAATTTGACTCACCAAAGGAACCATTGGCTGGTCTGATTACCAGAATAAAAATTATGGGTAATATGGATATTGCAGAAAAAAGAATTCCGCAGGATGGAAGAATATTTACTCGGGTTGATGATGAAAATGTAGACTTAAGAGTGTCAGTTTTACCAACTGTAAATGGTGAAAAAATAGTTATAAGAATATTAGATAAAAGTGCATTTAATGTTGATAAATCAGTACTTGGTATTGCTGATGATGATTTAGATAAGATAAATAAAATTATTAATAAGCCACATGGAATAGTATTAGTTACTGGGCCAACAGGAAGTGGTAAATCAACGACTCTTTATTCCTTATTAAGGGATTTAAATAAAGAAGATAAAAATATAATCACTGTAGAAGATCCAGTTGAATTTTCAATGGATGGGATTAATCAAGTAAACGTTAATGCTAAAGCAGGATTAACATTTGCTTCAGGATTAAGATCAATATTAAGACAAGACCCTGATATAGTAATGCTTGGAGAAATAAGAGATACTGAAACAGCCGAAATAGCTGTTAGAGCTGCTATAACAGGACATTTAGTTCTAAGTACAATACATACTAATGACGCACCATCATCTATAGTAAGATTAAAAGATATGGGGGTTGCTCCTTATCTTGTTTCATCTGCTTTAGTAGGAATTATAGCTCAAAGACTTATAAGAAAACTATGTATTCATTGTAAAGAAGAATATATAGCAAGTGATTATGAAAAAGAAATTTTAGGAGTGCCTAAATATCAAGACTTAACTTTATACAGAAAAGTAGGCTGCAATAGATGTAGCAATACTGGATATAAGGGAAGAGTTGGTATATATGAAGTTATGGAAATTAATAGGGAAATAAGAGACTTAATTAATGCAGATAAACCACTAGAAGAAATTACAAATGCTGCATTAAGAAATAATATGAAAACATTAAACAAGTCTGCAATGAATGTTGTATTGAATGGTAATTCTACAGTAGAAGAATTGTTAAGAGTAACTTTATTAGGTGATTAAAGGAGAAATGATAAATGCCTGTTTTTTTATATGAAGGTAAGTCATTAGATGGTTCTACAGTTAAAGGAATGATTGATCTTGAAACACAAGATGATGTAAAAGAAATGCTTAGAAGTAAAGGAATATTCCCAATTTCAGTAAGAGAGAATAATAAAGGTGCTACATTAGAGTTTAATATTAAAAAGGGAATACCTTTTGATCATTTAGCAATTCTTTGTAGACAATTTTATTTTACTTTATCTGCAGGTGTTCCAATGCTTAGAGCTATAGGAATGATTAAAGATCAAATTGAACATAAGAGGTTAAGAAAAATATTGGATAATGTACATGAAGAAGTTCAAAAAGGAAGTGCTTTATCTGAGGTTTTTCGTAAACATAAAGATATTCCTTTTATGCTTACTGCAATGGTTGAAGTTGGAGAAGCAACAGGAAATATAGATCAGGTAATGGAAGAAATGGCTGATTATTATGATAAGCAACATAGGCAAAAGAAAAAAATAGATGCAGCACTAACTTATCCGAAATTTTTATTAGTATTTGCTATTTGTATAGTTATGGGCCTTGTAAGTTTTGTTGTTCCAACCTTTGTTGATAGTATATTATCTGCGGGACAAGAGCTTCCAATACCAACAAAGATAGTAATTGCTATTAGTGATTTTATTAATTCGAATTTTTTATTATTAGTATTAATGGTAATTGCAATAATAGTTGTAAAAAAATTATTTATTGATACTAATTATCCTATACAGTATCAAATTGATAAATTCTTAGTAACAGACAAGTATTTAGGAAAAATAACACAACAAATATTTACTGCAAGATTTGCTAGGACATTTGCAATGTTAGTTAAAGGTGGAATGAATATTATCGAATCATTGAGTATAGCAGGTAATGCAGTTGATAATAAATTTATAAAAGAAGCTATTGATGAATCTACAAAGTTAATTACTACGGGTGCAGGAATTGGGGATACATTAGAATCAAGAAGAGTATTTCCTAAGATGTTAACTCAAATGATGAAGGTTGGAGAAGATACAGGTAGTTTGGATGATATTCTTAAGAAAACAGCAGAGTATTATGAAATAGAAGCAGACTTCGCACTTCAAAAATTAACTGCTTTAATTGAACCAATTATGATAGTATTTTTAGCTATTGTTGTTGGATTTGTAGTAATATCAATAGCAATGCCAATGTTCCAAGTTATGGGGGCAGTTTAGACAGGTTTAAGTTTAGAATGGCAAGTGATAAGTTAAATCAAGTTATAAATGAGGGACAACCTCTTTATATAAAATAATTACATAAAAAAACATGGAGGGATAAGTAATGAACTTAACAAAAATGAAAAAGAAAAAAGGTTTTACATTAATCGAATTAATGGCTGTTATAGCTATTATAGCAATTTTAGCAGCGGTATTAGTACCAACTGTATCAGGGTATATTACTAGATCAAAGAAGACTGCTATAATTACTCAAGTTAGAAATGTAGTAACAGCAATAGAAACACATAATGCGACAGCTGTTGGGGATAATGCTATAGATTTAACGAAACCATTGAAATCAATTGTATCTAATGGATCAGAAGATGTTAAACTTGAAGCTGGTTTTGCAACATTAGATGATATTGATAGATTAGCAGGAATGACATGTAATGTTGCTATAGAGATAAACTCAGATCCAGATGCATTACAATATATTGATGTTGCATCTAATGGGGTTATTCAAAAGTATATAGGAAAAACAAAAACATATACTTATTCTTCTAGTAACGGTGATGAATCATCAAAAGATACAGTAGGAAGCGATAGAAAATAGAGAGTAAGTCTAGTATAGAAAAATATGGGGTTGAATGTATTTATTAATTATTTAAGTTAATAAAATATAATTTTCAATCCCATGTTTATTTATTAATAAAAAGTAATTGTTAAAAGGAGATGATTAAAATATTATGGCTATAACAAGTAATAAGAAACTATCTATCCAAATAACAGATACATCTATAAATATTCTTATTGGAAATAAAAATAAGATATATGAGACACATACTATTGAATTAGAAAATGGTGACTGTAAAGATGGTAACGTTAGAGATAAAGATTCTATAGTTAAACTTTTAAATGATTATTTATATGTTAATGGTAGAGATGTTAAAAATGTATCTTTTGTTTTAAGAGGATCAGATATAATAACAAGATACATAGAAGTACCTATACTTAAAAACGATGCTTTAATTGAAGCAGTAAATTTTGAATTTAAACAATTTATACCAGATATAGATGACTACTATATGAATTATGAAATAGTAGAAAAAATAAATACAAAAGAAAAAAAAGCATATAAGATACTGCTAGTTGCAGCAACTAAAGAAAAAATAAATCCAATAATTGAAATAGCAGAAGAAATAGGTAAAGAATTAGAAGTAATAGATATATTATCTAATTCTCTAGCTCGAGTATTAAAAAGTAGTGATCATATTGCCAGTGAGGAATCAACTGGGATATTTTATTTTGGAGCAGATAGCTCAACACTTGGAATAATTGAAGGTAATGTTTTAAAATTTGAAAGAAATCTTCCTTTTGGAATTAAGAATATATTTAATGAAGTATATGAGGAGGCAGCAGTTACAGCACTAGATAGCAAGCAAGTCACCAATGTTTTTGAAAATAATCAACAGTTAATGATGAATTTTGAAAACTTATTAGCTAGTGTAAATAACACTGTAAGATATTATAATTCTGAAAAAACCAATAAGCCTGTTACAAACTTTATTATAATATGTGCAGATATGATAATGACTAATATGGAAAAGTATTTGGAAAAATATTTTGAATTACCATGTATATTAGTAAAAGATCCATCTGATTTGGGATTAAAACTTAAGTTTAAAGATAATTTCCCTAAGTATATATCATCTTATGGATTGCTTCTTAGAGGAAATGATAATAAATTACTTAACTTAAGTCCTAAAACTATTAAAAAAGAAAAAGATAAAGCCAATATAGATAAAGTATTGGTAAGAGTGCCTATATTAATTTTAATAGCAGTAATAGCTATCGGGATTCCGTTTTTGGTAATGAATAAGATTATAACTAAGGAAATAGCAAATATTGACGCAGATATTGCTAGATATAATGAGATAGTGGTAAAGAATCAACAATTGCAATCTGAAATTAATAAAATGGAGTATTTTATAAATAGAATTAAAGATATAGATAATAGTACAAGCAATACATCTGAGATTATTTCTAAGTTGAATACTTATGTACCGAAAGAAATAACATTTGAAGGATTTTCATTTACTGATAGTGGATTAATAAATATTAGTGGGAAATCATCTACATATAGTGCAATTCCAGAATTCTTGGCAAATTTAGAAATGAGTGAAGAGTTTTGTAATGCAAAGATTAGTTATATAAATCCAATTGAAGAGACCATAGAAGTATCTAGTTTAGATGAAGAGAATGGTAGTATATCAACAAGGGGTACATTTATGCCTATTGCTTTAACTGGTAGTGTTAACATTTGGGATGAAATAATAGAGTTAGCATCTGATGATGCTAATGATAAAACAAATGTTACACAAGATAACAGTGATAAGACTAATAATGGATCAGAAGGAACTAATTCTGAAATAAATAAAAACACTATAATAAAATATAGTTTTTCAATTACTATAGAAGGGGTAAGTAAAGATGGAAGCAAAGCAAAAGCAACAGAATAGTATTGTACTTTATTTAAAAAATCTTTCTAAAAAAGATAAGGTTATATTATCAACTACAATTGTTATTCTTTCTCTTGTTTTAGGATTAAGATTTTTGATATTACCTCAACTTGAGCAATATTCTAATAACTTAATGACTTTAGATGCAAAGAGAGCTGAACAAGTAAGAGTAGCTATGGTTCCAGCGCAAAATAAGGTGTTAGAAGAAAAACAAAAAGAATTACAAGTTAAATATGATAATGCATTAGAAGAAATTTCAAAAACACCAGCAGTAGCTCAAATAATTTATGATTTAAAAGGGTTAATGAGTAGGAGCAATGTAGAAATGAGAGCATTGAGTTTTTCAAACTCTGATGTTTCAGAAGAAGAAATAAAGTCAAGTGATGGTGTTGTAACTGATGAAAATGGAGTAGTTACAGAAATTGATAGAGGACTTGATATAGGGGGAACACAAGAAGCGACCATAGGAGCTAATGATGAACAAGCTGTAAAAAAGCAAATTGTTAATATAACTTTAACTGGAGAGTATGAAGATATAATGAAGTTTGTTAAGTCTGTTGAGAATTATTCTAGGGTTGCAGATGTTTCTAATATATCATTAAATCCAGCTGAAGGAACTAAATTAAATTCAGGGATAACAGCTAATTTTTATAACTTAAATTATGAGGAGGCTGAAAGCTATGAGTTCAATGATGGAATTTATGGAAAAGATAACTCCTTTAAATAAAAAATATGACAGAAAAAAGGGGATGACTTTAGTAGAAATAATGGCTGCTATGGCCATCCTTTCTATTTTATTTGTTGGAATAAGTACTATGATGATTAATACAGCTAAAACAGAGGATAAATCTAATGTATTACTTAATAATACAGCAATAATAAGGGCTATTTTCACATCTTTTGAAGTAAATACTGATGGGAGCAGAACTATAGATTATATTAATAATACAAGATTTTATAATCTAAAAGAAAAAGTTAATATTACTTTGAGGTTTAATACTATAGAGAATATGCAACAACAATTAAAGGATGATTTAATAATTAGTGATGGTTCAAATTATATCGCTGAAATTACAATTAGGGATGATGGAGACAATATTTATAATATCAAGATAAATCTTATAAATAATATAAAAAATGAAGATATAACGAAGGAAATGTATGTATATAGAAAAATATAAAAAGGAGGAAAAATGAAAGATAAAAGAAGAGGTTTTACTTTAGTTGAATTAATGGTTGTTTTATCTATATTATTATTAGCATCAGTGCTAATAAGCGGAATATTAATACAAGGATATAAAGTTTATAATAGAACTGAAAATTATTCTGTAGGAGAAGATCAATTTAGAAAAGCAGTAATGAGTATAGAAAATGTAGTTGAGGATTATAATTCAAAAGATGTATTTATATATACTAATAAAAATAAAATATTACTAATTAATGATAATTATGAAATTGATAATCAAGAGTCATTAATGGTCGTAGTTCCAAAAGGATATGCTAAAAAAAATATAGTGTATATTAAGGCTACTAATAAAAATGGTGATATTAATTTATTACAAGTAAGTTTTAGTATTGATGATAAAACTAGGCTTTTAAATGATGATAAGAGTGATAATATAAGTATTTCAGTATCAAATGACGACATAGTTATATTAATTAATAACTTAGATATATCCAACAATATAGAGTTTAGTAAAAATGAAAATTTAATTAATATGAATATTATAGGCATAAAAGGTAATGTTGATAGAGAATATTCATCAAGTTTCTCTACTGATATTAATGAAAAAATGGATATTGAATTAGGGATTAATGGGGAAGGCAGTAATAATGGAAATGGAAATATAGGGTCAGTTACAACAGATAAAGTAAATTGTAATATATTTAATCATTTTATATCTGCAAAAAATATTGATATAAATGTTAAAGAGTTTATAAGTCAAAAGCTAGATGTTATTAGATGTGAAGGAATAAAGTTTAATAAGATTAATGGAAATGAAGTCGAAGTAGAGTATGGTGATGTTTATCCACCTTCATTTACATTTTTAAAGAAAAATAGCATTTCTATCAATAATATAGATAGTATTGATAAAACATATATAACTGATGAAATAAATGAAGAAGATATATTGAATGGGGTAGGATACATAGAGATAGATGGATATAAGGTATATTTAGTTAATTATTATCAGGTGAATATTAATCAGAGTAGTAATTTAGAGAATACAATTTTTATTTGTAATGGAGATATAAACATTAATTTAATAAATGACATAAGGATGAATAACAGTATAATTGTTGGTAAAAATGTTACAATTAACAATAATAATAGAGGGTTTGAAGTTTTAAATGATTATAATGAACTATCATTAAATATCCAACAACAAATAAATAATATAATAGCAAGGTTTGCACCTAAAAATACTATTAATTATGTAGCATGTGAAAACGAATATAATAAAGTGAAAATATATAGTGGGGAAGACATTAAAGATTGGCAAAGTGGTGCTGAATGGAGTATTTTTATTGAAAATAATACTGATAAACAGATAAATTCTATGAAAATATTATTTGAATTTATACCTAATAAAAATATAACGGCTATATATAATGTTAATAGTTGGAGAAAAATTGATGAAAATAATTATGAGATTAATTGGAAATCTAATAATTCAGAAATACAGCCTGGAAACAAAAAGAATATATTAATACAGAGTCAAGGTAATATTGGGACTGAGCTTATTAGAAATGTAAAAGTATATTATGAGTAGGTGATTTAATGAAAAAAAGGGGAGCAACATTGGTAATAGTTTTAGTCGTTACAGCGGCCTTGTTGATAATAGGAACAGCTGTATCAGGAAGTGTTATTAATACTATGAAGTTAAATGCTAATTACAGTGCAAATGTTGATTTAGAATTGGCAGCAAAGTCCGGATTAAGTATTTTAAAGAATAATTTAATAAAAGAATTATCTTCTGTAAATAAAATAGAAAATTTACCAAATGAATTTGAAAAAATAGATATTACTTTTAGTGATTCAAATAGTTTTAAAGGTATTAAGGTTAAAGGTAATAGAAAATATAAAAAAACAACTAATGATTTAGGTGAAGATATTTATGAATATACTATAACAAGTATAGCTTATAAAGAAAGCAATTCTACTATTCAAAAGAAAGAGGAACAAATTATTAGTGTAAATCTTACTGTAGATAGTGTAGGTAACATAATATTTAATCCATTTGCTTGCTTAAATGTAAAAGGGGATATTGAAGTAAAGGAAAATAACCAATTAAGTTTTATAGATAGTATAGCATCAGGAGGAAAGATTGATATTAATAATCAAATAGTTAAAGACTCAGGGAATAATAGTGAACTTAATAGTTTAAATATTAGAATAAATCAAATCAATGTTGAAAATTTTGTCAATGAATTAGGTAATGATGATAAATGGAGCAATATTCAATTTGATTATACTTTAGAAAATTCTCAAATTAAGTCAGAGGATTTAAATAAAATAGAAAATAAAACTGTGAAAGTAAATAATAGTTTAGATTTTTATAATAACAATATTGAAACTATAGAACTTGTTAATAGTACATTAGTTGTAGGGCAGTCGATAAGGTCTAATAAGCCATTAACTATTATATTAAATAATAGTAATTTAATAGTTAAAGGTGGGATTGAGATAAATAATAAGATAAATATAGTTATAAGCAATAGTAGTTTGATGTGTATAAAACAAAGAATATATTCTAATAGCGGAATAAATATAAATTCACAAGATAGTAAGTTGCTAGTTAAGGAATCGGGAGTGGATGTAAATAAGCAACTAAATATAAAACTATATAATAGTGATTTATATATTAAAGAAAATATATATGCTAGAGGTATATTTACATTAGAATCAAATAATAGTAATACTATAACGGGATCAATTGATTCGAGTGAATATGTAATTTGGGACTTGATTGATAGTGGTTTTTTAGTTAATGGAGAATTATATAGTAGAGAAACTTTTACTACTAATATAAGGAATAGTGCTATTATTGTTATGAAAAATATTAATAGTCCGAGTGGAAAGCCAGTGGGATATACAATAAATAATAATGGGAAAAGTTTTATTTTGGTACTAGGAAAATTATATTTTTATAAAGTTGATATAAATATAAATGCAATAGGGCTTATACCTTCTAGTGAGAAAGTGTTGAATTTTATTAACGAGTTTTTAACTAATTAAAAAAAGATGAAGTTATATAAAATAGGATTGAATAAGAATTAAGTTCTAT
>OLQV01001246.1_pt1 | contig 19729 bp, 34 predicted proteins | sample 1672371 | NCBI WGS metagenome assembly OLQV01 (sample SAMEA3136676, study PRJEB25190) | human gut metagenome
CAAATGTGTATTCTGCTTCCACTAACCTAGGTGTGGACGTTCTTCCTGTTTTAACCATAAACGGAGAAGATATGTTTATCTATAAACTGACTGACTTAGATGGACTTGAAGTAAAGGAACCTCAAGTATTGAAAGCAGCTTTTAAATATGTGGTTGTTGCTAATCTTCTGAAAAAGAAGGGTAGAGAAGTCCAGCTTTTGAAATCTGAGAAGATAATCTGTGGTTCTCAAGAAGATTGTCAAAAAAAGTTGGACGAGATTTCAAAACATTTTATTGGAGTTGATAAAGAAAATGAAGCAGTGGTAAGAAATATTTTTGAAAAAAGTTGTTGACGTTTTAATAAACATAGTATAATTCCTTTAAAAGGAGATATAATGCCAGAGAAATGTATAATTTATGATTTTTACAAGTTTAAGAAAAAATTAGAAGACCAGAAACTTAAGGAAAGGCTAAAAAACTTAGACGAGTTGGTGGAGCTTTGGAAACAGTATGACAGGTCAGAAACTAAGAGAATGGACGAACTTTGTAAGAAGTATGGAATAACTTTAAAAGGAGATATTATTTAATGAGTATGGACGTTTCATATTGGGGTGTTCGTGATTATGAAGGTATCAGATTCTTTATTGAACCTGATACTGAATTAAACGAGCTTTGCCCCTTTGAAAAACCGTCCAAAAAGCTGCTGTGTCCACATAAAGGTTTAAATGAAAATACCTATGTAGAATGGAGACGGTTGCTGTATATACCGGAAAAATCCGAGGGAAAAAGCTTTGAAGTTATGCAAAACTTAATTCCAAAAGGGTTGGAAGTAAGGCCGGAATTGACTTTTATCTATGCTGGCTTTCTTCCCACCCCGTCCCGATTGCTTTACCTTTTATCATTAACGAATGCTCTTCCGTTAATGATATACGGGATAACTTTACAAAGTAACTACAATCGGATTTTTCAAATAGCCAGAAGTTCTTACATCCGTCCAGTATATCTGAGCGGAAGTCCGGAAATTCCTGTCCCATTAGATTTTAAGGAGAATTAATATGATTAAATTTAGAGATGTAGAATATGATGACGAAGCTTTCTTGGAAGCTTATGTGAATCAAAAAAAGACTGAAAATGACGTAAAGGCAGTTCGGGTTGAAATGGAGAAATCTTTACTCGAAAGATACGGGGATATGATTGATGAGGATAAGACCTCAAAACAATTTAAAGTTGGACGGTTTACGATTAAAATGACCAGACATATTACCTATAAGTTATCAGAAACTGGCTGGGAAATGGTATGGCGTATGCCGGAAGGAGAACGACCGGTTAAGTATGAATATTCTCATACAATCGGAAAGAATATCCCGGGTTTATCCATGGAAGAAATTGTTAATGAAACTAAACCATCTTTTGATATTAGTTATAAGTAATCGGAGAATAGAAAGGGACGGGAAATGGCTGAAGAGAGAAAAGAAGTCGAGATTGGAGATTATGTTTGGATTGGAAAAGAGAAAAACTTTTTAACTGTTAAAGATATTTCATCTCAAACAGTTACCATAGGACAAAATAAAGTTGTCTTAAAACAGCTTTATTTTAAAGAAAAACACCAGCCGGAGTTCGACTGGCGGGTAAAGAAAGTTCATAAAAGAGAATTAGGGAGACCGAGAAATGCCAGAAACGTATAGTTGTGAAAATATCCAAAAACTAATATCTAAAATGGAGTTGGTAGAAAACCTAGCCCGCCCCGGTTGGTTAAAAGTTTCTGGAGAAGAAGTGTACTTGGCTAAAACTGAGGATGATTTTTCGAAAAAATTAATTAGAATGATTCCGGAAATGTATGCATGGTTAAGAGCCTTTGCTAACAATGGGAATGTTGAAGCAGTTGAGAAACTGAGAGAAGACCTGAAGATTTATCTCGGCCAAAAGGAATCTATTTTGGCTTATCATCTTCAATCGTCTAGTTTCAAAAATTTATTAGGAAAGAATAATGCTTAATGAATATAGAGATAAAATAATCGAGTGGATTAAGAACGGAAGAACTGCTAGTGAAATCAGTAAAGAATTTGGAACTTCGAGAACATATCCATACAATCTCGCCAAAAGACTTAATCTGCCTTTGAAATCAAACAGCAATAAAAAGATTATCAGTCGTATGCCCCTTACTAAGTTACACGCCGCCCTTGGAGAAAAACTGGCTTGGGAACGAAATTTCCGGGCTAAGAAACCGCTGGCATTTGTAGCCGCTGAAATCGGCATCACTTCAACGAAGTTGAATCAGATTGAAAGAGGGACAATAGATTTGACCTTGCTTGATTTGATAAAAATTGCCGATTATTACGGTGTAAATGTTTGGATGATACTTAAAACAGCGACTGAAGCTCAATTTGAAGAGACATCAGCTTTTAAGATTTAGTAATAAAGTCTTGGGAGATTAAAATGGTAGAAGGGTTTACTTTAAGACCGTATCAAAGCGCTCATTTAGCTTTCCATATAGCAAAGAAGCGGTCGTTAAATTTGTCCCATCCGGGGACAGGAAAAACGCCTACAGCTTGTTTGTATATTCAGTATTTGAATAGAATAGAAAAAGCCATTGTAGCATTTGTTATGCCTAAATCCCTCCTGAAGAAGAACTATGACGAACTTCTTAGATTTACAGATTTTCTTCCTGAAGAGGTAGCTGTTGTTGATGGTACTCCAAAGAAGAGAGAGGAAATTTACGCAAACCCGAAAGTGAAAGTTTTCCTGATGGGTTTCGATTGTTTCTCTCGCGAATGGCAAAAACTTCCGAAAGAATTTAACGGTGTAGTTGTCGATGAATTTCACATGGGGTATAAGACCAACGACAGTAAAAGAACCCAAAGTTTTTACGGAGCAATGAATAGGGTAAAATTTTTTCTGGGAATGACCGGAACGTTAATCGACGGCCGTCTTTCTTCAGCTTATCCCGCAATCCGTGTCATTGAGCCTAGATATTATGCCAGTTATAAAAACTTCCTTTATCAGCACGCAATTACGGACGATTTTGGAACAGTTATCGAGTGGACAAATCATGCTAAGATTAAGAGGATTTTAGCTCGCGAAGCAGTAGCAATGACTTTTGAGGAAGCTTATAAAGGTTCTCCAAAACCGATTATAATTCCGGAAAAATGTGGGATGGATAAAGTTCACCTCAACGCCTATGAGGAATTTGAGGATAAAGCATTGTTGGAATTGGAAGATAATTACTTAACCGATTCCGGTTCCGGAGGCGTTCACCAAATGAGATGTCGTCAAATTTTAGAAGCACCGGAAAGCATAGGATTGGAAGGGATTCCTTATCTTGGAAAAGACGAGATGCTTAAAGTTCACCTCGAAGATACTAAAAATTCTGGGAAGCCGCTCCTAATATTTTCAGTATTCACTGCTGAACAGGAACGTCTCGTTAAACTGTGCGAAGAATATGGGCTGAGGACAGGGTTAATTAACGGGTCCATCTCCGGTAAAAATCGAAGCAAAATTGACCAAGATTTCCGAGCTGGTAGGCTGGATGTAGTAATTGGTTCTCCAGAAACAATGGCTGTCGGTTTTAACTGGGAACACGTTGATACTGTTATCTTTGTCAGCATTGATTATAAGGACAGCAACTGGAAACAGGCAATACAGCGAGCCGACCGTGGCGGCAGAAAGTATCCACTTCGGGTATATAGATTATTTTATGATGTGAAAGTTGAACATCGGTTGTGGGAAATTATTAAACGTAAACAGGAAGACAGCAGAAAGGTAGGTTATTAATGACAATATATGTTAAAACTGAAAATGGAAATAAACTAAGTCTAACTCAATATTGCCAAAAGAAAGGTTTAGGTTATGCTTCAATTCAGAGTAGAATGTCAAGGGGTATGACTTTGCAACAGGCTGAAGAAGCTTACATCAAATATAAAAACAGAGATATTTTAATGTATAAAGGTCAAAGTTTTTTCTCTTACTGTCGAGAGAATAACCTAGATTATATATTCATTATGGCCACCTATTATAGAGTTAAGGATAAAATTTTATTCGAAGATTTTGTAGAAGATTATATAAAATCAGATGCCTATAAAAACCGTGGAAAAACTAGAGCTAAGTATTTTTATAAAGGTGAACCATTAAGACAGTTCTGTATGAGAAACCATCTTGATTATAACAAAATAAATATGGCCTATATCCGATGGAATTTTAGAAATAAAAAAAAGAAAAAGTCATGTACTATGGAAGAGACTGTTGACATGGCTATTAAGGAGAAATGGTATAATAAACCTGAAAATTATCCTGAAAATTATTAAGTATTGAGAAATAGAAACGTAAGGACAACATTAAGGAGAAAAGTTATGAGTAAGGCGGACAGAAAAAACAGAGAACTGAATAGAGGAAATTTTGAGAAACATTACCTTCCTGAGTTTTCTGATATGTTAAAAGAAATGACAAAGGGGGTATATCGTTGTCAAGAACTGGAATTTGACCTGTATCCGGGACCTAATTATGCTCGCTTTTATAAAACCGGAGAAAGAACCACCTTCGACGCTGCTATTCAATTAATGAAAGACCGTCAATTTGATAAGGTAGTGAAATCAGAATCTGAACTGAGGGAAGAAAGAAACAAGCTTAAACTTGCTCTTTATGAGGCTCTTTTCACTTTTCTGATAAAGGTTGAGGAAGGAGGGGAAATAGCTAAATTTATTAACTATTGCTGTGGAGAAGAGAACACCATTAAACTTGTTTTTTCACAAAAATCTAAGAAATGTATCGAAGAACTCATGCAATTACGAGGAGAAGAATAACGGCTTATTTTTTAATTTATACCATAACCCTTTTTGATACATTAAGTTTTACGTTTGGTTTAACATCTGTTGTTTTATTTATAATATACGGACACATTATGCTGAAAGATTTTGGATATCTTACAGATGAACAAAAACAAGAACAAAAAAAGTTAAGTTGGATGTGGAAGGTGGCACTTACTTGTTTACTTTTGTCAACATTTATTCCGTCCTCAAGACAGGCTGCCTTTATATACATGGCTCCTAAAATATTAGAAGATGATAACTTCAGGGAAACTTTTAAAAATTTCCCTGAGATAGTAAGATTGGGTACAGAATATTTAAAACAAACTTTGGAGGTAAAATAATGTACGACTATAAAAGTAGTTACGCAACTATTCAATGTCCAAAATGTAATTTTAAGACAGATTTATTTATGCTTGTTCCTAAGATAATTTGTCCTAATTGCGGGGAAGTAATAAAAATTAATTATCCTGAAGATATTTTTCCTAAGAGAAAATATAATGAAGATGGGTGTTTGGAGAAGAAAGAAGATGTCGACACTAATGCTTGAAAGAAAGAAAAAGCTTTTTGGGACTAGACCAAAAATTACCAGTTGGGTTAAGAAATTACTTTGTAGACATGAATGGATTAATGTCTGTGAAGGAAACCCAGATTGCACCGGTTGTTTTTTTCGAAGATGTAAAAAATGTCCTCATTATAAAGTAGTTTGTGCTAAATGTGGAAAGGAGAAAAAGCTATGATTATATGGACGGTTCTTCTTCTTTGTATAATTTGTGACATTTTACAAAGAAGAAGATTTAATGATGAATATCTAATCTATCTTTTAGCAGGAATGATTGAGCTTTTATTTCTGGACTTTATAGCTCTTACTTTTTTTAGGTCTTTTTAATAACAAGGAGTTAACCAATGGCTGATATTTATGAGGCAAGAATTGAGGTTTTAACAGAAGAGAATGAAAATATTAGAAGAATGCTTAGACGTCTCAAAGATACTCTACTTTATAAAGAAAAGGAGGTTGAAAGTTTAAGGGGTTTGCTGAAAGAATGCAAAAACTATATCCCATATTCTTTTCCATATTTACAAACGGAGAGATATGTCGACACAGACCCTGATAAATTAAATTTAATAGCCCGTATCAATATCGCAATCGGCGAAATGCCAAAAGAGGAGTGCAATAGCGATGAGTAAAACCGCCCGAGAGATTATTGACCTAAAACAAGAAATTGTAAGGGTAACTGACTATAACAAGCAACTAACTTATCTGATAAAGCAAAGGGATATCTACAACAAAGAACTTGAGAAAAAGCTTAAGACTGCTGTTAAGGCTTTGAAGTTTTACGCAGACAGAAAAACGTGGAATTGCTGTCATAGAAACCAATGCGCGTATGTAGACGGATACATAGCACAGCAAGTATTAAAGGAGATTAAGGAATGAGTAAAACCGCCCGAGAGATTGAGCTTGAGAAAAAGCTTGAGATTGCCGTTAAGGCTTTGGAAAAATACGCAGATAAGAAAAATTGGGAAGATATAGAGAATTATGACGAATACTATGTTTATGCACAATTTAAACCGTGTGGCTACGAAATAGCACAGCAAGCATTAAAGGAGATTAAGGAATGACGATTGAAGAATTTATGTGAGATATAGCCCCTAAAATGAATGAAGGTTGGGTGGCTATGGATGGAGATAAAACTTGGTTTTTGTATTCAGAAGAGCCAGTTAAATATTGGTTTGAGGGATATTGGGGTGCCTATACACCGGTAATTAGGTTAAATGATATATTTGATATTATCCCCGTTGATGATTGGGAAACGTCGTTACGAAAGGTAGGTAAATAATGTCATATTTAGAAGAACTGCTGCCCGAGTTCAGAAAAGGGGCAAAGATTAGACGTAAACATTGGGCGTTGAATGCGTTTATCCAAAATATTGACGATGATGATATAGATATTAAAGATTTGTATCGTGATGACTGGGAGCTTTACCAAGAGCCTATTGATTGGGACTACATCATTAAGAATAAGTGCCTTTGCTGGTTTTGGTATTTGGAAGAAGAAAAGAAAGTAGCCGGACTATTAGCTGATTATGATTCTTGGGAAAGCCAATTCGGCAGGTATAAAGGCAAGAATGTTGCTGTAACTTATTTTGACCACTGCCGCCCCGTCCGCAGAGATGAAGTAAATTTTTATGAGGATAAGAAAGATGTTTAAAGTAGGTCAAGAAGTATGGTTTGAACCATCAGACCCGAGAGATAAAGGCTTTAACTGTACAATTGAGAAAGTGGGTCGTTTATATTATACAGTTGAAAAATATGGTTGGCACGGAAAATTCGATAAAGAAACCAATTATCGCGGAGAATACCCGCATGGTCATCTCTGGGAAAGTGAACAAGCAGCTAAAGACAATAGACAGGCTGATAAGATGTTTAAAGCTCTTTTCCACAAATTCCGTAATATTAACCCCACGTTGGAACAAATGATAAAAGTTTATGAAGTTCTAGGATTAGATAAGGAGGATATTTAATGGTTAAAACATTTAATAAAAAAGCAGCAGAGAAATTATCAAAGAAGCTAACAAATGAATGGAAGCTTAATAAATACAGCAGAGGATATTTTTATTATCAAGATATAAATAAAAATATTTTTGTAAGTCGATGGGACAGATTAAATCCTGCCAACTGTGTTAAAATCCTTTCTCACGTTCCTACCTATGGCAAGTATATGGTTATGCGAGCAGAGCTTGTTAAACTTAGACGTGTTGTTACAAGCTATGTCGGTAAACCGATTGACTATGATATTGCGTGCGAAATAGTTAACAAGCTTCTTGATGATAAGAAACATCTGAAAAAAGAGCTTGATGAACTTAAAGAAAAAGTTGCTGACCAAAGAATAGACCTAGAATCTTCTCGTTGGTATCAAACAGTTCAGAGTGATAGTATTATCAAACTTAGGACTGAGATTGAGGAACGGGAAAAGCTTAATTATGAAGCCAAAGGTATTATTACAAACCAGCGGTCAGAAATTGAAAAACTTCGAGGATTGCTGAGAGATGTATATAAAGAAACTGAAAATTTTCTTATTAAAGAAAGAGCTGGATTTTCAGACCTCGGTTGGCACCAAAGAGCTGCCGAGTTCGACAATCTTTTAACCCGTATCAACGCCGCCCTTGGCGAAAGTGAGGAAAAATGAGTTACCGTAAGCAACTAGTTGAAGTTAAAAAATACAACCATGACCGTGTGCAGATTAGATGTGCTAACCAAAGAAAGTCTTTAACTGACTTGAATGCTAAATATAAGAATTTAATAGAAGAAAATAAGCAACTCCGCGGGTTGCTGAAAGAGTGTGCAAAAGGTGTTGATATATACTACCAGCAATTAAGTAGAATTAACGATTGTCCCAGAACAACAACTGCTTTTTGGCAAATCGAAGGTTCGAAAATAGGATTGAGAGACCTTTTAACCCGTATCAATACCGCTCTCGGTGGAAGTGAGGTAAAATGAATCAGTATAAATATAAATACTTTTTTCTCCCGAAAAAGTTTAAGGCTATTGCAGATATACACATAGCATTTACAGAATTTAAAACTTCCGGGAAAATGGTTGTCAGAGAGAAAATTGACTTGGTGAAGGGACTTTTTTCTAACGATGGAACTGGAGAACGTACTTTTGTGGAAATGCCCAACGGAGATACAATCTACATTGAAAGAAAATTACTCGTTCCCGTCCCGCTGTTTTTCAAGGCCGAGAAAAAATTTCAGGAACAGGTTAAGGCTTGCATCCAGTTGAAAGAAAGGGAAAAGCTGATGACACTTGATAAAATATTCAGTTTCTTTAAGAAATTAAATTTTTTGAAGTAAAGTGAGGGAAAGATGATAACTTACGGTAAATGTGTTTGTCCTGCAACAGAGGAATCCTATGCAGTAATAGTATTAATTCTCTGCATAACATTTTTAATTTGGTGGTTTACTAGAAAGTGAGAAAAAATGATTGATGAAAGATTATTGGTAAGAAAAGGTGCAGATACTACTGAATATTTTAAAACTGATGGTAGGCTTGTGACTACAGTAAATAATTTAAATTTTACTTTCGCTTTTCGATTCCCGAACGGCGATAAAGTAGAATGTCCGGGTTGTTCAAGTTTGCAAGATTTTGTTGATAAAGTAAATAGATATGGTGAACTTTTAGATTTGTTGAAAGAGTGTAAAGAAAGAGTTCTTCTTTGTATGGAAATGACCACTGTTGGTCATGAAGAGGATGAAAAATTATTAAAACGTATCAATACTATACTAAGGAAAAGCGAAGAAAATGAATAAAAAATATCTTATTTTATGCAGAGCTATAAAATATAAACACATAAATTTAGTTGATTATTATGGTAATGAGCTATTTCCTGTGCTTAGTGATAAGCATATTCTTTGGCTTATGCGTTATATGAATAAAAATGGGTTAAGATGGAGTAAAAGATTATGACAGTTAGATTTGGTTTTTTGCAGAATGGACTTCTTTTTGGTTTTTGTTGGTATGAATTGGAAGAGACTGCGGTCTTTGAAATTGACCTATTATTTATGGTCGTAGTCTTTGAAAAAGAATTGTGAGAGTTACAAGTAGAGTTATAAGTAGAGTTATAAAGGAGAATTAATATGAGAAAATATAGGGTTTACAATATTGATAGAGATACAATCTATAAAGGATTAAAGGCAGAAGGCTATAATTCTTTAAAAGGACTGTGTAAAGACGAAGGAATTTCTTATGGTACAGTTCTTAACATTTTAACACGAAAAGAGACAACCATAAGAAATGATAAAGTAAGAGAACTTATGCTTAGGCTTATGGAAAAAGGTAAAGGAGAAGTATCAGACGAATCTTATAATAATTCTTCCAGTACATCTCTTTATGATGCCTGTTGCAACAGCCAAAACAATAGCCAAAACGATAGTTCCAGTAGTATCGAGTTCGAAAAAGAAATGACCCCCCCACAAGAGACATTTAATGGTTTTGAGAAAGTTTTTATCTCTAAAGATACTATTACATACGAATTATCTAAAGGCTCTACTGTTTTTTGCAAAGGTTCTAACTTCTTTTATAAATTACAAGACAGTATTCTGTGTCGTTTTTACAAAGACGATTTTACAGGAGAAAGTAACCTGCTTATGGTTAATGCTGCTATTGATACTTCTTCAGATTACTGGTATGTCTTACGCAGAAAGAAAATAAAGCCAGAAGTAGGACATTTTTATAAACTCGTAGACAATTCTATAGCCTATTGTTTAAAAGAACATACGGAAGGAGATTATACTTACAAATTCGAGTTATCCACAGACAAAGGACAAGTAATGTATAACGAATCAGGAATCGCCGCTTATAATACTCCTACTGAAAGAGAACAAAGGGCCATAAAGGAGAAGATAGATGTTAGATGAAAGATTTAATGGTGAGGAAATAATCATTAAGAAGAATGACCTTTTATTAGCTATCCAGAGAGGGATTATGTATGCTGAAGAAGACCTAAACGAAACTAAAGACATTGGTTATACTTCTTGGATAGTAGCCAATTTAATAGTAAATGAGTTATTGAAAGAAAAGTTGAAGAAAAAACAGGGAAAAGTTAATAAATTATTAAATTTTTTACTTGACAAGAAGAATACTAAGCTGTAAAGATTATCTCGTCATCAATTAACCGTCGATAAGAGGTGATAGGTATTTTGGTTCCATACCTAGAGACGGCTAAAGTCAGTAAACCAACTGGCAGGAACCAGAAATATGGGAGGGGACGTTTGTACTTTCACAAATAGACTTCACATACCTACTTACCCTCCCACCAAAATTGAACAAACCGAACAAACATATTGAAAGGAAAATAATATGTTGACACCTGAAAAAATTAATTACTTCAACCAGCTTTTACAAACAGGCAATGTTCCGGGTCCGGAAGATTCAGCTGATTGGGAAATTTATAAAGCTTATCAAAATTCTCAGGCTTTAGCCCAGCAGGCCGCAGCTCCGGTCTCTGCTCCGATTCCCCCAGCAGCAGGACTTATGAATGCTCCCGTAGCAGCTCCCGTAGCAGCTCCTGTAGCAGCTCCTGTAGCAGCTCCCACAACCGTTCCAGCAAATATCCCGACAAATAATGTTTCCAATCAAGCGATGGCAGCCCCGGCTAACGGTACTTCCTATACGATGGATGACCTTATGTCTAATCAGATGGTTGTAGATAACTATTTGAAGGTAAAATATCAACAGACCTTTATTGGTAACGATGTTGTTGGTGATAAAGAAATTTATGTAGCCATTAACCTTAGCAATGTAGTTGCCAAGTTGTCTATTAAAGGCGGCCAGCCGGTATCTTATGCTTCTACCGTTGACGGTAAAGTTTGTCTTTCCGGTGGCTCTTGGCTGGAGGCTGTTGCCGATATTCAGAAAAAAGACCCGAAAGCGAGACCCTATAACTGCGTTGATTTACCAATGACTGTTATTAAAGAAGTAAAGGGCTTCTCCGGTAATACCGTTGCCGCAGTCGGGACTGTAATCGGTCATACAACCTCGACGACAAACTGGAAGCCGTGGGTTGACTTTTACAGAAATCTGCCACAGGAAGTAAGAGAACGCGGAGAAGAAGTTTATGTTAAACTGACCAGAAGAGATGTTTCTAAAAACTCTAATAACTGGGCTTTGGTAGACTTTGAATATGTTCCGCTTGAACAGGCTCATAATCTGGGCTTGGTTTCGGAACCTTTCTAGACTGTCCTTATTGACGGCGGAGGGTAGCCTGAACTACCCTCCTTTTTTAACTATTTGCTTTTTCCTGTTGGTTTTTTGTCGGTTTCTTGTTAGCTCTTGGGAGAATAAAATGCGAAGAATTTTAATCTACGATATGAATAACTGGCTGCGCGTAAAGATGGCAGAATCTATGGGCGGTGCCTCTCTTTTTACATTGTGGCAGGAAATTCTTGCTGGTGCGAACCAGAAAGACCTTATCTTCTGTATCTTTGATGGTGTCAATTCCCGTAAAAAGAGGAAAGCTATTTACCCTGCATATAAAGCGAAGAGGAAACCTGCTGACCAGTCTATTTATGATGGTATGAAGTTTTTTAAGGAGTTGCTTAAGTACGCTCCTATAAATGTGAAAACAGTCGAGGTTCCAGAATATGAAGCTGATGACGTTATAGCTACTATTACAGTTAAAATGGCCTCTAATGACGATAAGATGGACATTGTGTCCACTGACCGAGACCTGACACAGTTAAGAATCTCTCCAAATATAGGAACGCTTAAAGAACCAGCGGTAGAGCCAAAATGGGTAAAGACTTATAAAATGTTAGTCGGCGACCCCTCTGATAATATACCGGGGGTAAAGGGGTTTGGCGAAGCGGCTTGGAATAAGTTAAGTGACTATGCTAAAGATTTCTTAACTGTATTCTTCTATCTTGAATATGGAAAAGAAGAAGACCTTGTTTTATTTAGTGACCTTTTACAGAGTATGAGAGGTAGTCTTGAGAATCTATTAGCAGAGGAACTGTCGGAAGTATTAGCCAATAAAATAGCCGATTCCTATCATTCGGGAGAATTACAGACATGGTACAATCTGGTCAGTTTTATTCCTGTACCGGTTAAGGATATTCAGGAACACTTTTTTGCTGGAAATGGACAGATAGACGTGGCTCAGGAAAAATTAGGAACTTTTAGTTTAACAATTTAATTGGGAGAAATAATATGAGTTGGTGGAATCCTTTCGATAATGGTAATAACTATAATGATAAATATAAAGATAATCTTAGTGATACTATTTTTAATCTGGCACCCGCTAGTGTGAAGATTAGGAAAGCAACTAATGTAATAGATGAAGCGCTTAGGCTTATAACAGAACAAACATTCGCTAAACGGAAAATTCTTTCTGAAATAGAGAGGTTAAAGAAAGATAAGTGGGACGATGAGGGTTTTGACCGTTTGTATGACTTGGTTGACAGAGAGATTTTGGAAGACCCGAAAGTAAAATAGGAGACAGTCAGAATGGCAAATAACGGTTTTAAAGGTTTATATACCATTACAACTGAAGGCTATGAACGTCCTAAAGAGGATTTTTTCGAAACACCTCCGGAAGCTACAAGAGCCTTATTGGCCAATTTAAGCATACATTATGCTTATACTATATGGGAACCGAGTTGCGGAAAAGGGGCTATTTCCAAGGTTCTTAAAGATAATCTCTCTAATAAAATACTGGAAACCGACCTGATTGATAGAGGTGTTGGTATCGGAGGGGTGGATTTCTTCCACGCTGAGGAATATGTCCCTAAAGAACCCTTTATTGTTTTAACAAACCCACCTTATTCCATTGCTGATAATTATATTAGGCAAGCTTTCAAATATGGAGCTGACGTTATCATAATGCTTCTTAGACACGCTTATTCAGAAAGTTCTAAAACCAGAGAAGATATACTTTCAGGTGGTCATCTGATGACTGAATATCTTATAAAAGAAAGGTTAAAGATGAGAGCAGATAGTTATACTGGAAAAACCGTCTCTAATATGTATAATCATGGGTGGTTTATATGGAGTAGGCATTATAACGCGTCTAATCCTAATGAGTTCACAATTCGTAGAATAAGCCTGAAGGATGGACAGCATTTAAAATAATTTTGGATTGAGAAGATTAATGGAATATTTATATAATAATGATTGTTTTATGCTTATGAAAACCTTTATAGAAAAGGGTTTAAAAGTAGACCTTATCCTTACAGACCCACCCTATGAGGTAAGTGTTACTAATGGTGGCGGCAGTGTAAACAACGTTAAAAAGTTTAAACAAACCCTTACAGATATAAACAGTAAAAACATTGATAAAGGATATGAAATAGAGACTTTTGGTGATTTAGTTGTCCAACTTATGAATAATATAAATATTTATTTTTGGTGTAATAAGATACAAATACCGAGATATTTTGATTACTGGGTCGGTAAACATAAGTGTAAATTTGATATTCTCGTATGGAATAAAACGAATGCTCTTCCTACTTATTCAAATAAGTATCTTACTGATTGTGAGTATTGTCTTTATTTCAGAAAAGGAGGAAATCTTTGTCGTCCTCAGAATTATGAGGATGCTAAGACCATTTATACGGCACCTATAAACCATAAGGATAAAAAGATATATAATCATCCAACAATAAAACCCTTAGATTTAACTGAGAAATTAGTTAGAAACAGCTGTCCTGAAGGTGGTCTAGTTCTAGACCCATTTATGGGAAGTGGAACCACAGGGGTTGCTTGTAAAAAGAATAATCGGAATTTTATTGGATAGAAATAGATAACTATTATGCAAAATTAGCTTGGGAGAGAATAAATAATGTTGAGAGTAATTAAACTGCAAGAATACAAAGCAGAACCTATAAAGGCTGTCCTCGTCGATAACCGTAATGTGGACATCTTTCTTCCCGTTGTCATTGGTAAGGTAAAAAATGCTCCTTACACCGGATTCGATTTGGAAACACATAACGGGAATGCCCACGAAGGAATTAAAAAGCTTAACAGTGAAGGTAAGAATGTTTTTGATATTAGACGTACAGTAGTTACAGGTTTTTCTGTTTATCCAGAAGGGGATAATCTTTGTTATTATATAAATTTAAACCATAGAGATACTGAGAACAGGATTCCTTTTGAGAAAATACTTCCTCTTCTGGAAGAAATGCAGAAACATACGTTAATTATCCACAATGCACAGTTTGAAAAAGTTATGATGCGTATGTGTTATAACTATGAGATTTTTAATTACATAGATACGTTACAGTTATGTGTATCTGCCTATTCTTCCGATTCTTATTCCTTTGATAAATTCTGTAATGCTGACTTGGGAGAGATAAGAAAACTACTACCAACCATCTCGCAAGCTTTCGAGAACTGGGACGGATACCAAGAGTTGAATCCACAACAAGCTGAGTTAGTCGGTCAAGTTTGCGGAAAACAGAGCGAAGCTGCACATTCTTATAATGGATTCTTGAAGTCAATCTCTATCGGGTACGGACTTAAGCAAGCTGTTGAATCTTTTTTTGGTTACAGGATGGAGCACTACGACGAATGCTTGGCTAAATCCGAATATGCTCGAAAGAGAGCCGTTGTTATGAAAGACAAGAAGTATATGGAGTACCGCCCCTTCTTCCAAGAGGAACCACACATGGGACACCTTACGGGAGAGGAAGTAGTTTCTTACGGAGTCGATGATTCCTATTGGTGTGTTCAACTCTATAAAGCTCTCTACGGCTTTATTCAAGAAAATTGCCCGTCTGCTTGGAATACTTTCTTTATCCAAGAGAACAAAATGGCTGACATCTTTACTAATATACAGTCTTATGGATTAAACATAGACCTGAAGGCTGTTTATAAGAAGAGAGATGAGGAAAGAAAAAAAGCTGCACACACATTAAGAGAGATAAAAACTATTTTCAGACAGCTTCTCCCGTTTCCTGTCGAACCGAATGAAGCACTTATGAAGTCAGAAACCTGGTACCAAAAGAACTGGAGAAAATACCGTCAACAAATCAAAGACTTTGCTTATGCTCCAGATTATGACGATTCTCCGGAAGGAGTAATGAAACAAATCCTTCAAATTAACGGGGGTATCACAAAGTCATATACGGAAGACGTAGACTTGAAAGTTAATAAAGGAATTATTAACCTTGTACATTATATGCCAAGCAGAACTATTTATTATGATTTAATGGGGCATAAGGCTATAAAGGTTAAAGGTAAAATTCAGTCAGGAAAAGATTCCAGAGGAAAGATGCTGGAGTCTTACGAAGAAGATACGCCTGAGGCAAGACTGCTAAATTGTATGAATAAATTAACTCAAGTAGACCAAGTATGTAAACTATATTTAAATCCGTACTTATATTTAACCGACCCGGAAACCAGTAAAGTTTATCCTAGCATTTCCTCTACATTGGCTACTCGTAGAATGAGTATGTCTAACCCGAATCCGCAGCAATTAAGTAAACGCGGAGAATCTACTTATGTTCGTGGATTCTATCTCGCTGACTATCCAGATAGGCAAGTAATTATGTCCTCTGACTGGTCAGCCGTCGAGTTAGTGATTCCGGGTGAACTTTCGCAAGACCCGGAGTTCGTGGAATGTTACAGTACAACTCCTCCGGGAGACCTTCACTCAGCCGCCGCTGCTGCGATGTTGAATCTTTCCATAGAGGACTTTAAAGCAATAAAGCATCTTCCTGAAGGAACTGAAGAGTATAAAGGAGTCCATCTGGTAAATACCAAAGGAGAACAACTACAACCGGCTAAATTTTATAAATGGGCGAGAACAGAACTGGGGAAAGGGGCTAATTTTAGCTATCTATATTCTGGAGCCTTGTCTAATTTGCAGGAAAAATTAGGCTGGTCAGATGATGAACATTGGAATAAAGTAGAAGCTTATCGTAACAAATTCTCCACACTGGAAAACTGGAGATTAAGCGTTATATCTTCGGCGATTCAGGATGGATATGTGGACCTTCCTGATGGTCACCGACGGTTTAAGTTTGAGACAACAGACCTGTGGGCGGAAATTATGAGAAATAAATTTCTCAATGCATACGATAGTCAAGGAGTTCGTAACTTTCTCCGTAAGTTTATAAAATTAACCCAAACCCGGGCTAGGAATCAGGCCGTGAACTCGAAGATACAAGGGACGGCGGCCGCACTAGCGAAGAGAGCTATGTGGAATTTACAACAGGAAATAGAGAAGAGATGGACACCAGACCAAGTAAGAATTATGGTTCCGGTTCATGACGAGATTGTAGCCAGTGTAGATTGTAAATTTGTTCTTGAGTATAGAGACCTAGTGAAGAGAGTTATGTGCGACCAACCTTGGCTAATGAAAGTTTGTAAACTTAACTCTTCTGTATCAATGGGAAGAACCTTCGAGCCATTCGACCAGAAGAAAGCTCCTTTAGGGCAAATAGAATTGGACGAGGCTCCGGACGTGGACTGGCTTCCGAAAGAGGCTTGGGGTAATAAAATGTCCGATGAGTTAATCCTAAAAGCTCTTGACTATCAATTCAATTTATAGAGGAGAAAATCATGTATTCTAAAGAAGAAAAACTAGCACTGTTAAAACTTCCCTTAGATGAGAAAATAAAGAGAAGTCAAACACTTATATTAGACTGGTACTATCAATTTAATGGTAATATTTATGTATCCTATAGTGGTGGAAAAGATAGTAGTGTATTACTTCATTTAGTCAGGTCATTAAAAACATGTAAAGATGTGGTAGGAGTATTCAGCGATACTGGTCTTGAATATCCAGAAGTAAGACAACATGTTAAAGATACTGAAAATATAATCTGGATAAAACCTAAATTAACTTTTAAACAGGTTATAGAAAAATATGGTTATCCTATAATATCTAAAGAACAAAGTAGATACTTATATGATATTCAAACCAGTAAATCAGAAAAATTAAAAACCAAGAGATTATTAGGTGGAAAAGCTGTAGGTAGCAATTTTAACGGTTGCATATCTAAAAAGTGGAAACCGCTTATAAATGCAGATTTTAAAATTAGTAATAAATGTTGTGATAAGATGAAAAAAGAACCTTTTCATAGATTTGAAAAAGAATCTGGATTAAAACCGGTTTTGGGGACAATGGCTGAAGAATCAGCCTTAAGACTAGCTAAGTATATGAAAGGGGAATGTAATGCATTTAATGCTACCAGACCTGTATCTAATCCAATTTACTTTTGGACTGAACAAGATATTCTTAAGTATATTGTAGATAATAATATAAAAATACCTTCTATATATGGAGAAATTATTCTAAAAAATGGAAGGTATTATACTACAGGTTGTAATCGAACTGGATGTATGTTCTGTATGTACGGTCTTCACCTAGAGAATCATCCTAATCGTTTAGAAAGAATGGAAAAAACTCATCCGACACAATATAGATACATAATGGAAAAATTAAATGGAAAACACGTTATGGATACTTACCTTGAATGTACAATTAAAAGTTCTTGACTATCAATTTAGTTTAAAGTAATCTAAAACTGCAAATCGGACAGTTTCAGAGGAGGTAACTAAAGTGAGCGGTTCTATTTCTACGATTGAGGATATTTTACCCAGATTACAGGAGATAGCAAACGGAGAAAAGACCGTTTTCTCTGCCGACTTTAGTTTTATCTCCTCTGAATTTGTTTTGGTCTATCTTGGAGAGGAGAAACAAACAAGCGAATATACTGTTGATGTTACCGCTAATACAGTTACATTCGCAACCCCTCCAGCGACCAATACCGTAGTTACAATAGTCAGAGCTGTACCGCTTAACTGGGAAGTAAGCGATTCCGGCAATAATCGTGGAGCAATGGATAAAGACGCGTTTGACCGCGTATTTTCACTCTTAGTAGGTAAAATGCAAACCTTGAAAGAGGAATTGTCCAGATGTGTAAAGACCCCTATATCCTCGGACAAGAACGGGGAACAGGTTTCGGAATTTTTCTTAGCTCAGCTTGCAGATGCTTTGACAGTTTTGTCTCAAGCTCAAGATGTGTTGGCACTTATTCAAAGTACGTCCTCTTCAGCACTGGCCAGTATTAACAGTGCCCTTGAAACGGCCCTTTCCCAGATACAGGTACAAGTACAAAGAGCATCTGACTTTGCGGATTCAGCCGAAGCTTCAGCAAATTTAGCACAAACAACGGTGAATAATGCCTTAGGAGACATTGAAGACGCGTTGAACGAAGCTCTTGCCCAGCTTAATCTAGGCCTCTACTATACCAAAGAGGAAGCCAATGGTACGTTTGTAGCCCTGCAAGGGATTCAGACTATAACCGGGAGGAAGGTTTTTGACGGGATTGCTAAATTCAGGTCTAATATGCCTCCTTCTACTTCATTAAAAAAAGAAGAAACTATTGAAGATATTATAATAGATACAACAACCAATACTGACGGAAAGCCCGATGGAATGCGTGTAATTAGAAGGCAAGACACCTCCGGTAACCGAGAAGTTATTTTTGGTGGGGCCTTCTATGATTCAAATACTCAAACTAATAAATGGCCGATTACAGCTCTAGGAGTTACCTCCGATGGAACAACCTATTCTGTTTTAAGAGCTAATAAAATTTATGCTCCCATTCCTTCAGCTAGTCCTAGTACATTAGAAGAATTAGTTGCAACTACCGGATGGGTCAACGACCCTGATAAATCTACCAATGTTGTCCATAGAACAGGGAATGAAACAATTACGGGGACAAAAGTTCTTAACGGAAGTATCCCTATAAAATTAAACAAAGCGGGAAATACTTATACAGAAATTCAATATACCTCTGATGGTTCAACTAGGCTTGGCGGTTTGCGAAACATTAGAGAGGGCAACACTGATAATATGCAGATGTATGTTGCGTCTAAAGATGGCTCTTCTATCCTCGGTTCAATTCAGATAAATAGAGATGATAATAATGGTATATTGGCAGCTGCCCCGCACCCTGCCGCGTCTACCAATTATAATAATCCTGCAATTATGACAGCAGGGAGAGCAGCTGACCCGTCACAGAATTTTAATCTTTTGCACCGCTCCGGAGATGAAATATTTAGCGGAGTTAAAACCGGGCAATCAAATAATCCGCGTTTTGGTTTTAAACATACCGAGATTGATGTAACAACGGCTCCAGCTGAACAAAAATCAACGCGTATTTTCTTTTCAGATAAAAATAATAAATGGATTTCAGAAATAGGTGTTTATAAGAATACAGACGATGGAGTAGTATCACAAATTACGGCAAATAATGATACTGCCGGAGTTGCAAGTTTACAAATAATTTGCAAAAAAGATGGGAGTAAATACGGGACTTGTCCTACCCCACCGGACGCTGCCGATTCCTCTACTAAAATTGCAACGACAGCTTGGGTAAACAGTCGCATAACGTCTATTATGAATAGTAAATTGCAGGTAGTTGACGAACTGCCGAGCAGTC